>UMKX01082096.1_pt1 | contig 22761 bp, 19 predicted proteins | sample 1966471 | NCBI WGS metagenome assembly UMKX01 (sample SAMEA4836188, study PRJEB28245) | human gut metagenome | biome: gut microbiome; material: fecal sample | place: Denmark | collected 2008
TTTTCCCTTTGGGGAATGCCTCGGCTTTCTCTTAGGAGGCGCTTGTTTTATCCGTTAAACTAACAGAACCAATATCTCATGAATGAAATTGTACTATATCTTTGCTGAAAAAACAAGTCCTTTATTTCAGCAACTTATAAATAAATTCGAAGAGGATTTTCCCTGGAACTCATAAGTTTTAAGAACCATGCTCCGCTTCGTATCAGATATGATCTACTTTTTACAGTTCATATCTGATACCTGTTTACGGAACATTTATGTCTTGTTTCAACTCACAGTCGGTAATTTCACAGAGTCTGACATGTCAGCAAACATGCTGACTGTGATTTGCCTCATGTCAGTGGGGAATACCGATTTCTCTCCGCCCGCCACTGCCGTTCATTTTCTTGTTTGCAATTCATCTCACCACCTATAGAGGTGGGAGAATCCTTGTTATATCTTGTTAAAACAGTAATTGCTTAATATCCTTTTCAGGGTCTGGGATATCTTCCTTTTTCTAGAAATGCAGTTGTCCCTGAAGCCAGATGTTTCCGCGGAAGCGCCTTCCGACAGCCGGTTCACCCAGAAGATCTTTTTTATTCATGCAGATATCAAATTGCATGTTATTGCTCTCTACGGTCATCTGAATCAGTTCCTCATTTGTCATCTCATTGCGAGTATGATGTATTTCCCGGATTTCTCCCAGAATTCCATACTGGTCACACTGAATTCCGTGAGGCATAAAGTATGAATCTACAATTGTAAAAATATCTTCGTTTACAATTCTATGGGAGATCATGGAGTACGTGTCCATATCTTCCATTGTAAGACTTTCCATTGCTTCTTCATCGCCATTTCTGGCTGCCTCGATCAGGGAACTACGATTCTTGCTGGTCTCCTGTTCTACTTTTACTGCTTCTTTATCTTTCAAAACAGGAAGCAGAATTCGTCCCTCATCTGCCAGACCGGATAAGGTCAGTGGTTTATTCAAAACATTATCTTTATGCTTCTCCAGCATATATTTTGCACCGTTCTGTAAGTAAAAAATCAGGGTAATTCCTATTCTCAGATCATCACAGGCACCCGCAAAAGCTTCTTTATCTGCATATCTCTCTACTGTCACCGGTTCATTTGTCGTAATCCCATTTCCTCTGAAGAAGGGATAATAATATTCCACGTGAAACCTGTTATCATCGTCGTACTGACCACAAACAGTAATTCCGCAGTCGTATCCATAGCACTTGGAGAATTCAGCAAAAGTACCATCTGGATGATCTTCTATCAGATTTTTCTCATCGTAGTTGCGTATAACATCCAGAATGATTTCTTTCATCTCGGTACGTTTCTTTATCTTGGAAAAACCGACCGCCTTTAAATAACTGTGCAAAAGTATACCTCCATTCCTTTATGCGCGGGTCTTTTTTTCAATTTTCTTCATACCGCCCATATATGGCTGCAGTGCTTCCGGAATATTTACGGATCCGTCAGCGTTCAGGTTATTTTCCAGGAATGCGATCAGCATTCTCGGAGGAGCTACTACGGTGTTGTTCAGTGTATGTGCAAGATATTTCTTACCATCTTTTCCATTTACACGGATTCTCAGACGACGTGCCTGTGCATCACCAAGGTTGGAGCAGCTTCCTACTTCGAAGTATTTCTTCTGTCTTGGAGACCATGCTTCTACATCGAGGGATTTTACTTTAAGGTCTGCCAGGTCACCGGAGCAGCATTCCAGTGTACGAACCGGAATATCCAGGGAACGGAACAGATCAACTGTATTCTGCCACAGTTTTTCAAACCACATCGGGCTTTCTTCCGGCTTGCAGACAACGATCATCTCCTGTTTTTCAAACTGATGGATACGATAAACGCCTCTTTCTTCCAGTCCGTGTGCACCTTTTTCTTTACGGAAGCATGGAGAGTAGCTTGTCAGTGTCTTTGGAAGTTCTTCTTCCGGAACGATCTGATCGATGAATTTACCAATCATGGAATGCTCACTTGTTCCGATCAGATACAGATCTTCGCCTTCAATCTTATACATCATTGCATCCATCTCAGCAAAACTCATTACGCCTGTTACAACGTTGCTTCTGATCATGAAAGGAGGTACACAATAAGTAAATCCACGGTTGATCATAAAGTCACGGGCATATGAAATAACTGCGGAATGAAGTCTTGCAATATCTCCCATCAGATAGTAGAAGCCATTACCTGCAACACGTCTTGCGCTGTCCAGATCAATTCCGTCAAAGTTTTCCATAATCTCTGTATGGTATGGGATTTCATAATCCGGAACTACCGGCTCGCCGAATCTCTCGATTTCTACGTTTTCGCTGTCATCTTTTCCAATCGGTACGGACGGATCGATAATGTTTGGAATAACCATCATGTTTTTGAGAAGTTCTTCTTCTACTTCTTTTTCTCTTGCAGAAAGTTCATCAATTCTTGCACCGGATGCAGCAACCTGTTTCTTAACTTCTTCTGCTTCTTCGCGTTTTCCCTGTCCCATCAGAGCACCAATCTGTTTGGAGATTTTATTTCTTTCTGCTCTAAGAGCTTCTACTTCCTGCTTGATCTCTCGATTTTCTTTGTCTAATTCGATAACTTTATCTACCAGCTCCAGTTTGCTGTCCTGGAATTTATTTCTGATATTCTGTTTTACTACTTCCGGGTTTTCTCTCACAAATTTAATATCTAACATTTTTCTCCTCCTGAAAATAAATGATTGATTATTTGTAACTGTTCAGTACCCTCACAGTTACAATTATTTTTCTTTTTTCTTTTCATTGACTTCACCAAGTCCAAAGTTTACTGCCTTACGGAGTGCCTCTACTTCTTCCTGACTGAGCATCACATAGGATTCACCTTTTACGATTTCTTTTAAATAAAGGAAGCAGTTATCGCGGCTGTGGACAGCATTGAGGATCACTCCTGTATTTTCTCTGTCCAGTAATGCCAGTGCAAAACTCAGTTTACCTCCGACATCATCAAATGCATCGTATTTTTCGACGCCATATTTACTGTAAAGCAGTTTGAAATGTTTTGCCAGAGTGCGTATTGCCTGTTCATGTTCTTCTTTTGTTTCATACAGATGATCGATCTGTGCGAATTTTCGAACGAAGGTTTTCTCCAATGACTGTGCATCGCTTCCCTTCATAAACATTTTGTATTTTCGCTCCAGTCGGGTTAATCTCATGTTGCTGCTTATAGTTGTTCCGATCAGCACGAGAACTACAATAAGCAACACGATAATAACAATTCCAGGATCAATACCAATACTATCAAAAATTGTACTCATATAATACCCCTTTTATCTGATAGATTCAAATAAATCTATGATTCTGTCCAGGTCATCCCTTGAATAGTATTCAATTTCTATCTTTCCCTTATTGTTCTTCTTTCTGTGAATAAATACTCTCGTTCCTGTGATGTTCTTCATTTTTTCTTCGAGTTTCTCGTAGATTGCATCCTCTGCTGAATTACCTGTCCCGGTTTCTTTTTTCTTTGATGGATTCAGGATGGTTTTTACCAGTTTTTCTGTCTCTCTTACGCTGAGTTTTTCATCAAAAATCCGCATTGCCACAGAATACTGCTTCTCAGCATCTGAAATTCCAAGAAGTGCACGGGCATGTCCTGCTGAAATCATCTCATCTACCATCATCTGCTGTACTCTTGCATCCAGCTTCAAAAGGCGAAGAGAGTTTGTTACAGCGGTTCTGCTCCTGGATACTCTCTCTGCGATCTCATCCTGTTTCAGTTTAAATTCATCGATCAGGCGTCTGTATGCCATTGCCTCTTCAACAGGATTCAGATCTTCTCTCTGAATGTTCTCTATCAGTGATATTTCTACGATTTCCTGAGCGGAAAATTCTTTGATCACTACTGGAATCTCTTTCAGACCTGCCATCTTCGCTGCCCGCCATCTTCTTTCACCGGCAACGATTTCATAATAATCTTTCTTGTCAGATACGAGCAGGGGCTGCAAAACTCCGTACAGCTTGATTGATTCAGACAGTTCAAGGAGTGCATCTTCGTCAAATTTCTTGCGTGGCTGTTCACGATTTGGCTCTACTTTTGAAATCTTGACAAGCGTTTCACCTTTTACGGTCGGTTCGGTTTCTGTTGTCTTTTCTCTTACAGTATTCGTCTTTGTTCTGGAGTTTCTTACCGTTTTGGGCTTTTCCTGTGAAGTCTTTTCCGGAAAGAAGGCATCCAGACCTCTTCCAAGTCCTGATTTTTTTCCTGCCATTATTTATCCTCCCTGTTGATCACTTCTTCAGCCAGAAGGCGATATGCTTCTGCTCCGGCTGATCTTGAATCGTACAGATTGATAGGTTGTCCGTAACTCGGAGCTTCTGCAAGTCTGACATTTCTTGGAATAATGGTTTTGTAAATATTCTGCTCGAGATTGTCCTTGACGTTCTCAACTACCTGTAATGACAGATTGGTTCTGGCATCGTACATAGTAAATACTACACCTTCCATCACAAGCTTCTTATTTAATCTGTCTTTTACAAGGTCGATTGTATGTATTAACTGTGAGAGTCCCTCCAGTGCATAGTATTCACACTGAATCGGTACAAGAACTGATGTTGCTGCTGTCAGAGCATTGATCGTAAGCATGTTTAATGACGGTGGACAATCCATGATGATGTAATCGTATTTTCTTCTGAGCTTTTCTGTTATTTTTCTCAGAATATACTCTTTATCATCCATGTTGATCAGTTCAATTTCTGCACCGGATAAATTTATATTGGATGGAATTAAATCCAGGTTTTCTACCACATCTTTTACAATTGTTTTTTTGACATCGGCCTCTCCAAGAAGCAGTTCATACAGAGTATTTTCTACACCATTTTTGTCTACGCCCAATCCGCTGGTTGTATTTCCCTGTGGGTCAATATCAATTGCCAGAACCTTTTTCCCTTTTTCGGCAAGGCATGCAGAAAGATTGATTGCAGTTGTGGACTTTCCAACTCCGCCTTTCTGGTTGGCTACTGCTATAATTCTTCCCAAAGTTCATCCTCCTTTCAAAATCATTCGCGACTAATCAATTATAGCACTTTTATCATTATTGTTCCACACAATGTTTCACGTGAAACATTAAAAATTTAGGAAAATTTTTACAAGCATATATTTCTATAGCAGCTGTTCTGTCTTATAGCACTTATAAAATGTTTCACGTGAAACATAATGTGAAACACATTAATCGTTTTTAGTTTACATAATATATATTTGTCAGGAGATTCTCATTTTTTGTCTTTTCTACAAACACATTTGTTTTTTACTGTTCTTTTCTCTGATACCTGATATTCTCTTTTATCTTTCTATTTTTCCCTCTATCTGCTTCATCGCACTATTTTTTCCCTGTATTCGGACCCTGGCTGGCACTTTTTCCACATAATTGTATATTTTTTTTATAATTATTCACCTGTGTTGATAATAAAATACCGCTACCTGAGTTCTGTCCCTTAATTGCAGTTTATCCAATATGGTACTCAGATAATTTCTGATAGTTCCTTCACTCAAAAACAGCTCTGCCGCAATTTCTCTGTTGCTGTATCCATCTGCGATCAACCGGATAATCTCCTGTTCTCGTTCATTGATTCCATAACTGCTGTAATCGAACTTTTCTTCCTTCCTGATCAGCTCTGGTATCTTAGATACGATTTCTTTCCCAAAAACCGTCTGTCCGGAGTTTACTGCCTGCAGTGCTGGAAGAATACTGGCATAATCCTGCTTCAGAAGATATCCTTTTGCCCCTAATCGAAGTGCTCTTACTATATATTCATCATCCAGAAATGTCGTCAAAAGCAGGATTTTTGCCTCTGGACATTCCTGCAGGATGTGTTCAGAAGCCTCCAATCCATTCATTCCTTTCATCCGAATATCCATCAGCAGTACATCCGGGCAATACTGTCTGTACAGTCTGCACGCATCTTCTCCATCAATTCCAGTTGCAATCACCTCAACATCCCCATTGATCTGCAAGATCGTCTTCAACGCTTCTGTCACCAGACAATCATCATCTACAATTACTATCTTCATCTTAATTTTTCCCTCATTTTTACTGTTCTAGTCCTGTTGTTTTGGAATTGCGGCAAATATTCGAAATCCATTTTCCCCATTGATCTGCAAGGTTCCTCCAAGCGAGGTTACCCGTTCCTGCATGTTTTTTAATCCTATGCCTTCGCTGTCTGCTTCCTTTTCTGAATATCCTTTTCCATTATCTTCGATGCAAAGCTGATACAATGCCGGATGCTCTCTAAGTACTATTTTTACGGCTGTTGCATTACTATGTTTTATAACATTCGACAGTGCTTCTTTTATAATGGCCGCAAAGCAGTATTTGATGCTATTGGGTATTATTTCGGATACATCATATTCCACCGTGCAATTTTCAAAGTCCTTTGTAAGTCCCTCTATTATCTCTCTGAGATTTTCAGATGTATCATGAAGATTATGTACGCTTGAGCGTATACTGTTCATAGCAGAATTAAGAGATGTATCCAGTCCTTCCAGCAGACTTTCCATATTTTTGTCCCGATTTACGGTCTTTGCCGCACCGGTTAATAAGATAGTCCTTGAAAGCAAATGTCCTACATTATCATGGATTTCGCGGGCAATTCGGTTTCTCTCACGAAGTGTTGCCGCATAAATTTCATAATTTTGTTTTTCCTGCAATGCTTTATTTTTTTCTGCAAGAAGCAGGGTACGTTCTTCGCTGTCATCTTTTATTCTTCTTATTCCAAAGTACATTTTATCGTACTTTATTGCATCAGTCGCTAATATCCACGCTAAAGCCTCTACGATCAGTAATATGATTGTCATTATTGGTAAAGATGTATCATTTTTTATCAGTATTATTGTTCCCAAAAGCCCTCCTGAAAATGTCGTCACCGGCTCCTGTTCTCTTACAAGAATATAGATCAATACGGGACAGAACAATCTTATTTCCGGCATTACAAAAAATGATACCGCAAATATACTCCATAATAAGATTTTGGTATATTTCCTGTCAAAGAAGTAACTGCCACATATTAATATCACTGTCTCCAACATTGCCAGTATCAGCCCTCTGTTCAGGCCGAGTGTACATAATGGCAGGATTCCTCCCAGAAAAAGTATTCCTGTATCTCGAAAATACCTCATCACTCAATTCCTCACTATTTTATTGATACTGCTGCAAACAATCACGTAAAAACATCTCTGTTCAGAATCATTATAATATATTCCCCTGCTACATACAAAGTGACAAATGTCACGTCTCTTTGGTGACATCACGCACTTGGTATTCTTTCTGATTTCTTTTATAATTATTTTATAACCTCAAATTATATGAAACCGGAGGAACTATTATGATTCATATAGAAAATCTTGTAAAACGCTATGGCGATCTGGTTGCTCTGAACCATCTCAGTCTGGATATCAAAGAAGGAGAGATCTTCGGTCTTCTTGGTCCGAACGGTTCCGGCAAAACAACTGCGATCAACTGTCTCCTTTCTCTGCTGAAATATGATAAGGGCGACATCGAGATCTTCGGACAGAAAATGACGCCTGACAACTACGAAGTCAAGCAGCAGATTGGTATCGTACTGCAGAATGTAGCGGTTTTTGATGAGCTGACTGTATCTGAAAATATCGATTATTTCTGCGGTCTGTACATACATGACAAAAATCGGCGAAAGGAACTTGTCGAAGAAGCCATCCGGTTTGTCGGACTGGAAGACTACCGCAAAACACGACCTCAAAAGCTTTCCGGCGGTCTTCTCAGAAGGCTCAATATTGCCTGCGGAATTGCTCACAAACCACGGATTATCATCCTCGATGAGCCTACTGTCGCCGTAGATCCGCAAAGCCGCAATAAAATCCTGGAGGGTATTCAGGAATTAAACCGCCAGGGTTCCACAATCATCTACACCTCACACTACATGGAAGAGGTTGAACAGATCTGTACACGAATCGCGATCATGGATCACGGACGCGTCATCGCATCCGGAACCACCGAAGAATTAAAGAAGATGATTAAAACCGGTGAAACGATCACTGTCGAAGCTCTTCTTCTGACCGAAAAACAGATTCAGGATATCCGTAATCTTCCTCATGTATTTGATGTACATTATGAAGATCAGATCCTCACCCTTCGCTGCACCGGTGCACAGCATAACCTGATCCGGCTTCTGAATTACCTTCAGAGCCAGAATCTTACATTTGGCAGGGTTTTCTCTGAGCTTCCTACACTGAATGATGTATTTCTTGAAATAACGGGAAAACAGCTTCGTGATTAATGTATAATTATGCATTATTATGTATATTTTTAAGAAAGGATCTTTTCTATGCTGCATTTAATAAAATATAATCTTCTGATCAAGCTACGAAATTTTAATATGGTCTTCTGGCCGCTTGTTTTCCCGCTGATCATGGCTACTTTTTTCTTTTTTGCCTTTGGAAATCTGAATGATGCGGACTTTGAAACCGTGCAGGTCGCGCTTGTAAAAGAGTCTGCCAATCCTGTATTTGTTTTTTTCCTTGATCAGGTTCAAAGCGGAGATTCTGAACTGATCGCTCTTCATGAAATGAGTAAAAAGGATGCGCTTGACGCATTAAGTCAGAAAAAGATCTCCGGCATCTACTATGAACAGGCTATCCCAGGCCTTACACTCAATGGACAGGGAATTCCTGAGAGCATTCTACAGTCCGTCCTGGAAAGTTATGAAAACAATCTGCATACGCTGCAGACCATCCTGAAAAAACATCCTTCCGGACTTCTCTCCGCTCTCCGGCAGATGTCAGATACAAAAGACCTTGTCCAGGAAGTCTCTCTGGGTGGCAAAACAATAGATGGGAATTCGCAGTTTTTTTACGCTCTGGTCGCAATGGGATGTCTTTATGGATGTTTTATCGGCTTTGGCTCTGCGATCACTTTACAGGCCAATTTAACGGCTCTGGCGACACGTCGCTGCATCACGCCTACCCACAAGCTGAAACTGATCCTTTCAGAACAGATTGCCTCTTTTCTGCTGGGGTACGCAGATGTAATCGTTCTGCTTCTGTATCTGCGAAATATCCTGAACCTGGATTTTCAGGGACAGTTCGGCAAAATGTTGATTATTTCTCTGTTCGGAAGCCTGATCGGTGTATCTATGGGATTGTTTATCGGAAGTCTTAGCAAACTGAATGAAGGCATCAAGATCGGAATCATGCTCGCAATCTCCATGTCCTGCTGTTTTTTGTCAGGACTTATGAACGGCTCTATGAAAGACACTGTAGAAAAACACGCTCCGATCATCAACAGATTCAATCCTGCTGCACTGATCTCCGATGCTCTTTACTGTATTAATGTATATGACGATGCCTCACGCTATTACAGAAATCTGATCACACTGATCGTCATGAGTGTCGCGCTCGTTCTTGCTTCATTCTTGCTTATCCGGAGGGAACGTTATGACAGTATTTAAAGGATACTTAAAAATTTTAAAGAAAAATCTCGGAATGCTTCTGATATATCTGGTGATCTTTTTTGCAATTGCCATCGCACTTCAGGCTTCTGCCCGCAAAGAGCATCTCGGTATTTTTGAAAAAACACGGATCAATGTTGCCGTCGCAGACAGGGATCAGAGCGAACTTTCCCGGGGTCTTATCAGATACCTCAGTACTATCCACAATGTATCTGAAATCTCCAGTGAACCATCCGTTATGCAGGAGGAGCTTTTTTACAGAAATACATCTTATATCGTGCAGATCCCGGAGAATTTTTACCAGACATGTATTGAAGAGGAAGAACCTCTCTCCGTCACCAAAGTCCCTGGTTCTTATACCTCTTTTTACGTAGATCAGCAGATCAGTACATGGATCAATTCCATACGTACTTATACAGCCGCAGGTTTTTCCCTTAAGGAAGCCATGGATGCATCCATGGAATTGCCTGCCTCGGAAGTAACTATGTACAAAGGTACGGAAAATAATCTTGAAACACCACCTTATATTTACTATTTCCGCTATGTTCCTTATCTGTTTCTTGCTGTGCTCAGTTATTCCATGGGGTATGTTCTCCTGGCTTTTCAGAAAGAAGATATCCTGAAACGAATGCGCGCCTCAGCAGTCTCGCTGCGTCGTCAGAATATGGAAGGACTGCTCGCAATGTTTATGCTCGGAGCTGTACTCTGGCTGATCTCAGTCGCAGGTGTCTGTGTCCTTTTTGGTAAGGAGTTCCTTACTTCTCCTCTGATCGGATACTATGTTCTGAATACGGCACTGATGCTTGGTATTGCCCTTTCACTCTCCTATCTTGTGGGGATTTTTGTCAAAAACAGCAATATGCTGAATGGAATCTCCAACCTGCTTTCACTGGGAATGTGCTTTCTGTGCGGAACATTTGTCCCGATGAGTATTATGAACAAAAGCGTCCTTAAGATTGCTCAGTTTCTGCCGGTCTACTGGTATGAATCTATAAATGAAACACTTGCACAATACAAAACCCTGCCCGTACCTGTTGCAGAAGAAATCTGGAAATCCATGGGAATCGAAGCTATGTTTATTGCTGCCTTTGTGTTTATGATTCTGGCGATTTCGAAGTATAAACAGCAGAGCTGATATTTTCTCCTCGATTGAAAGAAAGCCCCGTGGCCGGCTGAACTTGTTTATCAACTGTTCAGTCAGCTACAGGGCTTGTGCATTAAAAGAAAATTCCAACCTGTTCCAGAAAATGTTCCGGATCCTCTACCTGTGGAAAATGTTTTGTTTCGTTAAGAGTAACTGTTTCCACAGACGGGTTAATGTTCTGATAAGCTTCTACTGTCGCTTCTCCATTGTTCTCTGCTTCACCCTCTACAATATAAAGACTGTTATCAATCTCTTTCAGTGCACGGGTGATATCGATATTCATGTATTTTGATATTTTGTTTGCATATACATTCTTTGCATAACATCCGCCTTTGTGGGCAGCCTCATAATAAGCGTCCTGAAGATCGCGAAGCGGGTGGAATGGATCAAAGGCAAAGTTCTCAATAAACTCGTTATTGATCGCGGCTCTGGACACAACCATATGGTAAACCAGAGTACCAAATACCGGAACTTCCAGACACTTGCGGAAAATTTTATCTTTCTTTGTCGGCATCTGTTTCAGGACTCCCGGACTGACCGGATTGACCATCATGATCTTGTTGAACAGTTTTTCTTCATTGCGGCATGCCATAATAACAAAGGATCCTGAATAACCGCTGACGATCACATCGGTTTTCTCTCCGATCACATTTTTGATAAAATCGCAGATGCTCTGAACATATACATAATTTGTATAAGTCATACCTGGTTTCTCGGAACGTCCACATCCTGGAAGGTCTATGTTATACACGGTATGCTCCAGTGCAAGATCATCCTCTATCCTGCTCCATTCATATCCGGAACCGCCTGGAAGCATATCATGGATCAAAAGGATCGGGCTTCCTTTGCCTTTTCTTGTATAATAGATATCACCAAAACGCCAATGGTAATAATTTTTGCCATTTGTATCAAGCATTTCCTTCAGACCTGCTGATGCCGCAACCACTTTGTTTACAATGTGGATGATAGCTGTTGTCGTTGTTGCCAGTGCTGCGAGAGTTATCAGTCGTTTACCGTGTTTATTCATGTTTTACCTCCCTTTTCATGTCTGAGTAGCCTTATTATACGACAAACAAAAAGGTTTTACAATCTATAACAGACAAAGAAGTTTCTGTACATCTTCCATTCTGGTTGCCCAGCTTGTGGCAAATCTGACTGCTGTATGAGAAGCATCTGTTTTTTCCCAGAAGCTGAACTGCACATCCTTTCGAAGTTCCTCCAACCGTGTATCCTCAAGGATAATAAACTGCTGATTTGTTGGGGAATCCAAAAGAAATCTATATCCTTTTTCCTGTAGACCTTTTTTCAGAACTGCTGCCGTTTCGATCGCGTTTCTGCCGATTTCTTTATAAAGCTCATCGGTAAAAAGTGCATCAAACTGCACTCCTACAAGCCTTCCTTTGGCAAGCAGTGCTCCGTGCTGCTTTACTCTTGTGAGAAAATGCTTCGGCATGCTGTCTCCCGTGAATACAACTGCCTCACCGCAGAGTGCGCCTGCCTTGGTCCCACCAATATAAAATACATCGCAGAGTTCTGCAATATCCTGTAATGTCACATCTGTTTCTGCCGCGGCAATTCCATAGATCAGTCTTGCACCGTCCAGATACAGGGGCATTTTGTATTTTCTGCATACAGCTGACAACTCTTCCAGTTCTTTTCTGGAATACAGGGTTCCATACTCTGTCGGATGAGAAATATAGACCATCCCCGGGAAAACCATATGCTCGTGGTTCTCATCTCCATAAAATCTCTCTGCCAGTTTCTGAAGATCTGCTGCACAGATCTTGCCATCCTTCTGTGGAAGCTCCAGAACTTTATGTCCGGTAAATTCGATTGCACCGGCCTCATGTGTACTGACATGTCCTGTCTGAGCCGCTACAACACCCTCATATGGCTGCAGAAGTGTGTCAATGACAATCTGATTGGTCTGTGTTCCTCCTGTCAGCAGAAAGACTTCTGCGTCCTCACAGCCGCAGGCCTTCTTAATCTTCTCCTTGGCAGCCTCGCAGTAGTGATCCATGCCATAACCAGCAAGCTGCTCCATATTGGTGTCAATCAGGTGCTGAAGAACTTTTTCGTGGGCACCCTCTGAATAATCATTTATAAAATATAACATTTCCTGTTCCTTTCTTATGTAGACTTAAGTTTATTTTATCACTGCACACGCTTTTATGCTACCAGTAAACACAATATTCTCTATTGTATAATCATGAAAAAAAAGATACAATACAGTTATCAATATCAAGGAGGAATAAAATCTATGAAAAAGAAATTTTCCAGAAAATTATTTGCAGTTCTTATTGCAGTCTGTATGATGGTTCTTTGTATTCCGGTCACTTCACAGGCTGCAATCAGAGTTTCTGCTCCTCGGTTAAAGAGTGCCCAAAATACCAGCAGCGGAATATCTCTCAACTGGACACGGGTTTCAAATGCTTCTGGCTATGTAATCTATCGAAACAATAAATATATTGCTGGTGTAAAGGGAAACAAAAGTCTCACTTACCGGGACAAAAAAGCCAAAGCAGGTGCCCGCTATACCTATTCTGTAAAGGCTTTTCGTCAGTATGGTAAAAAACGGATTTACAGCAAAGCCAGCAATCGCCTTAACTGTGTCCGAAGAGCAGTTTCCAACAATGGTCTAAAGGCACCAGTTCAGACAGGCGTACGTTTCTGGAAAAATCTCAGTGCCACCGGAGCGAATGGAGTAACTTACGGAACCACCTGGAACAAAATCAGAGGAGCTCACGGATATCAGGTACAGATCCGTGGATATGAATATGGAAATGTCCTTACCTATTCAAAATTTACAAAGCAGACAAAATTTGGTGAAAGTTTTTCTTCTTTTGATAAAATCGGAATGAGAATAAGAGCCTACAAACTGGTAGGCAAAAAGAAAGTATATGGTCCTTTCAGTAAATGGTCCTTTAGTAAAGTTTATTAAGCATCCACGCAAAACCAGCCCGGATCGATAATTGCCATCGATCCGGGCTGGTTTTTATTCGTTACTGTGAACAGTTCCTTTTATTCTTCTGAGGCTGTTTCTTTATCTTTTCCCATCACATCCTGATATGCCTCATCCATATCACGGACATTCATTTTGTTTACCAGATAAACCTTATCTCCGACAACTGCTGCATAGAAGTTGGTATCGTATTCGTAGTATTCTGCGGTTATTTCATTACCGTCTGTATCTTTAAATACGAAGGTATATGCAGGATCATCTTCCGGAGTATAGTCTTCGGTAAGACGCTGCTGGGCAGTCATATTGATGAGTTTATTGTAGAAGGTCGTAAATGTTGTTTCATCCAGATCTGCGTCATCCAGTTTATAGGTAACGGTTGTGGTTTCCTCTGCATCTTCATCATCGCTGTCTTTGGTCGTTTCTCTTGTTACTGTTACTTTATGATCACCGTCCGGAGTTTTTATTTCCAGGGAATCCAGATTGTTTACAGAAAGATAATTCACAGATAAACTGTAAAAATCAGAGGCTGTGCTGTCCAGGATATCTGTCAGGGAATCTTCTGTGATCGTGTATACTTCTTTGCTGTCATCTACTTTTACGTAACGGTCACTTCCAGTCTCATTACCCACACAGATGGTGATTTCTTTCTCAACAGTCTTAGTCTCTGCTTCCTCGGAATCATCCTCTGTGTCAGAAGAATCTTTCTTTGCATCGCTGTCTGCTGAGCTTTCATCTTCGGAATCTGTATTGGTTTCATTTGTAGTTTCTGATGTATCTTCAGAATCATCTTCTACGGTTTCTTCTTCCGTATATTTCGCTGTGATCACTGCATACGGATCATCAAATCCATATTTGGAATCATCTGTGCAGTTATAATCCACAAAGCTGTCATATGCCAGTGAACCGATTGCTGATGTCACCGTTCCGGCCTTATCGGTATCTGCTTTTTCGGATGTCTTTCCGTCTGACACATTCCAGAAGAGATTATCCGGATCCTGGGTCAGTTCATAGCCATCTTCTTTATCAACTTTAACCTCTGTGATCGTTGAGGAAGTTACAGATGGGAATGTTCCGCTCTCTGCAAAGTCATACAGAGTTCCCATGAACGGCTCTACTGCGGAACTGTCTACCAGATATACCTTCTTGTCGTCATCGCTTTTCCTGACATAATACTGGCTGGTAGAATCGTTTTCCATACCTATTTGAAGTACGGTATCTCCATCGTCTGTCGTAAGTGTGATCTCGTTCTGTGGAGAATCCAGATCATATTCACTTAAATCTTCTACATCTGAGATTTCCTGTGCAGCAGAGAGGGATGCAACCCCTCCCACTGCAGTGTTTAACGTATCCTGATTTACCGGAAAATCAGCATCCCCTTTTTCTGACCAGGTGTCGTCTTTTTTGTCAAATTCCACCTTATCCTGTCCCGCTGTAAATGCAACGGAAGTTATGTTATCCATATCCAGACTGGTCAGTTCAACACTTGTATCCTCTGCCTCGGATTCTTTTTTCTCCTGAGAGGAAACATAGGAATTCACTCCCACATAAGCACCGGATACCACACCAAGTACAACCACGGCAGAGACAAGTTTTACTGTTTTTTTCTTCATTATGCCTTTCTCCTTTTCAGCCATACTCCAAAGCCAATTACCAGGAATGCAAGTGGGATCAGTCCCATGATAACAATCTTCCAGAAGCTTGTATCATATGCTGTAAGGGTCAGATAGGAAACCTGGAGATCCTTTGCCGGAACAGAGATCGTAGAAGTCTCATCGGAACTGCACATCCAGCTTAAGGATTCCATGATCATCTGCTCATTTCCACCTGACACCATCTGGTTGATCTGGCTGTCCATCAGGCTGGAAGAAGAATAATAAACAATCTGTGTTTCTTTATCATCGTCCAGAGTTTCTGTAATGCTTACACCAAGATCAAATGGTCCCTCGATATCATCATCTGTTTTTTCAATGCTTCCACTGTTTACATCTATCTTGGAATATGCACTGTCTGATGTAGTAAGAAGACTCTCTATCGTTACCGTATCTCTCACATCATCTGTTTTCTGGATACCCTGTGCTGTAGGCATCAGCACATAATATCCCTTGGAAGCAAAATCTGTGATCGCATCTGTACTGTTGACTGTAGGAACCAGGTAATACGGCATCTGTGCATAATGCTGTGAATCGCCCTCTACCACGATTCCTTCAGTTCTCTGTACACCGTAATTTGCAAGTATGGCATCAAAGTTTGTCATGCCTTCTTCTGTATAATCAGAGAAGATCATTGCCTTTCCGCCATTCTCCAGATACTCAATGACCGCATCTTTTTCTGTCTCGGAAATATCACTTGTCGGAGCATTGATCAGAAGGCAGGCTGCATCGTCCGGTACTTTCTCTTCTGTCAGAAGGTTCAGCGACTGAATATCTATGTTTGCCTTCTCGATATCTTCTTTTAATGTAGAATCAAGTTCTTTCTCACCGTGTCCGTCAAGTGTATACAGGATCGGAAGGTTTTCGGAGGTTACATAGGAAATCGCACTGTCAATCTGTCCTTCACCGTCAAATCCTGTTGTTGTATAGCTGTAGGTATTATAGTCCATGGAAGACTGATAAATAGTGTCGTAAGATACTACCTTGCTTCTGTCGCCACATACAACGATCAGACTGTTTGCGGACACTTCATCATTCGTATACTGAGATGTAAATTTCGGATTTACAACCGGGTCTTTGGCCTCAACCTTGATGTGTGAAGATTCCTCTGCATATTTCTCCAGAAGCTTCTTTAAGGTTTCGTCCTCGGAACCACTCTGGACAACCTGATAGATCGTGATGTCCTTATCCAGTTTCTTAAGGTAAGATTTCGTCTCATCACCGATGCTGTACAGCTTCTGTGAACTTACATCAAATTCTGTGTATTTGGATGGCAGAGATCCTACGATCATGTTGATCACGATCACGATCACAATAAAAATCGCACTGATCATAACGCTGTAGGAACCGTTTCTGAGATATTTTCCATTCATGGATTCTCGGATCCTCTGTTTTAACGGCTTCTTTTCTTTCTTGTTCTGCCCGTCTTTTTTGTTAAACTTTTCCTTCAGTTTCATCTTCCAGCCTCCTTAATTCCAACGTCTTTTCGCAACAGACTGTACAGTCAGGAAAAGACAAACTGCGATCACAGACAGGAAATATAAAATTCCCTTTATGTCAAAGATTGAATTGGCAAAATTATCAAAATGGCTGCTAAGATTGACAATATTCAGTACCTTCTGAATTCCTCCCGAGAAAAAGGAAGAATTTACGATATACACAACTGCAAGAATGATCTCTCCGACCACACACACAACTGCGGAAATCAGAAGGTTCTTGATCATTGTGTATATGATAAGTGCTGCTGCAAGAATCAGAAGTCCAAATGTAATACACGTAGACAATGCTCCCTCTGAAAAGAATGAGGAGATTCCATTCATCATATAAAATGCAAACAAAAATACAAAGGTAAGAACTGCCGCAATCACCTGGCTCTCAGTCAGAGAAGATACAAAAACGCCAAGTGCGAGGTTTGCACAGCCCAGAAGGAAAAATCCCAGAATACCTGTGTATGCTCCTGCAAAAGATACGGTTCCGAATTTTGACATCAACAGTGGGTAAAAGCACATAATAAGCATCGGAATCGCAAAGATTGTTACCAGTGCAAGATATTTGCCAAAAACAATCTGTCCAACGGAAACCGGCGCTGTCAGAAGCAGCTGATCTGTTTTCTGTTTCCTTTCTTCTGCCAGAACTCTCATTGTCAGAATCGGAACACTGATCAGAAATACAAAGGTCAGTGCACTCAGTGTATATTCAAATTTGGGATATGCTGCCCCTAACTGATATGCAGAAAAATAAATACCTGTAAGAAGCAGGATAAAAAAGATAAATAAATATCCTACCATAGATGTGAGATAACTTCTCAGTTCTCTCTTATATACTGCTGTCATTTATCTTCCCCCTCTTTCTCTGTAGCCTCAGGCTTCTTCTTCGTATCTTCGGTCAGCTCCAGGAAAATTTCTTCCAATGATACTTTTCTGGACTGCATTTCCAGAATTGGATAATGGTTCTCTGCCATCTTAAAGAAAACCTCTTCACGGATATCTGTATTTTCTTCTGTGGAGAGTTTCACTGCCCATCCATCCTGATCCTTGTCGGCAGTAATGGAAATTTCTTTAACTCCCGGAATTTCTCCAAGAAGAATACGGATTTTGTCCCGGTCTCCTCTTACAAGAAGTGAAAGATTGTTGGAACCCTGTGCAAGTTTTCCAAGGTTGTCCGGTGTATCACTTGCAACCAGCCTGCCGTGAGAAATAATCAGCACGTAATCGCAGACCGCACTTACTTCTGAAAGAATATGCGAACTCAGGATGACTGTATGTTTCTTCTTGAGGCTTTTGATCAGATCACGGATTTCTATGATCTGTTTCGGATCAAGTCCTACTGTCGGTTCATCAAGAATGATGACTTCCGGATATCCAAGGATTGCCTGTGCAAGTCCTACTCTCTGTCTGTAACCTTTGGACAGATTTTTGATCAGGCGATTTCTCATATCTGAAATTTTGACCATTTCCATGACTTCTTCAACCATGGATTTCTTTTTGTCTTTTGGAATTTTTTTGAGATCAGCGACGAAATTCATATATTCCAGCACTGTCATATCGAAATAAAGAGGTGGCATTTCCGGCAGATAACCAATACACTTCTTTGCCTGTTCCGGCTCTTCCAGTATATCATGACCATCGATGGTCACTGTTCCTTCCGTAGATGCTATATAACCGGTGATCATATTCATAGTCGTTGATTTACCGGCTCCGTTCGGCCCGAGAAAGCCGTAGATTTTTCCCTTCTCTATCTTAAAAGAAAGGTGGTCGACTGCCGTATGGTCTCCATAGCGTTTGACCAGATTGTTTACTTCAATCACAAAATTCTCCTCCTTTTCATCATAAACAGAAAATGTTTCCGGGTGAAACAGAGATAGGGGGTACCCGGAAACATCTTTTATCTGAGGAACGATTCTTATGTCCGTTCCTTGGAATATTCTATGAGAAAGTTGTGATAAAAATAGGATAAATGTGTGATGATTTTGTGAAAATAGCTGCGATAAATTGCGATAAATTATGACAGGGGTTCTTTCAGCGGAGTCCCTGCTTTGCGCGGATAACGACCTGGTGTTGCTTTGATCTTCTCTATTACCACAAGAGAACGCTGGATTTCTGAATCAGGAAGCTGGAAATACACAACATCCTGAATCTTTCCTCCGAGGATTTTGACTGCTTTCTGTGCCTGTTCTACTTCTTCCTGTACAGTGCCTGATTTATAGGAAATAAAATAACCTCCTGTTTTTACATACGGAAGGCAATATTCTGACAGAGTTGCCAGATTTGAAACCGCACGGGACACACAGAGATCATATGTCTCTCTGTACTGTTTGTTCTTCGCATATTCTTCGGCTCTGCCGTGAATTGCTGTAATATTTTCCAGCTTCAGCATCTGAAAAGTTTCTTCGAGAAAGTTGACTCTTTTTTTGAGAGAATCCAGAAGGCAGGCCTCCAGATGTGGAAATGCGATTTTGAGAGGAACACCTGGGAATCCTGCACCGGTTCCAATATCCATGATTCTTTTTATCCGGCTCATGTCTACAGCCTTCACGCAGGCAAGACTGTCCAGAAAGTGCTTTACCAGCACTTCCTGAAATTCTGTGATTCCGGTCAGGTTCATGACTTTATTTTTTTCTACAAGATATTCATAAAAATCTGTAAACTGTTTTTTCTGGATCTCATCAAGAGTGATTCCCAGTTCCCTACAGCCTTCTTCCAGTATGGTTAAATCATATGCCATTGATCTGCTCCTTCTCTATGCATTTCGTCTGTACTGTTCCAGATATACCAGAAGCACAGAAATATCCGCTGGTGACACTCCGGAGATTCTGGATGCCTGTCCTATCGATACCGGACGGTATTCTTCCAGTTTCTGCCTTGCCTCAATGCGAAGACTTCCGACCTTCTCATAATCCAGATCTTCCGGAATCTTCTTTGCTTCCAGTTTCTTGAACTGTTCCACCTGCTTCATCTGACGCTTGATGTAGCCTTCATACTTCAGGTTGATCTCAACCTGTTCTTTTACATCCCATGGAAGGAACGGACGCTCCTTGTCAATTGGTGCAAGATCTTCATAATTAAGCTCCGGTCTTCGGATCAGCTCTGCAATTGTCGTTCCGGATTTCAAAAGAGTACTTCCTTTTTCCTCCAGAAGCTTCTGCACTTCAGGGGTGCCTCCGATCGTCGCATGCTCTGTTCTTTCGATTTCTCTTGCAATCGCAGCTTCCTTTTCCAGAAGTTTCTGGTAAGTCTCCTCATCGATCAGACCGACCTGATAACCTTTCTTGCGGAGACGTAAATCTGCATTATCCTGTCTGAGAAGCAGACGGTACTCTGCACGGCTGGTCATCATACGATATGGTTCATGGTTTTCCTTGGTAACAAGGTCATCGATCAGAACACCAATGTATGCCTCCGAACGGTCAAGGACCAGCTGTTCCTGTCCTTTTACTTCCATAGCCGCATTGATTCCGGCGATCAGTCCCTGTGCTGCTGCCTCCTCATATCCTGAACTTCCATTAAACTGTCCTCCGCTGAAGAGTCCTTTGATCTTCTTGAATTCCAGTGTTGGATAAAGCTGTCTTGGATTGATGCAGTCATACTCGATCGCATAAGCGTTCTTGACAATTCTTGCATTCTCAAGTCCCGGTACAGAATGGTACATCTCATCCTGTACATCCTCCGGGAGAGAGCTGGACATTCCACCAATATACATCTCATTTGTATAAAGGCCTTCCGGTTCAATAAATACCTGATGTCGTTTTTTGTCTGAGAATCTTACAACCTTGTCCTCAATAGATGGACAGTATCTTGGTCCGGTTCCCTCGATCATTCCGGAATACAATGGGGATCTGTCAAGGTTTGCCCGGATGATCTCATGTGTTCTTTCATTTGTATAAGTAAGCCAGCAGGATTTCTGCTCGATCTGCACGCTTTCCGGATCTGTAGAAAAAGAAAACGGTACAACTCTCTTATCTCCAAACTGCTCTTCCATCTTGGAATAATCGATTGAATTTCCTGCAATTCGTGCCGGTGTTCCGGTCTTGAATCGAAACATTTCAATTCCAAGTTTTTTGAGAGAGTCTGTCAGATAATTTGCCGCCTGCAGACCATTCGGGCCTGTATAATTGCTGACATCGCCATAAATACAGCGCGCCTTAAGATAAGTTCCCGTACAGAGTACCACTGCCTGACAATGATAGATTGCTCCTGAATACAGTTTTACACCTGTGATCTTTCCTTCCTCTGCCAGAAGCTCTGTCACTTCTCCCTGTTTGATCGTAAGATTTGGCTGATTTTCCAGAGTCTTACGCATTTCTGTGCTGTATGCCTGTTTGTCTGCCTGTGCCCTGAGTGAATGTACCGCAGGTCCCTTGGACTGGTTTAACATTTTGGACTGAATAAAAGTCTTATCAATGTTCTTACCCATCTCTCCACCAAGTGCATCCAGTTCTCTTACCAGATGTCCCTTGGAGCTGCCTCCTATATTCGGATTACACGGCATCAGCGCAATACTGTCCACACTGACGGTAAACATGACGGTATCAAGTCCCAGCCTTGCACAGGCAAGAGCTGCCTCACATCCTGCATGACCGGCCCCAACTACAACAATATCACAGTTTTTTTCCAGTCTTCTGTCCTCCATTTTTATCTTCCCTTCTTCTATCAATTGCTTTTATTTTCCTGTACAGAATTTGCTGAAAATCTCATTTACCAGATCTTCGCCTACGGATTCTCCCACGATCCGGCCAAGACTTTCATAGGCGTTCATAAGATCAATGGAAAAGAAATCCTCTGCCATTCCCATATCAATGCTGTTTTTGACAAGCTTCAGGCTTTCCCTGGCCTCTTCCAGCGCAGCTTTATGTCTTGCATTTGTGATATATACTTCATCATTAAAGGAGAGTTCTCCCTTAAAAAACATATTTTTGATCTCTTCTTCCAGTTTACGGATTCCTTTTTCTTCTACTATCGAAACAGGAATTACCGGATTTCCCGTTCTTTCCTGGAGTTTTGCCATATTTACCACTGGTTCCAGATCTGTCTTGTTATAGATCACGATGCTTTTTCTTCCGGAAAGCAGTTCTATGATATCTTCATCGTTATCATCAAGTGGTCTGGAGGAATCCACAACATACAAAATGAGATCTGCATCCTCTGCCATCTGTTTTGCTTTTCCTACACCAATTTTTTCTACTATATCTTCTGTCTCTCGGATTCCGGCTGTATCGATCACGCGAAGCGTGATACCATTCAGAGAAATATATTCTTCCAGGATATCTCTGGTCGTACCTTCAATCTCTGTGACGATCGCACGGTCCTCTCCTACCAGAAAGTTCAAAAGAGAAGATTTTCCTGCATTCGGTTTACCGAGGATAACCGTCTTGATACCCTCCTGGATCATTCTTCCGTCATCCGCAGTTTTCAACAGATCTGTGATTTCTCCGGCCTCTTTATCCACAATCTTCGCAAGCTCCTGTGGATAGCCTTCCAGATCATAATGCTCCGGATCATCCAGTGCTGATTCTATATATGCGATCTGGTAAAGCAGTCTGCTTCTGATTTCTTTGACAGCCCTCTGTACGGAACCCTTAAGCTGCTCTACAGAACTCTTAAGAGCCATGGAATTTCTGGCCTGAATGACATCCATGACAGCCTCTGCCTGTGACAGATCCAGCCTTCCGTTTAAGAAAGCTCTCTTTGTAAATTCTCCCGGTTCTGCGATCACTGCCCCGTTTTTGAGCACTGTTTCCAGAACCTTTTTCATGGCATAGACTCCACCATGACAATCTATTTCTACGGTATCCTCACCTGTATAAGTATGAGGACCTCTCATGATCATAACCAGAACTTCATCTACTACATCCTCTCCATCATAGATAAATCCATAATGAATGGTATGACTCTGCACTTCCCTGATATTTTTCTTTCCATTTTTGGAACGATAAATCCGGGAAATCACGTCCATTGCCTCATCTCCACTGATACGAACAATTCCTATTCCGGAAGCACTCATAGCTGTTGAGATCGCAGCGATTGTTTTTTCCATATTGTCTCCTTGTAATTAAAGTAAAAAAAATGTTAT
>UMKX01041285.1_pt1 | contig 21582 bp, 20 predicted proteins | sample 1966471 | NCBI WGS metagenome assembly UMKX01 (sample SAMEA4836188, study PRJEB28245) | human gut metagenome | biome: gut microbiome; material: fecal sample | place: Denmark | collected 2008
GTGAAAAGGCGGCGATTTTTGCCAAATATTACGGCGACTTTTTCTATTACAGCCGGGCCGGTCATTATATTGTTGACGAGACTGTGCCCGTTGCGGTTTATGAGAACAAAATGCCCTATACGCTTTTTGACGGTACATACCGGGAGAGCCGCTGGCTGGATTTGTCGCTTTACGACAAACCGCAGACTCTGGAAGTAAGAGATTTGTTTGCGGCGCCGTTCCCGCAGCGCAAGTATGTTAACGCGACGGTGATTGACGTTTTGCGAAAGACGGCGGCATCCCGGAAAATGGCCAATTATGAGCGGCCTTACACCGGTAACGGGGTTCTGGACAAAGTTTGCAACGAGATTTATGACGAGACGGTGTTGTCCGCTCCGAAGTTCGTGAAAGCGATAACGCTGCTGAATCGCCGTCTGGCAGAAGCCTTAGATGGCGAGGGTTCTGTCGGAAACGGGGATTTTGACGCGGCGGCGATGCTGATTGAACGTTCGGGGCAATATTTTTCCGGGTTGGATTATGCCGCGCAGTTTGGTTTTTATAAAAGTGATGCCGGAAAAGAGTTGATGAAGTTTTCTTTTATGACGACCTTTACACGGCGTAAAAGATTCAGTGAACAGGCGATGAACAATTATGTTGAAGCCGTGGCTAACGCCGGACACTGGATGAACGGCCAGCAGCTGATCACGAAAATGATTTTGAAAAACACCCGGAATCTGGGCGGCATCAACCGCGGGCTGCTTGAGTTGAACATTATTCGCCCGCGGCCGGAAAATTTTTACGGCATGGACAGTCCGAACTTCGTTCGAATTTTGAACGAGTATTATGACCGGGATTTGGAACGAATGAATTATGGAGCGCTGGTTTTGAAGATAAAACCGGACAAAAAGGCTAATAGACCACTTTGCTTAAATATAAACCGCAGGCCGGAGCGGTAGGGCCGGCGGCTTTGCGGTCTTTGGCTTCCAAAATCCGTTTAACGTCATCAGGCTGCAAATGTCCGTCGCCTACCATTTTTAACGTGCCGACCATGTTGCGTACCTGATGATGCAGAAAAGAACGAGCTTCTACAATAAAACGGATTTCCTCGCCGCAAACTTCAATATCTAATTTATCCAAAGTCTTTAAGGGAGATTTTGCCTGACAGGCGGCCGCCCGAAAAGAACTGAAATCATGGTGTCCAAGCAGGTATTTTGTTCCTTCCCGCATTTTTTCAACATCAAGAGGTACCGGCACCCACCATACCCGGTTCTTTTCCAGGACTGCCGGTGCGCGGCGATTCAACAGGCGATAGACGTAACCGCGCCCTTTGGCGCTGAAACGGGCGTGGAAATCGTTGCCGGTCTTTTCAACCGAAATTACGCTGATTGGGGCTTCCATGTCTCTTAACCGGGCGTTCATGGCTTCGCGCAATTTCCAGTCTTCCAGATCTTCTTTCAAGTCAAAATGCGCTACCTGGGCCAGGGCATGGACGCCGGCGTCAGTCCTTCCCGCTCCGTAGACAATAATTTTATTGGGCACCTGCAGGCGCTTTCCGGTACTCGCCTCCTCACGTACGTCTATGTAAGCTGCGGGTCTGCGTTCCGTGGAAGCACCATCATGTGCCTCACTAAAATCATTGTTGTCTAAAGTGGTATTGGGCACCTGCAGGTGCTTTCCGGTACTCGCCTCCTCACGTACGTCTATGTACGCTGCGGGTCTGCGTTCCGTGGAAGCACCATCATGTGCCTCACTAAAATCATTGTTGTCTAAAGTGGTATTGGGCACCTGCAGGTGCTTTCCGGTACTCGCCTCCTCACGTACGTCTATGTACGCTGCGGGTCTGCGTTCCGTGGAAGCACCATCATGTGCCTCACTAAAATCATTGTCATCTAAAGCGGCATTGGGCACCTGCGGACATTCATCGGCCGGTGCCGGTGTGAAACAGCTCAGCGATTTTTGCAGATAGTCCTGAACGGACGGGCCGTCCTGCTGTTCCTGCCAGCCGAGAAGGCCGGTGCCGTCATATTCAATGGTAAGTTTATAGCGCATTGGTTTCCGTTCAAAAGTTAAGGGGCTTTTCTGCCCCTTAACCTATCTCAATTTGTTTTAATTTGCAATGTTTATGCGGCTGCGGCCGACTTGTCTGCGGAAAGGTTAAAAAAACCGAGTTTTTCCTGAATTTTCCAGATAACGCGCAGCGCGTCGAGGGCGTTTTGTCCGGTAATGCGCGGCGTAGCTTCGCCACGGACGCAGCTCAGGAAGTGATTCAGTTCGGCGGACAGCGGCTGGTTGGTCGGAATGAACAGCTGTTCGACGCTGCCTTTCAGGCCGTAGTTCATCCATTCCGGAATGTTTTCCGGATTGACATAGGGCATGCGCCCCTGAGAGTGGACGTTAATGCTCTGGTTGATGAAATCCATATCAATATAGTTGGTGTCGGTGGTAACCGTCAGCGTACGGACACGGGCCTGCGTAATGCGGCTGGCCGTAATGTTGGCGGTGGCGCCGTTTTCAAATTCGAGCAGGGCGGTAATGTAGTCTTTGCCCATCGGGCTTTCCTTGGTTTTGACAGAGGCTGCCTGAATGTTGACAACCGGTGATTTTACCAGCGACTGAATGACTTCGACGTCGTGAATCATCAGATCCATGGAAACGTCGACATCGGTAATGCGACCGCTGGCGGCTGACATTCTCTGTGCGGTCAGCGAACGGATTTTGGAGGTGTCGGAGAGCAGTTTGCCCATCTGTTCGACAGCCGGATTGAAGCGTTCAATGTGGCCAACCAGCAAAACGACGTTGTTTTTGGCGGCTGCGGATATCAGGCGCTGACATTCTTCTTCAGTGCAGGCCAGCGGCTTTTCCATCATGCAGTGAATGCCTTTGTTGAGGAAAAATTCACCGACGTCGGCATGGGTAACGGAAGTGGTAACAACGCTGACGGCATCAACGTTTTCGGCGACTTCTTCCATTGACGAAAAAGCCCGGATGCCGAAAGTTTCGGCGGCGGCTTTGGCCGCTTCCGGAAAAATGTCATAAACGCCGACCAATTCGACGCCGTTCAGACTTTTGTAAGTTTTCATGTGGTTTTTGCCCATCATGCCCGCGCCGATAACGGCTACTTTGATGTTTTTAGTCATAAGATTTTACCTCTGAAGTTAGAATGCTGCTTAAATTTAGTTTACTTATAGCAAATTTCTTGCTAAAAAGCTTTTAACAAGTTGTTACATAATGTTACAGTTCGGCGTCGGGCCGGAAATCTATATATTCTGCGGGGTTGACCTATGAATAAGTTCGGGAAGTTTTCTTTTGTTTTGATTGTTTTGGGTATTATCGGCGGCTGTTCTTCCGCCGAAAAAGGCGGTGTCGGCGATAAAATCGAGGTTGACGAGCTGATTTTTGCGCAAAATCCGGAACCGGTCAGAGGCAAGCTGGACGTTTATGCGTCGATGGCGCGCGGCGTGAAGTATAACGTTGATGTTGCCGCGCAGGAGATGAACAAAAAACTGTTTTCCCAAAATCAGAACATGGCGCCGCAGGACATTATTCAGAACATGATGAACGTTAAAAGCGGCCGGGACAATCCGTTGTATGACAGCCTGCGTGCGTTGGACTATGCGGTAATTTACGCGATGGTCAATCTGAGCGGCAGTCGGTCGTACATTGACAGCAATATTTTCGTTAAGACTTCGCAGAATTTGGCACTGGCTTCGATAAAAGCCCACAAAGGCGCGTTGTTTGCCGCCAGGCAGCTGAAGGAAATTGCACGGCTTACGGACAAACAGCAGAAAAAGCTTAACGACATCAATAAGAAAGAAGAACGCACCGGACGGCTGACCCCGGCGGAACTGAGCTATAAAAAGGGTTTGGAAGTCGCCTTGCTTAAGCTTAAGGAAATGTACGAAGCCCAGGCTTTTGCCGTAGCGGAGTATGCGCATCTGGTCAAGGCCGAACCGAAGGAACTGAAACTGGAAGGACGGACTTTTTATGAGCTGGACGATTTGGACAAGAAACTGACTGTGCGGGCTTTTCAGCGCTCGGCGTTTAACAACCGTTCGGAATTTGACATTGCCAAGGAAATGGGGCGTTCGTATCGTTTTCGCGAAGTCGAATACAATCTGCTGAAAAAGTATCCGGAAATCGAGCGTCTGAACATTAACGGTTATGACGTGGAAGACGAAGTTTATGCCGAAAATCTGGAGAAAAGGGCCTATGCGCTGGCGCTGGGGCTGGTAAAAAAGACCGAAGCTTACAAAAAAGCCAAGGAAGGGGAACGCGACCGGCTGCGGGTAAAGGCTTTTGACGAGCTGGGAACGGCGATATTCACGCAGGTTGAAGTTGCCTATAATCTGGTACGGCTCAGCGAAATCGACTTTGGCGTTGTCAGTAAGCAGGCCGCTGATCTTAAAAAAGACATCAAACAGCGGGAACGCGGGCGTTTGTCTGCCGATGCGGAAATCAGCCTGCTCAACGACAGGATAAAACTGCTGGCTTTGCAAAATGAACAGAGCCAGATTGCGGCCGAAAAGGCGCTGGCTTTGCGGGCATTGTATTTTTACGCCGGTTTTTCGCCGTTTACGCGGACGTTGCTGAAAAACGAAATCAAGGACATAGTCGTTTCGCTGCGGGCATCTTTTAACAAAGATATGGTCGAGATGCTGGCGGCAGTTCCCGCGGAAGAGGCTTATGACGAAAAAGTCAGCAACGACTGGGCCAAAAAGGAAAACTGGCTGGAAGACCTGATGGAAAACAAGCCGGAGGTACCGGCTGCGCAACCGGCAGGGTCGGCAGGACCGGCCGTTCATGCTGGTTCTGACGACATCTTTGCTCCGTATGCGGATCCGGCGTATGATCGCAAGAAGGTTATGCAGCTCGGTTCCTATGTCGAGCGTGAAAATGCCGATTTGGAATGGAAAATGCTTCAGGAACTGTACCCAGAACTAAGATCCAAAACGCCGGAGGTTATACGCACGCGGATTAACGGACAGATTTTTTACCGGTTGGTGCTGCATTCTGAATCCGGGGGGTTCCTGTCCCTTTGCAACAGGCTGAGAGGGGACAGGGTGCAGTGTCTGCTTCGTTAAACGACGGGCTGGCGGCTGATTAATCTGAAAGCGGCAGCATTTCGTAGGGAATGCTGCCGCAATTTCTTATAAAAATATTTGTCAAAAAACGAAACTTAGGCTATTATCGTGAGAAACGAACCAATTTATCCGGATTGAGAATGGCAGAGAAAAGCAAAAAAGATTTGGAAATAGATTCTTTACGCGACAAAGCCCGTGCGTATAAGGAGCTGCGGGCGCATCAGGCCGGGGGTTCGGAGAGCGGCGGCAGCTGTTCGTGGAGTGCGGTTTCCCGGGTTGACGAAACGGTTAAAATCGACGGTCTGGACAATTTTCTTTCTTTCAAAATCGATTTTGTCGGCAAAAATCTGGAAGGTGGGCGTTTTGCCGGAGAGAATCTGGAAAACGCCAATTTTTCGGTGGCCAATCTGAAAGGCGTTGATTTTTCAGGCGCCAATCTGCGCGGCGTAGACTTTTCCGGCGCGGATTTAAGCGGTGCCGATTTGCGCGGCGCAGACCTTACCGGCGCGGTGCTTTCCGGCGCGCAGCTCATCGGCACGGATTTGACCGGCGCCAAACTTAACAAGGTCAAACTGACAGACATTGATATTGAGAACGCCATTCTGCTGGATATTGAAATCGATGAACTTGCTCTGCAGGATTTGCAGGAACTGGTGGAGTATCTGGCGAAATATTATCCGCATAAGCTCAATCTCAGCAAGATGAATCTGATGTTGCTCGATTTGACGAAAATCGATCTGAAAAACGTTGATTTGCGCGGGGTTGACTTTACCGGAATCGATTTTACCGGCATTAACATTATGGAACTGGACCTGAGCGAGTGCATCATTACGCCGCAGCAGATTGCGCAGGCGCTGGGCCGGGTGCCGACGCCCGAAGAGATGAAAATGCTGCTGGCGCCCAAAAAGAAAAAAGGCGAAAAGGGCAAGGTCGGCATAGACATGATGTCGCTGCTGCGGGATGACGGTAAAGAGTTTGGCACTTGGGACGCGCTTCATCAGGAAGGAATCAGCATTAAGCAGATTTTGGAAGCCGGCAAGAAAATATTCCGCCGCGACGCCAAGCGGCCGCCGGTCAAAGACAGCAAGACTCTGGAAGAGGTCAAATCGGCGCAGCAGAAAGCGGCGGACGAAAACAAGGCCGCGCTGCGGCGTCAGATAGAGGAACACAAACGACAGGAACTTGAGAATCGCCGCAGCAAAAAGCTTGAGCTTGAACAGGAAGTCAGGCGTGAAACCGCCGGAAAAGAGGAAAGACGCGAAGAAAAGGCGGAACGGCCGATAGACGTTCGGATTCTGTCCAGAGGCGGCAATGAGCGATGAGCGGGGCAGCGGTGAAAAGGTAACCGGCGCGGTTTGGCTGCGCGGCATTTTATGGCTGCTGATGTCTTTTTTGTTTTTGTACGTTTGCGGAACGGCTTGTCTGGTTGCGGCGCATTTTGTTCAGAACGGCGTTAACGAAAAATCGCTGCAAGACATCAGCGGTTTTCTTCTCAAGCTGCGTCAAAATCCGGAATATTTGCTGGTCGCCTATGCCGAATGGCGGAGGGTTTTTGTTCTGGCTTTTCGTTTCGGACAGCTGAACGCGGCTTCTTTTATTCCGCCGCTGGCGCCGTTGCTGTTTTTGATTTTGACGGTCGGCGCTTTTGTCAAAAGCCCTTATTCTTTCCGGTTGTGGTACCGCCTGAACAATCATTTTGCCAATGAAGCCGATATTGAAAAGATGGGGCTTTTTAATGACGGATACGGCGTTTTCGGACGTTTTTCCGGGCGGATACTGCATTTGGGAAAGGCGTTGTCGGTTTTCGGCTGGGGTTCTCCGGGGCTGGGCAAAACCTCGACCGTGGCCATACCGAGTATTCTGGAAAGCGACGGCGTGAGCGTTGTGGCGGCAGACTGCAAAGGCTCGCTGGTAAAATATACCAGCGGCTACCGGGCTCAGCTCGGCAGGGTTTATTATTTTAACTGGAACATGCTGGACAAACCCGAATCCGGAGAGATATGGCCGCGCTGGAATCCGTTTTCGGACGGCAATCTGCCGCCCAAAGGGTTGGAAAGGGATCACTATCTGTTGTGGATTGCGCGTTATATTGCCGGCGGAAAAGACGAAAGCTACTGGGGTAAACTGGCGGGAATTGCCTTGGAGGGACTGTTGCAGTTCTACGTTTCGAAAACGGAACAGGCATCCGCCAACGATTATTTCCTCGGCAAACTTTTGGATAACGGCAAACTGAGTGCGGAAGACAAGGATATTCTGCTCAGCTATTATGCCTTGATGCCGGAGGAATATTCCGCGCCGGCGATTGACAATCTGCAAAACAACCGGCTGACGATCGACAACTATCTTCCCGTCGGCAGCTGGGAAAATATTCCGCCTGCCTGGCAGGGAAAGGAATTTTGCTTTGCAATGATGGTTGACTGTCTGATTGAACGCTATTATACCATCCGGCAGGAAGAAGCCGGCCGGGCTTACGGACGCTGGAAAACCATGCTCGGCAGCTTTATCCGGGAAGCGGCGTTCTTTGGTTATCATCCCCGCGCCAACCAGGTTATGCAGCATTTGTATTATCTGACCAAAAAACAACGGAAGATGATTTTTGCCGTGATGCTGGAACCTTTGATGGTTTTTCGCAAAAATTCGGTTCGGGAGCGGACTTCGTCCAGCGACCTGATTTTGTCCGACCTGCGGAAAGAGCCGGGCATAAAAACGGTTTATACGGTTGCCGACAATCGTCCGGCGGCTTTTATGACGCGTTTTTTTACGGATATGCTGATAAAAACTTCTCTGGTTGCCGCACAAGAAAAAGAGGTGTCGCCGCTGCTGTTCGTTTTTGACGATTTTGAGATTCTGCCGAAGTTCGGACAGCTGCATGAGGGGCTGATTTACGGGCCGTCGGCGGGTTTGTCGTTTATGCTGTTGACCGACAATCTGAAAAACATTCACGACAATTACGGCCGCGACGGCTTGGAAGACATTATTACCAACACTTCTTATAAGCTGATGTTTGCCGAGAACAACCGCAGTCTGAGCGAGCATTTTAACCGGCTGGCGGTTTACGGCGCCAAGTCGGTGCAGATTCCGGCCACCGGAACCGGAGCGTTTCTCAAGGTCAGGGAAGGGCTTTCGGACGCCGGCTATTATCATCGGATTGCCAACGATTTGCTGAGCCGAAACCGGGAAAACATTGTCCGCAAAGGGCAGCATCTGCTGCTGGCACAGGGATATTATCATTTGCCGGTGCGAATCGATTCCTGGTATTTTCTGCGTGACGAAGGGCTGAAGGGGAAAGCGCTGAGCGGTACGGCCTATTTTCTTGATGCCGGAACTGCGGCGCAGCGCAACGCACAAGACGCGGAAGCGCCGGCGCTGCTGACCGTGCTGCGCGACGCGGGTATTCAAGTTGAGCGGGAGGAAGAGGTTGACGCGTATCTGGCTGACCAGATAGACGTGGTGGCCGAGGGCGTGATGAAATCTCCGCAGGACAAACAAAATGCCCTGGCCGAGGACATTTCGGAACGCTGGAGCAAAGAAGGGCGCTTTGACGAGGAAAGAATGCCGGAAACTGCTGACGAATGGTGGATGAAAGAGGATTCTTTTTCGGTCAGCAAAGACGTTGAACAAAATCCGTTTGAAAAGAGCTGATAATTTCTTTTTCTGTTTTTGCCGCTTGAGGTTGGCAAAATTTCTGCTATATTCTGACAATAACAGTTCACTTTGGTTGAAAAGAATCGCAAAGACATGGAAGACACCCTTTTTTCGTCACAGGTTAAACGGCCGCTTGCCGACCGTCTGCGTCCGCAGACTTTGGCCGAAGTCGTCGGGCAGGACCACATCGTGGGAGAAGACGCGCCGCTGGGCAGAATGGTAAAGTCCGGAAAAATATCTTCGTTTATTCTCTGGGGGCCGCCGGGCTGCGGAAAAACCACGATTGCGCGTCTGATTGCCGAAAACACCAATCTTTATTTTGAACAGATTTCGGCGGTTTTTTCCGGCGTGGCCGATTTGAAGCGGGTTTTTCAATATGCGCAGGACCGCCGGGCGACACAAGGGAAGGGCACGCTGTTGTTTGTCGACGAAATCCATCGTTTTAACAAGTCGCAGCAGGACGGTTTTCTCCCCTACGTGGAAGACGGCACGATTATTCTGGTCGGTGCCACTACCGAGAATCCTTCTTTTGAGCTGAATGCGGCGCTGTTGTCCAGATGCCAGGTGTTTGTGCTGAACCGTCTGGATGCCGACGCTTTCGAGCAGCTTTTGCAGCGCGCCGAAAGGGAAACCGGCCGCAGACTGCCGGTTGACGAGGAAGCGCGCGCGTTTATGAAAGAGATTGCCGACGGCGACGGGCGCTATATTCTCAATCTCTGTGAAAGCGTGTTTGCCTATGCCAAGGAAGGAGAAAACTTTGACAAGGACAGCATTCTGAAAATCGTGCGGTCGCGGGCACCCATATATGACAAGGGGCGCGACGGGCATTATAATCTGATTTCGGCCGTGCACAAATCGCTGCGCGGTTCCGACGTAGACGCGGCCCTGTATTGGGCGGCGCGCATGATTGAGGCCGGTGAGGATCCCAAGTATCTGCTGCGGCGGCTGACCCGTTTCGCGGTTGAAGACGTTTCTCTGGCAGATCCGAACGCGGTAACGCAGGCGATTGCCTGCTGGGAAACTTATGAGCGGCTGGGTTCGCCGGAAGGCGATCTGGCGATTATGCAGCTGGTGGCTTATCTGGCGACGGCGCCGAAGTCGGTCGGCGTTTACAAGGCCATGTACAAGGCGCGGGAACTGGCGCGGAAAACCGGTTCGCTGATGCCGCCGAAAAACATTCTCAACGCGCCGACGAAACTGATGAAACAGCTTGGCTACAGCGAAGGTTACGAATATGATCCCGATTGTGAAGACGGTTTTTCGGGCGCCAACTACTTTCCTGACGGCATGAACCGGGTTAAGATTTATTTTCCGGTTGACCGCGGTTTTGAACGCGAGATTAAAAAACGGGTCGAATATTTTGACAATCTGCGCCGCGAGAAGCAAAAGGCCAAAAAGAAAGAGGGGCAGGAATGAGCGTGATTGCGGCAATTTTTGTCGGCGGCGGCATCGGGTCGGTGCTGAGGCATCTTCTGTCTTCGCGAATCGGCAACCACTGGGGAATTATGCTGGTCAATGTTCTCGGGGCGATGCTGATCGGCATGGCGTATGCGTATTTTGCCGACCGAGCCAGTCTGCGTCCGGAAATCAGGGCTTTTATTATTACCGGTCTGTTGGGTGGTTTTACGACTTTTTCGACTTACATGCTTGATTTTAATCTGTTGCTCGGCAGTCGGCGGATTTATGAGGCGCTGTTTTATCTGCTGGGTTCGGTGGCGGTCGGAATTGCATTTTTGGTTGTCGGAATAAAAATCGCCAAAATGTGTTTTTAAGCTTTGTTGACAATTTTGTCCAACTGCTCTATCCTTATATCAAAAGCAAGGGAGAGCAAAATGTTGGAATTGGCGGAAGACGAACAGCAGGCTTTTATCGAGGACAGCAAAAAAAGGGTTTTGGGCGGTTTGAAGGCCTCGAAACGACCGACGTTTACGTTGGTATTGGGCGCTCAGGGCGTCGGAAAGTCTTCGTTGACGGCGCGTTTTGAAAATGCGGCGGTCATTTCGCCGGACGCTTATGTTGCCGATTATTATGCCGCCGTCGGCATTGATCCGCGGGATAATCCGTATGACCGGGAAATCGGTGATTTTGCAATGAGAGTGACGCAGGAAATTTTGACCGAAGCGGTACGGCGGAAATATGACATCGTTTATGACGCGATGTCGATGTCCGACGCGGGCAGGCTGGTCGGCGGCGTGAAGTCGCTGGGATACGGCGTAGCGTTGAAAGCGGTTGTCAACGACATGTATGCCAGCGCCTTGAATGTCGAGGAACGTAAGCTCAGATATGACGAGGATTATACCGAATATGTGCGCGGGAAGGGCACGTATCCGCAGGGAAACCCATTGGAGGTGGACAGCGGCGATTCAATTATCCGATCAATGGAGATGATGGATTTTCTGGAAAAAGCCGACAAAAAAGGCGTTAAAATAGAAGTTTATCGGACCGGCGAAAAGGAACCGGCGTTTGTGACCGGGCAGGGCGGAGATTTTGCTGCTTTTGCCGAAACGATTGTTGCCGGCAACAAAGACAGGCATATGGAACGCTGCGGCAAACTGGTCAGAAAAGCGATGAACGCCGGCAAGGAAGATGCGGTTATGCGTCTGAAAAGACTGGAAAGCGAGTTGAGCGGCCGTTGATGAAAAGTTTGAATTTAAGAATTTTGTTTATCATTAAAATTTGTGAAATATGAAAGAAAAAGCAAAGAGGGCCTTATTAAGCGCATCCAGAGCGGTTACGCTGAAAGAATTTGCCAAGGCTCTGGCAGAAATGAAAACTGCCGAAATAAACGATCTGGCTGCCGTTTTGAATGAAGAGTACGGGATTGTGCCGGCAAAGTTTGAAATAAAGGAAGCCGCTGGGAACGTTTCCATAACGAAAAGTCCGGAACGGATTTTGAAAAGGCAACAAAGCCGGGATTATTTTGTGCCGAAGAAAATGGGCAAGGTGGGTTCGAAACCGAAAAAGAGGTTTTGAAATTGAGCGAGAAACTGCCGCGGATGGGAAAATCCGGGCAGTTTTTTTTATTCTAAATTAAGAAGTTTTGATATATACTGGCGCAAATTTGCGAAAGGAAACACAAATGCCGGGCGTGAGCTTAGTTAAGGTAAAGGAATCAGATGACGGAATGCGTCTGAACCGTTGGTTTTTGAAATATTATCCCGGGCTGCCGCTGGGGCGGTTTCAAAAACTGTTGCGCACCAAGCAGATTAAGGTTGACGGCAAAAAAGCCGAGGCCAATCTGAAATTGGCGGCCGGGCAGGAAATCAGGGTGCCGCCGCTGGACGAGGAAAAGGCGGCGCCGCACCGCGAGACCGGCGTTTCGGCCAAAGACGCGGCTTTTATTCAGTCGCTGCTCCTTTATAAGGACGACAACATTCTGGTTTTAAATAAGCCTTCCGGTCTGGCCGTGCAAGGCGGGAGCAAGACAACCCGGCATGTCGACGGCATGCTGGACGCTTTGACATTCGGAACGGAAGAACGGCCGAAACTGGTGCACCGGATTGACAAAGACACCAGCGGTCTGCTGGTTTTGGCGCGGAACCGAAAATATGCCGACCTGCTGACCAGGGCATTTCGGGAACATACGCTGCCAAAAACGTATCTGGCGCTGACGGTTGGTTGTCCGAATCCGGAAGAGGGCGTTATTAAAGCGCCGCTGGAAAAGGCCGGCGAAAGAAGCCTGATTTCGGAAGGCGGCAAACCGGCCGTGACCGAATACAGGGTTTTGGACAGTGCCGCAGACCGTTTTGCCCTGGTGGAGGCCAGACCTTTGACGGGACGCACCCATCAGATTCGCGCGCATTTGGAATATCTGGGGACGCCGATTGCCGGCGATGACAGATATTTCGGCGGCGAGAACCGGAAAAAATTTGCGATGATTGCAGATAAACTGCATCTGCACGCTTACAAAATCGACTTGTCGGTCATATATAATAAAAAACTTGTGCTCAGGGCGCCGCTTCCGGCTTATTTTAAAGCGGACCTGGAAGCGTTGGGAATTGGTTTTAAGGAGTAATAACAAATGAAAAGACTGGTTAAAATTCTGGGAACGGTAATTTTCAGCCTGATTATCATTATTGCTATCGGCGGCTATCTGTTTGTGCGCAATTTTGACCTGAATCAGTACAAGTCTTATGTGGAGGATATTGTTGACAAGCAACTCGGGCGCAAACTTGCCATTAAGGGCAACGCGTCGGTGGGCATTTCGCTGATTCCGACGCTGGTTGTCGAAGATGTCGAACTGGCTAACGCTCCGTGGGCCGCCCAGCCGCAAATGGTTAAAGTGCAGCGTCTGGAAATTAAGCTTTCGCTGCTGCCGTTGCTGCATAAGCAGGTTGTGATTGACAATATTGAGCTGGTTCGGCCGGAAATTTATCTGGAAACGGCGGCCGACGGCAAAAACAACTGGGACTTCGGTACTTCGGCGCAAAAAGTTGATGTAAACGAGGTGCTGAAGCCGGACAACGCTTCCCTGACTCCGCAGAAGCAGGAGCTTATCCGCAAGGCGGAAAGCAAGACGGCTAATCCGGCAGCCGCGGTGCTGGCCGGTTTTGCCGCGAAAAACGTTTCGATTGCCGACGGTGTCGTTCAATATGCCGATGCAAAGACGGGTAAGACGACAAAAGTTATCATTAACGCCTTTAATCTTGAAGAAGAGAGCATGGACGACAATATTACGGCAGCTTTCGACGCTGTTTTCGACGGGCAGACGATCAAGGGCAAAACGGTTCTCGGCTCGCTGAATACGCTTTTGGACGGCGAAGCGCCGTATCCGTTCGACTTGAATGCATCCGCCTACGGCATTAACCTGACGGCGCTGGGTACGGCTCGTGATTTGTTTGGGGAGCCGGCTTATGCCGCCGACATTAACGTTTATAATCCGGCCGGAAATATGGGGGCACCGGAAACGACGCTGAAAGCTTCAATTACGGGAACGCTGAAAAACGTCGCGGCGGAAATCAAGACGCTCAATGTTGTCAACAATCTGATTACGGGTAAAGTCCGCGCCGACATTTCGGGCAAGGTTCCGAGCATAAATGCGACGCTTAACAGCGATAAAATTAATTTGCAGAATTTCAATTCAAGCAGCAATTTTGCCTTTGAGCTGCCGTCAATAATCAGTGCGGCCGAAGCCAGTCCGCTGGTTCCTGACATGGCGGTTCCGTATGACGTTATGAAACAGGTTAACGCCAAGCTGGATTTGAAAGTTAAAAAGCTGGTTGTCAATCCCGGCATGAGTGCCGACAATGTTTCGGTCGGCGCCAATCTGCAAAACGGCGTGCTGAACGTGAATCCGCTGCAGCTGAATTTCGGCGGCGGCGACATTGCGGGAACGCTGACGGTCAATGCCAACACAAAGTCTCTGAAACTGGACGTGACCAGTTCGAACATTTTGCTGCAGAATCTGCATCAGGAATTTCAGATTGCGGGTCCGGGAGATTTCGGTATTGTGTCGGGCGGCAATACGGACATTAAAATTACGCTGACGGCTGCCGGCAGCACCTATCGCCAGCTTGTTCAGTCGCTCAGCGGTCAGATAATCGGCATTGTCAACGAATCGGTTATTCAGACCGGCAACGTTTCTTTCTTTACCGGAAATTTCATTTCTCAGCTTTTGAACGTGATGCCGTTTGTCAAGAACAGCAATCAGAAGATGGAGCTTAACTGTGCGGTTGTCCGGGCGGATTTGGGCGGCGGCAAAGCGGTCTTTCCGAAGGGCATTGCCCTGCAGTCGAATCTGCTGAAACTGGTCAGCAACGGCAGCGTGAATCTGATTAACGACAAAATTGATTTCGACGTTCGTCCTTTTTCGGGCAAAATTGTCGATACCAATGCGGTTCAGGCGCTGTCGTCCTTTATCAAGGTTAAGGGAACGATAGAAAACCCGAAAATTGCCCTTGACGACAAAGCGGCGCTCAAGTCGGTGGTCGGCGTGGCTCTGACCGGTCCGGCTTACTTGGGTTCCAAGCTGGTTGACGCCGATCCGGCGCCGTGTTATACCGCTTTGCAAGGAACCCCTTATCAGAATAAGTTTCCGGCACCGACGGCCGCCGAAAAAGCCGCGACCGACGTTTATAACGGTGCGGGCGATGCTGTTGACGACAGCGTCAAGGCCGTAAAAGATACGGTTAAAGGAACCGCCAAGGGACTGGAAGATACGGCCAAGGGTATTCTCAACATGTTTAAGCAGCCAAAAGGAAAATAAGAACGATGCAGAACTATCTTGAAGAGGCGCAAAGGGAAATTGCCAAAAACCGCGGCGAGGTTATTGACCGACTGGTAAGGTATTCACTGACCGACATGCTGTTGTTCTGGGGACAGGAAAAAGACCTGATTGAGCGGCAGACCGAAGCCTGGGGGCCGATTTTGAAGTGGGCCAGGGAGGAGCTTGACGCCAAATTCGTCACCACGCAGAGCCTTGACGTTCCCGAAGAAAACCGGACTTCCGGCTATCGGCTGAAACAGTTTATGGAAACGCTTTCCGACCGGGAACTGACAGCCTTTTATGCCGCGGCGCTGAAAATGCGTTCGGTGCTTTTGGCCGCGGCGTTGGTCAAAGGAAAAATAAATGCCGAAGAAGCTTTTCGCGCTGCCTTTCTGGACGAATTGTGGCAGGCTGAAACCTGGGGCGCTGACGAAGAGGCCGAAAACCGACGACAGACGATTAAAAACGAAATTTGCGAAATAGAGAAGTTTTTGCATAGTTCCGATGAATGAAAACCGATGGACAAAGAAGTTTATTTGAAAATAGACGGCCGCGTTCAGGGTATCGGGTTTCGGGCCTGGGCAGTGCGCACGGCGAGGGAGCTCGGCGTTTCCGGATGGGTGCGCAATGTCGACGACGGCACGGTGGAAATCCGTATGAAAGGCGCGGAAGAACAGATAGACGAGATGATTAAGCGGACCTACCGCGGGCCGTCGCTGGCAAGAGTTGACGAAGTCCGTTTTCTGACGCGGCCGCCGAGTTATTTTCTGCCCGAAGTCACGCCCGGCGTTTTTACCCGCATATAGCCGATTTGGCTAACGGCTGCGGCTCTTGTTTTCGGCTGTCCAGAGCATATCTCCTAGACGGGCAATTATTTTAGGAGATTTGAAAATGCAAGTAGAGAAGACCAAGGAAAATCTGAAAAAGTGTATCTGTATGGACTGTCCGTCTTACACGATGGGCTGCAAAATCCGTTCCATACCGGAAAATCTGTTTAAGCTGGCCGAAGATCTGGAAAAGGTCGATCATTATGAAAAGATGTTCTGCGCTTTTAGCAAGAGCGAGTGCATTAAAGAAGACAAAGGCTGCATTTGTCCGGAATGCGAAATACATAAAATGTATGATTTGAACCGTGAGGATTACTGCATTGTTTCCGGCGGCATTCCCGAATACGGAAAAAATCCGAATTAGGCCGGGAGAGCCGAGATGTTCGGACAGCGTCTTAACTTTTTCAGGCGGGGCGGCCGACGGGGCGACATTCTCCGCGTTTACCGGGGCGCCTTTGACGAGGCGGCCGAAAGCGGAAATCCGGACGTGAAAATCCGTGCGTTCAGCCAGGTGGTCGACTTCTGTGCTTCGTCCGGTTTGTGCCGTACTGATGACAGCATTAAGCGCAACAAGGTAATGTACTGGACATACAATAACCTCGGCGATGCCTGGGTGGCCAAAACCTATCAGAATCCGTCCGAAAAGAACGACGCGCTGCGCAAGGCTGTCGGCTGTTACCGCGAGGCTGTGAACGTTGCACGCGATGAAGCGGAAAAGATAAATTCGCTGCAGCGAATCGCTGCCATATACAAACAGATCGGCGATGTCGGAAATCTCAATAAAACGAGGGAAGCGATTGTGCATTCGCTTGGCGATGAATATAAGAGGCTGGGATATATGCGGCTGGCGCAGAATAACCGGGAAAATCCGAAAACCGCCGAGTGGCTTGAAAAGGCTTTGGCCTATGTGACCAGGGAAGAGGTTTCGTTTCTGGGCAAGTGTCAGAATACGCTTTCCATCTGCAAAATGCTGGCTCAAAGTTACAAAGATGCCGGCGACAAGGCAAATGCCCGGCGGATAGGACGGTTGTTGCACAAGACGGCGCGGCTGACCATTCAGGCTATGGAGGATAAGACAACAGCGGAAAGGAGCCGGGAAAAGCAATTGGAATGGTACGGAAAAATGCTGGAGGTCGCTTTGGTTTACGGGAAAGGCGACCGCCGGCTGAAAAAGCAGACGGCCGGGCGGATTGTCGGCCTGCTGGAAGAAGGGGAGCGTATTACTTCCGACGGAATGTCGTATGGGCGTGACGGGCTGAAAAAAATGCTTTCTGTCTGAGAGAGGTTTTTAATTGTGGACAGGAAGATTTTTGCGATGTAGGATTTTTATTATTGAACAATGTGGGGGAAAAGTGATGACGACAATTCTGGATACCCTGAAAAACACGGCAGACGAAGAAAAAGCGGCAACGGCGCTGGCAGCTTTTGCCCGGGAAAATCCCGAGGCGCTCGAAACGATCATTAAGGCCAATCAACTGTTTTTGGAGAAGTTTGCCCTGTCCGGCGGCGAAAATCTGTACAACGCCTATCGGGAAACGGCCCGCGCCTATAAAAAGAAAAATCTGATTCAGTCCAATTATCCGTATGATTCTCAAAATTATGCCGAAGCGGCGGCCTATTATCTGAAAGCGGCGGAGGCGGCTCCGGATGCGGGGCGGAAACTCAGTTCTCTGGACGGCGCGGCTTCAATGTACTGGAATCTGGATGACAAAAAGCAATGGTGCCGGGTAAAGCTGCAGCAGGTTCCGTCGGTATCCGACAAAGACAAGACGCGGCTGTATATGGACATTGCCCGGGAGACGGCCGACAAAAAACAGCAGAAAGAACTGTATGCCAAGGCTTTGGCTTATGCGGCACAGATGTCCGGCGATGACGACGTCAGGGCTGAAACCGTCAATCGGCTGAAAAAGCTGACCGAATAAAAGACCAAGCTCCCGCCGGGAGCTTTTCTTCTGCAGAAAAAGGTTGATTTTTTCCGCCAACAGGCGATAATTCCGTTCATTCTGAATGCTTATTATGGTTTAACTCTAAATACAGGCTTTATGGAAATTATTTATGTTGAAGACGCCATGCTTAGAAATTTATTTCTGGCTGCGGTTGACTTGTTTTCGATTTCTTTGCTGGTTGCTGCCGCGGGCGCGCTGTTGGCAAAAAGAAGAACGCTGATGTACTGGTGGGTTATGATGGCCGGTTTTTTTGCCTTTGTCGTTACCCTCAGTTTGAGTCTTCTGACCGGAAATTTGGTTTTGCTGTTGGGCGGAATCGGATTTTTGGCAGTGCTGCCTTTATCCTATTACCGCCAAAAAAGAATTATTCTGGCGGAGGAGGCGGAAAAAGAACGACTGCGGAAAATTGAACGGGAATTCAAAAGGCAGGCGGTTATCAAAAATGTCGTCGACAAAGTTAAAGCCGACGATTATTCACGGTTTATGCCGAAAGCTGAAAACCGCGAAGCGTGATTTACGCTAAGGGCATCGTTGAAAACGATGCCCTTTTTTTAATCGGAATTATTTATCAGCTCTCGGTATTCGGCTTTTTTATGGCTGAGGCGAATATGGTCTTCCGGGGTTAAAACAGCCGGTTTGCGGGCAATTACGTATTGCGGCAGAAGTTTTCTGACTTCTTCGGCGGGTTTGCCGAAAGCGGCCGCATTAATGCGGATTTTTTTGCCTTGTCCGGCCGAAACACGCGAGGTAATCTTGCCGGTTTCGGCATCTTTAAATTCGGTTAAGGTCAGGCGCAGGTTATCAAGCGTGCCGGGAAGCAGAAATTCGATGAATTCGCCGCCGTTAATGTAGTTGCGGACTTCAAAGATTGCGTCGTCGCCCTGCCATTCGACAATGGAACCGGCAAAAAGCCAATCGCCCAAGGTACGTGTGTATTCGTAGTTTTGGGATATGTTGGTCAGCGGCCCGTCATGAAAGCCGAGGCAGTAACCTCGGTTTTGCAGCGTGTTTAAATCCGGCATGTATTTTTCGAAGTTCCAGTCCTGCGGCGCCTTGTACCAATCGTCGATGGCCTGCCGATAAGCGCGGGCGACGACAGCGGCGTAGTATTCGGTTTTGTTGCGCCCTTCGACCTTGAGCGAATCCATGCCGATGCCGAGCAAATCGGGCAGGCGCGGCAGCAGGCACATGTCCTTGGAGTTGAGCATGTAACCGCCGTGTTCGTCTTCAACAACTTCATAATATTCGCCGGGGCGGAAGTCCTCTTCCAGCAAAAATTCGAAAGCGTCCCTGTTGTCTTGGTTGATTTCGATTGCCTTGATTGAGCCGTCTTTCAGCCGCAGATGCAGCTTGTAGTGCCAGCGGCAGCAGTGTGCACATTTACCCTGATTGGCACTGCGATCGGCAAGATAGTTTGAAATCAGGCAACGGCCGGAATAGGACATGCACATGGCGCCGTGCATAAAACATTCAAGCCGGACGTCCGGGCATTGTTCGCGAATTTCCTTCATTTCGGCGAAAGTTACTTCGCGGCCGAGAACGCAGAGTTTTGCCCCCTGCGCCTGCCAGAATTTTACCGCCTGTGCCGAACAGATGTTGGCTTGCGTGGAGACGAACAGACTGAGTTCCGGCGCATGTTCCCGAACATACATGAAAACGCCGGGATCGGCGATCAGTACGCCGTCCGGACGCAGCCGGCGCAGCGTGTCGACAAACTGCGGCAGTTTGGCAACATCGCGGTTGTGCATGAACAGGTTCAGGGTCAGGTAGATTTTTTTGCCGTGTTTATGAACGAATTCGATGCCTTCCTCAAGCTCTTCAAGCGAGAATTTTGACTGGGCGCGGAGACACATGTCCGGCGTGCCGGCATAGACGGCGTCGGCACCGTATAAAATTGCAGTTTTGAGCTTGACCAGTGAGCCGGCGGGAAGCAGAAGTTCTGACTTGTGCATGGCTTTTAATCCTTGATGGTTATGTTTTGGGTAAGAACCTGAAGTCTGCCGAGAGGGGTGGAATCGATTTCAATTTTGGCTATAAACGGCAGTTTTCTGACGCCGTCTTCCATAATCCAGAAATATATCGGTTCATCCTGCGTTACGTCCCAGAGCAGGTCGTCGCCGGAGGAGCCGAGACTGTCGATGTACATTGAACATTTGACGGCTTCGCCTTTATACGGCAGGGTTTCGTCGTTCAGCAACTCTTTGCCTTCGTCTTTGAAAATGACGTCGTAGCGGCGTTTGCCGTCAAAGACCTCCATGCGGGAATCGCAGAACTTGAATCGGTTATACTGGCGGGCAAGTTCGGCAAAAACGGTTTGCAGGTCGGTGGTGTCTTTGTTTTTGGCATCGGGCAGAATGTCGACTTTTTTCTCTTTGCCGTTTTTGGTACTCAGGCGGTACAGCGGCTTGCCGTTTCGGTCATAGACGAGCTCGCGGCTGCGGCTGGTAAAGCGAGACTGCGACTTGTATTTGTAGCTGCGGGTTTCCATATTGTCGCCGTTGATTTTGCCGGTAGTGGCGTAATCGGCGCGGAAAGGGTACAGCGTGTCGAACAGACCGTTGGTTTTGACGGTTGATTCGACCCGATATTCGGTCGGGGTAAGCGCATATTCGAAATTGGTGCGGCTGGCGTCGAAGGGGCCGATTTGGACGCTGAAGTCGTGCCGAACCGAAAAAGCCTGAGCCGGCTGGGCTCCGAGCAGCAGCGCCGCCAGCAAAAATGCGGGAGTTTTCTTCATTTGTTTTAGTCTTTCTTAAACAATTCCGCCTATTATTATCACAAAAAATATTTTAATAAAGGACTAATTGAAATGGCAAAAAAAGTTTTGGTGTTGATGGGCGGCTTTTCGGCCGAACGCGAGGTTTCTCTGACTACCGGAAAATGTGTTTGCGCGGCATTGAAAAAAGCTGGTTACGAAGTGGTTTCCCATGATTTGCAGAACGGGTTTGAACTGGTTGAAACTTTGAAGAAAGAAAAGCCGGATGTCGTTTTTAACGCCTTGCACGGAAACTGGGGCGAAGACGGCGAAATTCAGGGTTTTCTCGACGTGCTGCAAGTTCCCTATACGCATTCGGGGCTGAAGGCTTCGGTTTTGGGCATGGATAAATCACTGACCAAGGAACTGGCTTCGGAAAACGGTATCAAGGTTCCTCAGGGCGAAAAGATGACCTTTCGCAAGTTTAAGGCTGAAGGCACGTTTTTAAAGATGCCGTATGTGGTAAAGCCGGTCAGCGACGGTTCGTCGGTGGGCGTGTATATTATCCGCAAAAAAGAAGATGCGGAAGCGGTTCGTTATGAAGACGACAGAGAGGTTCTGATTGAGGAATTTATTGACGGCAAGGAACTTACCTGTATGGTTTTGGGTTCTCAGGCGCATGTGGTGACGGAATTACGGGCAAGCGATGAATTTTATGATTATCACGCCAAATATACCGCCGGTGCGACTCAGCATATTCTGCCGGCAGAAATTCCGGAGGATGCGGCCAATCGCTGCAAGCTTTATGCGGAACATCTGCATAATATTCTCGGCTGCAGGGGCGTGTCTCGCTGCGATTTCCGCTACAATCCCGAAGACGGGGTCGTTTTGCTGGAAATCAACACGGCGCCGGGAATGACCGATTTGTCTTTGGTTCCCGAACAAGCCAAATATATCGGCATCGGTTATGAGCGGTTGTGTTCATATCTGGTGGAAAATGCTTCCTGCCGCAAGATTTAACGGCAAGTTCCGGGAATTTTAAACGGGGTGTTTTTTATGGCATTGAGAAAAGTTGTCGTTATCGCCGGGCCGACGGCATCTGGAAAATCGCAGCTGGCGGTCGATGTTGCCCGCGCCTGTCGCGGCGTTGTGATTAATGCCGATTCAATGCAAGTTTATCCTGATACGCCGGTTCTGTCAGCAA
>UMKX01058927.1_pt1 | contig 21210 bp, 14 predicted proteins | sample 1966471 | NCBI WGS metagenome assembly UMKX01 (sample SAMEA4836188, study PRJEB28245) | human gut metagenome | biome: gut microbiome; material: fecal sample | place: Denmark | collected 2008
CGAGCGCCTGACGGCCGAAGCCGAAGTGGCCGCTCGATGGAAGGAACTCACCGGCCAAAAGGATACGGCGGAACTCTTGTGGTACTTCCTGCAGGAGCAGGATGCGGGAGCGGCGGTCAACAAGGTCAACGCGCAGATTGCGGCGCGTGAAGCCGATTTGCTGCAGGGAAGAGGCGAACTGCAAAAACTTACAACGCAGATTGATGCTTTAAAGGAAGAGGCCCGCGTTAGGCGCGAAGCGGCTGACAAGGCCCGCGAAGCGGCCTGGCAGGCCAATGCTCGCGTCACTGAACTCGAAGGGGCGATTGCACGCATCATTACGGAAAAGGATTCGCTTGCCCGCGAAATCGCCAATGCGGCAGAGAGCATTGCACGACGTCGCAACGAACGGGATACCGCTTTGAGTCGGTTGGCCGAACTCGCCGCCAAGGAGCAGGAACTGCGCGAAAACGCTGAGGCCATGACCGAAGAGTGTGCGGCCGCTCAGGAAAGCGCTCTGGAACTTCAGCAGGAATGCGAGGAGAAAAAAGAGGCTTACGAAAAGGCCCGACAGGATGCTGCCGCACATGAAAAGCGAATGGAAGTTCTAAACGTCCAGATGCAGGCATTGACGCGTGAATTAAACGACGTTGAAGCGCGGATGGAAGCGATCGAAGCCGAACGCCGCTCGGGGCAGGCGCCCGATGAAGAGCGCTTTGCCGAGCTTTCGGCGCTGATTGAAGAGACGCAGGCGCAGTTTGAAGAACTGACGGCAACGGTTGAGGAAAAAAAGACCGAGCTTGAGTTGTCTCGCAACGCCAACGATGAGACCCGTGCTCAAAAGGAACGCCTGAGTGCGATTCACGCCCGTACCGTAGCTCGACTGCAGGCGCTTGAAGCGCTGCAGCAAAAGTCTCAGGCCGAAGGCAAGCTTCCGGCATGGCTCGGCAAAATGGGACTCTCCCAAGCCGCGCGTCTTTTCGAAAAGATTACGGTTGAAGACGGTTGGGCCGTGGCGCTCGAAGCGGTGTTAAGCGCCAAAGCAGGGGCGCTCAACATGAGCGTTCTCGAACGAGTGGCCGGTTTTGAATACGATCCGCCTCCCGCGCGCCTCGTGTTTTACGGTGAGCCCAAGGGGCAGACGGCATCTCTGCCTAAGCTTGCCAAACCGCTTGCCGAAAAAGTCGCCTCGGACGACCCTAAGGTAAAAGGGGCGCTCGAGGAATGGCTTGCCGGCGTTTATGTCACCGATACGCTCGATGAGGCGGTGGCTCGACGCTCGGAACTTGCCCGTGGCGAGCGTTTTGTCACGCCAAAGGGCCATATTGTTGACGCGATTTCGATCAGCTTCTGGGCTGAGGAGAGCGAAAGTGCCGGCGTCATGTCTCGGGCGGCCGAAATTCGCACGCTTTCGGAACAGTCCACACGCGAGCGCGATGAGCTCGATGCGATTGACGAAAAACTGGTGGCTCAGCAGGGGGCCCTGAAAGTGGCTCAAGCGCAGGCTGCCGAAACGAGCCGCGCGGCTGATGCAAGCCGCAACGAGTTGCACATGCTGCAGGTCGAATATTCGGCACTGTCCGCCGCCATTGATGCCTGGCGTGAAAAGAGCCGTCGAACGGCCGATCAGGAAGCCGAACTGAAAATGCGTCACGAAGAACTCATGGCGCAGCAGGAAGAGACGGATGCGGCGTTCGAGCAGGCCGATCAGACGCTTGCAGAGGTTCAACAAAAGACGCTTGACGCCAAGGTGGCGCTTGAAGAGGCTGAACACGCTTCGTCGGCTCTGACGGAAAAAGTCAGAAGTCTGGAAAGTCAGATCGAACTCATGCGCGTGCAGTTGCAGACCAATCAGGAACGTGTGCGCGATGCGAAGGAGCGACAGAGCGGAGCCGACGAGGAAATTGAAAATCTGACGGCGCATATGGAAGAACTGGCCGCTCGCCGCGAAAGCCTGGACGAAACTGCCCAACGCGAGGGGCTATCGCGCGTGCTTGAGGAACTCAACGGCAAAAACGAGGCGCACAAGGCGGCCGAGGCTGAGTGCGCCCGAGCCGAACAGGAACTTGAAGCCGCACGAACCCGCAATGCGGATTTGAATGCCGCCCAGACGCCGTTGCTGCAGGAAATCGCGGACCTCAAGGTGCGCCGAGAAAGCTGGATTACGCAAAGCGCGGTCTTTACCGAGCACTTGGATGCCGCTCAGGCCGATCGTCAGGCGCTGGCGCTGCAGGTGCAGGAAGAGGGGTTGCGCGCGTCCACGCTCAAGAGCCGCGTTTCGCGCCTAAACGAGGCCATTGCCGCGCTGGGAGCGGTCAACCATGCCGCGCTTGAGAACCTTCAGGAAAGCCGCCGCGCGATGGAAGAAACCGAACGACAGGTGGCGGACTTGGAAGAAGCCATCGCCAACCTGGAAGCAACGATTCGCAAGATCGATGCCGAAACCCGAGAGCTGTTGCGCACCACATTTACGGAGGTCAACAAGAACTTCCGAGAGATGTTTACGGGGCTTTTCGGCGGCGGTAGTGCCGAACTGCGGATGAGCGGCGAAGAGATTCTGGAAGCGGGCGTAGAGGTGTCGGCTCAGCCGCCGGGCAAGAAAAACGCCAGCGTCAAGCTTCTTTCGGGCGGCGAGCAGGCGATGACAGCAACGGCTCTGGTGTTTGCCATCTTCAAACTCAACCCGGCTCCCTTCTGTTTGCTTGACGAAGTCGACGCACCGCTCGATGAAGCCAATCAGGATCGACTGGCCCGTCGCATCCTGCAGATGAGCAGCAACACGCAGTTCATGATGATTACGCATCACCGAGTCACGATGGAGCATTTGCGAACCCTGGTCGGCGTTACCATGAAAGAGCCCGGCGTTTCTCGTGTCGTATCAGTGGATGTGGAGCAGGCCTCCGAGATGGCAGCCCAATAAAAGGGTCTCTTGCACTACAATTTCCGGTTGTTCGAACGTTAACGGAGTCAGGCGCATGCCTAATATTGAACCCCTGTACATAGCCATTTTCATTGCGATTGTCATTGGTGTCGTCTGGTACTTCCAGCATAAGAAAGACAAGCACGCACAGGAAGTTGGCGACAATCTTCTCAAGAAAGCCGCGGGCGACAAACGCAATGCAGGCGCTCTTTCCGACAATGCATCCGTTGACGAGGAGTCGGTGCCGGTACTTACGGCTGCCGATGAAGACCCTGAGGCTGCGGCAGGAGCTGCTGCCGCGGTTTCCACTCAGCCGCTCGAAGAAACCGTTTCGGTGCCGGTTCAGCAGCCGGCTGAACCCGTTGCGCAACCGGTTGTGTCCCAGGATGCCCTGCGCGCGCCGACTGTTCAGCGCCGCAAGCCGGAAGTGGATCCGGCGGTGGAAGCCGTGATCAACATCACGCCGCTTGACGGTTCTTTCGATATTCGCCTGCTCAAGCAGCGCATTGCCGACATTGAAGCCGAACCGCTTCTGAAGGATCTCGTGCGCGTTCAGTGCTTCGACAAGGTCAGCGGCCTGTGGTACGACGGTGCCGACCGCGTGACCGAATGCACGCAGATTTATCTTTCGATGCTGCTTGCCAATCGTTCGCGCTGCGTCGATCAGCCGACGGCTTCGAAATTCATGATTCATGCCGAGCAGTTCGCAATCGAACTCAAGGGCGAATCCGAAACGCCCGACTCCAACGAAATGATTCAGGGCGCCGAGCGCATCCAGCGCATCATTCAGGCCTTTGACAAGCGCCTGTGCGTTAAGCTCGTGGCCGCCAAGGACATCGGAGAGGAAGAGCTCGACGCTGCGGCCAAGGCTTGCGGCTTCGTGAAGGAAAGCGATCGATATCAGAGGTACGTGCCCGGTATTTCGACGGCCGTCTTCCATATCCTGCCCCCGCAGGCACTCGGCAACGAAATCGAGCTTTCGTTCGAAGTGCCGCTGATGGCGCCCGCTTCCGATCCCCTGAGCCAGTTCTTTGCGATTGCCAACGATCTTTGCTGCCGAATCGACGCCGTGATGACGGATGCTTCGGGCAATCCGATTGGCTCGCGCGCTGCAAGCCGCATCGAGTCGGCTCTCAAGGGCATGCACAACACCATGGCCGAGCATGGCGTTCCCGCCGGTTCCCGCCGTGCCTGCCTGATTTTCTCGGCTGACTGACGGCCGAGGATTTTGCGGTACAAAGAGCCTCCGGCGCCGCTTGCTCCGGAGGCTTTTTCAAGTTGAAAAAAGGAAACAAGACCGTGACGGACGACCGTTTTGATGGGCCCGACGCAGAAGTGCGCACACGCATGCAACAGTACGCCGAGCTGTTGGATCGGTGGAATTACGAGTATTACGTATTGGACAACCCGTCCGTGCCGGACGCCGAGTACGACCGAATTTTCCGGGCTTTGAGCGAGCTCGAAGAACGCTATCCGCAGTTGAAGTCGGCTACGTCCCCGACCTTGCGTGTGGGCGGAGAGGTCCGCAGCGATCTCACCAAGGTGCGTCACGCAGTGCCCATGCTTTCCATCCGAACCGAAACGGATTTCACCGATGAGGGTGCTCTGGCCTTTGACGAGCGTGTGCGCAAGGAATTGGGGCTCGACGAAACGGACGCGGCGATTGTCTACGACGCGGAACTCAAGTTTGACGGGCTTGCCGTTAATCTTCGATACGAAAACGGCGTTCTCGTGGGCGCGCAGACGCGTGGTGACGGAACCTTTGGCGAAGATGTGACGGCCAATGCCCGCACGATTCGTTCCATTCCGCTGCGAATCGATCCGAAGCTTGCGCCCGCAGTGCTCGAGGTGCGAGGCGAAGTCATCATGCACAAAGATGACTTTGAAAAGCTCAACGAAAAGCAAAAGGAACTTGGAGAAAAAACGTTCGTCAATCCCCGCAATGCCGCAGCCGGTGCCTTGCGTCAGCTCGACAGCCGCATCACGGCGCAGCGTCCGCTTCATTTCTACGCCTACGGTACGGGGGAGGTGAGCGACGCAGAATTCGCTCAGTCCATGACCGAACTTTTCGCAAAGCTCACAGAGCTGGGCTTTCCGGTAGCCGAACAGCGCCGCACGGTTCGCGGCGCGCAGGCGCTTGCCGAGTTTCATCGCGACGTGTTGGCGCACCGCGCTGAACTGCCGTTTGAAATCGATGGCGTCGTCTACAAGGTCGACTCGTACAGCCAGCAGCGAGCACTCGGATTCGTGGCCCGTGAACCGCGTTGGGCCTGCGCGCACAAATATCCTCCTGAAGAAGCGTTGTCGGTTGTGCAGGCCATTGATGTTCAGGTCGGACGCACGGGACGCGTGACGCCGGTGGCGCGTCTTGTACCCGTCTTTGTAGGCGGCGTGACCGTGAGTAACGCCACGTTGCACAATGAAGACCACATCAAGGAATTGGGGCTTTTGATCGGGGATACGGTTGTGGTGCGCCGCGCCGGAGATGTGATTCCGGAAATTGTGCGTGTGGTGACCGACAAGCGCCCTGAAAACGCACAGCCCTTCGTCATGCCGTCCGTCTGCCCAATCTGCGGCTCTGCCGTGGTGCGTGACGAGGAGGAGAAGGATTCGAGGTGCACGGGCGGACTGGTTTGTCCCGCGCAGCGAAAGCTCTCTTTGGTGCACTTTGCGCAGCGCCGTGCCATGGGTATCGATGGGCTGGGCGAAAAGATGGTCGACATGCTCGTTGAAAAAGAGCTCCTCAAGACGCCGGCCGACATTTATCGATTGACGGTGGAGCAGCTGACGGAACTCGAACGCATGGGGCAAAAGAGTGCCGCCAATCTCATCGAAGCAATCGAAAAGAGCAAGGAAACGACGCTTGCGCGCTTTGTGTTTGCGCTTGGCATTCGTCACGTGGGCGAAGCAAGCGCCCGCGATTTGGCGCTCTTTTTCAGAACGCTCGACGCTTTGCGCAGCGCCTCGGTCGAAGACCTCATGCAGGTGCATGATGTGGGCGAGGTTCTCGCGGAGTCAATTCGCGCTTTTTTCGACGAACCGCACAACAACGCCGTGGTGGACGAACTCATTGCCGAGGGGGTTCACTGGAAACAGGAGGAAGTGCAGGTCAATCCCGAGGTCGCCGGAAAAACGTTCGTGCTCACCGGAACGCTTCCGACGCTTTCGCGAGACAAGGCCAAAGACATGATCCTGTCGTTGGGCGGCAAGGTTTCGGGATCCGTTTCTAAGAAAACCGATTACGTTTTGGCCGGAGAGGCTGCCGGAAGCAAGTTGGAAAAAGCGCAGGCGCTCGGAGTGACTGTGATTGACGAAGCGCGCTTCTTGCAGATGATCGGACCGGGTGTCGGGCAATCTGAGCAAGTGTCTGATGCAAAAGAAAAAACGTCCGAAACCGAGACCGCACGGGAATTGGCGATCGGGGAGACCGGATCTCTCTTCTAAGGCTTGATTTTTTAGAAAATTTGCGCGTAAAATTGCGCCTTTCGCAAAGCGGCTGCGTGCGGCGGTTTTGCGTCCCGTACTTGCCGGTTGGCAAGACGGCAAATTTTGAAAGCGCCTGGTACGGGCGCATTGATTTAAAAGAGGAAAAATACAATGGTTATCATTCGTCTGTCCCGCTCGGGCTCCAAGAAGCGTCCCTTCTACAACATCGTCGTGACCGATTCCCGCAATCGTCGTGACGGCCGCTTCAACGAACGTCTGGGCTTCTACAACCCGATGATCGCCGAAGGCCCGCAGCGCCTGACGTTCAACGAAGAACGCGTGGCTCACTGGGTCAAGAACGGCGCTCAGATGAGCGACACCGTCGCCCGCATCCTCAAGGGTGCCAAGAAGGCTGCCGCCTAATCAGCGACAAGACGACGTAAGACGGAACTTTCAAACGAAGGAAAATTAACCCGACCGTCAGACGGACTGCCTGCGAACCTCGCTGCTTCGGTGCCGTGCCTCTCGTGTCCAAGCACACCCGAATGCGCCGACGGCTATCCTCTTTGAGATGGGTTCGGTATCTAACTCGCAGTACCCGGCGGTTTCCTGATCAAGAATAGTGACGTCTCACCAACGCCGAAGGCGGTCTTTCCGGAAAACGGAGAGGCCGCTTTTTTAATTTCCGATTTTGGTTTTATGTCCGACAACAAAATCCTAACAGTGGGCCGTACCAACGGCGCTTACGGCGTACGCGGCTGGGTTCGCGTGGTGCCTTTTGAAGAACCGGAAATTCTTGCCGCGACCAAGCGCTGGTTTCTGACTGACATCCGCGGCAACACCAAGACGCTCGAAGTCGAAGAACTCAAGGTTCACGGCCAGATGCTCATTGCCCGCATCACCGGTGTTCTCAACAAAGAAGACGCCGATGCCTTGCGCGGCCGCATCGGCGTGCTGCGTGAAGACTTCCCTGAAGCCGGCGAAGGCGAAGTGTGGGCTGCCGACGTGATCGGGCTTCCTGTCGTCAATCAGCAAGGCGTTGAACTCGGACGCGTGACCGAAATCGGTACCAACACCGTGCAAGACATTTTCAAGGTCGAAGGTGGTCCGAAGGTGAACGGCAAGGACGCCGTGTACCTGATTCCCGACGTCGAACAATACGTGCTTGAAGTGGATCTCGATGAAGGCGTCGTGCGCGTTGATTGGGATCCGTCCTGGATTTAACGAGGAAATCGAATCGTGGCAGCGCGCTTTGACGTCATTACGCTTTTTCCAGAAATCTTCACGGCGGTGAAAGATTTCGGCATCACGTCCCGAGCCATGAAACGGGGACTCTGGAACGTGCATTTCTGGAATCCGCGTGATGTGACGACCGACGTGCATCGCACCGTTGACGATCGTCCTTTCGGGGGCGGTCCCGGCATGGTGATGATGGCCGAACCGCTGTATCAAACGCTGCAGTGCATTCGCGCTTCGGGCAACAACGGCCGCGTGCTCGCTTTTGCTCCGTCGGCAGCGCATTTGACGGACGCACGCGTACGCGAATTTTCCACATGTGACGATTTGCAGCTGGTGCTGATTTGCGGTCGTTACGAGGGCATTGACGAGCGTTTCCTGAACACTTGTGTTGATGAACTCATCAGTCTGGGCGACTTTGTGCTTTCAGGAGCAGAACTGGCCGCCTGCGCATTGATTGACGCCATCGTGCGTCAGCTGCCTGGCGCAATCAAGGATTTGTCGGCCTCTGACGAGTCGTTTTCGACGGGATTGCTTGACGCTCCACACTACACCCGCCCCGAAGAGTGGCACGGTATGCGTGTGCCCGATGTGTTGCTCACGGGACACCATGCCAACATTGAGGCGTGGCGAAGAGAAAAAAGTCTTGAAGCGACGCTCAAAAACAGGCCGGAACTTATTGAAACGGCAAGACAGAAAGGTCTTCTGACCAAGCGCGATGAGAAGGCTCTGGTGATGTTGAGTCCGAAAAGTTAAAACCCACTTGAACCGCTGCCTAAAAACAGCGGTTCAAACATATTGAAAGACAGCTATTTTGATGGCTGGTCCTCAGTCTAAAAATGGATACAGAGAGCCTCTTTTTTTACGAAGAGGCCTTGACAAACGGCAAACGGGGGGGGGTAGCCTTTCTTACAACTTTAGTCCAACCTAACCAAGGAGTTATAGATGAATCGGACTTTCAAAGTTGTGTTCAGCAAGGTTCGCGGCACGATGGTTGTTGCCAGCGAAGCAGCTGCAACTCCCCACAAAAAGGCTGCCAAGACTGTGATCGCCGCAGCAGCCGCGCTCGCAATGGGCACGGTTATGGCTCAGGGCTGGGCCGAACCCGATGGGATTGATCAGACTTCGGAACGTTATACGTCAGTTGAGGACTTGACGCAGAGCCGGTACAACTATGTTCAGAGTGAAGGTACGACCGGTTTTGTATCGATTTCCACCGAGGGTGATCACGTCATCGAGGGTAAGGAAATTTGGGTAACGGCAACTGGTAGCGATACTCAGTCCCACGCGTTGCACGCCAATGGAACGGGTGTTAAGTTGACCAATACTGGCAAGATTTATATCCAGGCCGGTGAAGGCGCTAAGTCCTGGTCCCAAAAAGGCATGATGGCCGGGGGCGGTGCTACTGTCGTCAACGAAGGTGACATTGTCGCTAAGAATGCCTATGGCATGACTGTTGAGAAGGATGTTGCCAGTCACATCGAGAATGGCGTTAACGGTACGATCACCGTTTTAGATCAGGGGGCAGGTATTGAACTTGGCGGAGAGTCAGGTTCAACAGCTGTAAATAACGGAAAGATTACGGTCAGTGACATCGCCGAGGGTTCTTGGGGGCACGGTGTTCTGATTAAGGCTGATGACGGAGCCTCAACGTTCACTTTCACCAACAATGGTGAAATCTCGGCAACAGGTACCGGAGCAAGCGCTATTGAAGTTCAGGCAGGCACTGGAACCACGGCAGAGATCAACCTTATTGAAGGTTCACAGATTGACGGTATTGTCAAAATTGGCGCAAATACGGATGTCATTTTGAATGCCCAAGGCACCAACGACAGCTTTGATCTGCAAGTCGAAGAGACTGCCAATTTCAATCTCAATGTGAAGGACGACGCCAATCTCACTCTTGAAAATGGAAACGGCGCCTCGATCGACAGTGTCACTATTGAGAACGGCCGTCTCAATGCTTCCATTTGGCAGGATGACAACAAGTTCAAGCAGGTTCGTGTTAGCGAAGGCGGCATCTTCAACATTGAGAAGTTGAACTCCGGTGGTTCTCAGTCTCAGGATCCCTCTGCAGAAGGTTATGTCCCCCATGACACGTTGTTGTTGGCTTACGGTGCCGACTACACGCTCGATGGCGGCAAGCTCTATGTGGCTGGTTCTGAATTCAACGGTAACATCAAGGTCGGCGTTTACGGTGATGAGAAGTCGCATACGACCGGAGCCCTCACGATCGCGGACGGTGATTATTCCTTCGCAACGATGACGGTTGGTTCGACTGGTACCCTGACTACCCAAGGCGGAGCTTCGCTTACTTTGGGTTCGTTGCATGTGTATAAAGTCGGTTACGATGGATCAGCCGCTGGTATCTTGGTTGAAGGCAACAGTGAGTTAAATGCCGAAAAAATCACTTTTGAAGATGGGAACGGCAAGCTGACTGTTGATGGCGGCACGCTCAATACGACTACCGGCAGTCTGCTTGATGACAAGGGTCTCAAGAGTAATTTCATCCTGACCTCTGGCACGGTCGGTATTTCGGATACTCTGGATCTGAGCAAGTGGAGTGCTGTAGCTTCTAGCTTCAGTGGTGTAACTGTCGTAGCTGATGAAGTTGCTGCCCAAAATGCTGATGGTCAGTTGGTCGAAATTACTGAAATCAACAACGCAGATCTTTCCACTAATGTGGATGATGTAAAAGCAGTTGGAGGCATTGTCTACGGCAGCGCAGTCCTGAATGTGCAGCTTGATGAGCAGAATGCGGCTAATATCAATTCAGCTCTTAAGGGTGTCCAGACAGTTGCATTGACACAGAATGCTGACGCTGGTGATGCACAACAGGCGGTCAATCTGCAAGGTGATTTCCAGATTCTGGGCAATGGTACCGACGTGGTTTCTGGTTCGAACGAAGGCACCACGGTTAATGTTGGTACGCATACGCTTACGCTTGGTAGCACCTCTTCTGTTTCGACTTCAGGTGGTTCCTTTGCCGGTACCATCGCAGGAACTGGTGGAAGGCTTGCCGTCGAAGGTGGTGTTTTCAACATCGGAACTGTGAATGTAGGTACGGTTAACATCGGCGAAGTTGCCAATCTGCGAGTGGACAACCTGTCTGTTACGACGGCAACTGTGGAAGGCTCGCTGTTTGCTCAAAACATCCATGCGGGTACGGTGACCGTCAACAATATGGCCGGATTCCAGACGCTTGCGGAAGGTGCTACCCTGAAGTCTGGTGACGACGAGGCCGCTGATGTGTACATCGCGAAGGCTGCAGTTGACGAACAGGGCGAGGTAGTGCCTCAAATTCAAGGCACGTTGAACCTTAAGAGTGACTCTTATCTGACGACCAACGGCTCGGCAGGATCGCTTGAACGTGCAGTCAACGTTGCACAGAAGGCCTTAGGTGACAAGTTCAATCTTGAAACGGATGCTGTGGCCTATGTTGATCAGAGCATTGTGATTGGTGAAAACGGCGGCTTCTACTTTGGCAATGTTCAAGGCGATAATGGTGGTGGCGTTAAGCTTGCCACCAACAGCGTGACCGTGATCGACGCTGATCACTTTATGCAGTCAGGTGAATCTGTTTTTGCCGGCGACGGTGCAGACCTTACGCTTGGTGGTGGTGAGACGAATGCTCGCATTGTGCTTGACAACCTCCTGAGCAAGGGCACGCTTGACCTTACCACTGGGGACATAGTAAATGTGAACGATCCCTCGGGATACATCACTTCTACGAACCTCTTCCTTGAACTCAAGGGGACGGTGGAAGGTGATCCGAGCTCTGTTGTGATTGGCTTTAACGAAGGCGCGGTTAAGGATGCAGCAGTTGCCGGAGCCGTTGATCAGATTTTGACTGCCGGTGGCAACCGCAAGAATCAGATAGTGATCAACGCCATTGGTCAGCAAGACGAGTTCCTCAATGCTGCAGGCGATCAGCTCAACGGTCGCGGCGAACAGGCAGTGAAGGAATTTGTTGCTGCTCCTGTCACGGCCGGTACCTACAACATGGCCTACGACTCGATGGAATTGATTTCCAACGCGTTGATCCAGCGCAATCTGGATGCCAAGAAGGGCCTCGGTGTTTGGGCTGATGTCTTCTACGGCTCCAACGAATCCGATTCGCTCTACGGTGATTCCGGCTACAGCTCCGATATCTACGGCGGCATGCTCGGCGTGGACTTCGGCTTCGGTGAAGGCGCTCGCGTCGGTGCTGCTCTCTCGATCGGTAGCGGCGACGGCGACAGCGAAGGCTCTGTTTCCAAGTACTCGACCGATTCCGACTTCTGGGGTCTGTCCGTGTACGCCGGCAAGGACTTTGGCGGTTTGACCTTCACGGGCGATATGTCCTACCTGTGGCTTGACAACGATATTGGCGGTTCTGTTGCCGGTGTTTCTGCTTCCGAATCGCTTGACTCCACGGTCTTCTCGCTCGGTGTTCGCGCCGACTGGAAGGCATACGAAGGCAAGGTTCTGCAGGTTGTTCCGCACGCCGGTGTCCGTTGGGCATCCATTGACGTGGATGACTACCGCGGTCTGAGCATGGACAAGATGAACGTGATCGAAATGCCGATCGGTGTGACGGTCAAGGGCGTCTTTGAAACGGCTTCCGGTTGGCAGGTTGCTCCGGAAATCGACTTCACGGCTGCTCCGCAGATCGGCGACACCGAAGTTGAAACGATCATCGGCGATGTGGACGTGATCGACAACGTCTACAACGCGTCGATCGGCGTGAACGCCGGTACGGACGCCGTTCGCTTCGGCCTGAGCTACAAGTATGGCTTTGGCAACGACGGTCGTTCGAACAACACGTTCAACCTGAAGGCCTCCTATCTCTTCTAATAGCAAGAGTTGATAGGTCAATGCTGGGTTCATGCGATAAGCGTGAACCCAGTAGCAAAGCTTGAAACTTTAGGCGGTAGCAAACGCGAAAGGGGAACCAAAGCGTGTGCCCGCCTTTTTTTTGTGAGGGAGTTGAATTTTGGCTCAGGTGTCATCCAGACGCAGATTGCCAAAGGGTTACATCTATTACGACAAGTCTTCGAAGGGAGGATCGTATCGCCACAACAAATGGTGCGCAGAGATTTACTTTGCGAACGTTCGCCTTCGGAAGCGTAGCTGCAGTCGATCAGAGGTCGAGAATTGGCTCAAACAAGTCGCGGCAGAGATCCGAAACAGAATGCTTGAGTTGCCTGAGGATGCCTTACCGGAAAGAATTCGGAAAGTAATGGAAGACATCAAGCACTCCAAGTTTTGAGGAAACCTCTGCCGATCGGGGAAATCTGTAAAAAGCCTCTCAATGGGCGGGAATGGCTCAGGATTATCCCTGGTTGCAGACGGCATACGGTATCTGCATTTTCCTGCAAATAACCTTGACAAACGGCAAACGGGGGGGGGTAGGCTGTTGCACAACTTTAGTCCAACCGAAACAAGGAGTTTTTGATGAATCGGACGTTTAAAGTTGTGTTCAACAAGGCCCGCGGAGCTTTGATGGTTGCTAATGAAACAACCTGCTCAGTGCAGAAAAAGGGGGTTAAAACCACGATCGCTGTTGCCGCAGCACTTGCGGTGGGCGCAGCGATGGCTGCTGATCCGGTTACTTGGGCCGATAATTTCGTAATCAGCGAGGACGTGACTGTTGCAGCAGGTGAATCTGTTGTGGTCGACAGTGCGGAGATGACTGGGGGTACGCTTACAGTTGAAGGCAATGTGCATCGCCAAGGTGCTGATGGACTTTTCAACTTGAATGGCGGTGCTATTGACCTTAAGGACAGTGGTAATTTTGAGGTTCGTGATTTCACGATGAATGAAAATGCCTCGATCACTGTTACGGGCAACGGCGTTGATGATAACGGTCACGGGCGTACTTCTCCCGCATTTGGATCCTATAACAGTTTCGCAATGAATGGCGGAACGGTTACCCTCTCACAGGGAGGTCGCATCTGGATTGGATCTGCAAACAAAAATGATCCTGACAGCTACCAGCGCATGGAACTGAACGGAGGAACAATCAATCTAAAGAATGGCGGTTACATTACTGGCAATAAACGTTGGATTCAATCTGGTAGCTACTACGATGATACGGTAGTGGTTCAGGAGGATAAGCTCGCTTATAACGTGGTTGGTCTGGACGGAGCGACGGTTAATGTCGAAGGCTCTGATAATGTGATTGACGCAGCTGGTGTTGAAGTCACTGCAGGCTCTTTGAGCCTTGCAGCTGGAAGCGAGCTGACTGTTCGCGCAACGACATCGACAAACCAAGCTGACGATTCGTCACTGAAGAATGCACTTAAAACGTCCAGTTATATGTCCGTAAACCAGGCTGGCGTTGTTGATGTTGACGGCGGCCGTTTGGTGGTTGATGTTAAAGAACTTCGTGTGGAAGACGGTGGCAGTCTCGACGTGAGCAACGGAGGCTGGGTTGGTTGGGAGTACGCCTCTGAAGCTGATGTAGGAAAGGGTAGTCTGATCGTTTCCGGTGGCAGCGTTACGGTGGGAGATACCTCGGGCATGGACATGTATGACGTGACCATTGCTGGTGGTGTCGTTAAGCTCGCCGGTACAGCTGCAGACGGTGATCAAGTGGGACCGGGCACAACCGTTCGCACATCCCCGTCGTTGGGTGGCTACAACAGCTTTCAGATGACGGGCGGTACCGTTGAATTGGGCACAAATGGACGTCTTTGGTCCGGTTCAGCTTATGACGGATACAAAGACATGGTGTTCAGTGGTGGTACCGTGAATATGAATGGAACCGATGCGGATGCCTATATCACCGGTGTGGTGGCAGATGGTGACGCAGGCAACAAGCTTCTATTCAGCGGGACAACCGTTAACGTAATTGGCGATGGCCGCATTGATGGAAGGGAAATCGAGATTGACGGTTCGACTTTCAATGTGCTGAAAGACGGAGAACTTCGTTTTTCTGCAACCTATTCCACGAGTGCAACAAATCCTGGCACAAAATACGAAAATGGTAAGTTAGCCCTGAAAAATGGTGAGATTAACAATCAGGGCGTGATTGTGTCGGACGTCGATGTGACTGTTGAAGGTGGTACGCTGACTACCGTTGGCATTGTCGTGAACAATGACGGTGCTACGGGAGAAACAGAGGTTGAAGACGGCAATTTCTACTTTAACAAAACGTTGACAATTAACGGCGGTACGGTAGTTGTCGATACGATCAAAACGAGAGCAAGCACTGATTTGACACTAAACAGCGGTACGCTTCAAACGGCCTCTGACCAAGTGTTTGTTCTTAATGATGGAGATGCTCTTATTGCCGATAACGCGGACGGAGTAAAGGTTTCTCTGGAAGAGGGAGAAAAGCTTGGCATGAATATCACCGCCAATGGTGGTACTCTGGCTTTGACTGACGAAGGAGTTTATACCAATGACTCTTTGAACGCTATGTCGGGAGCTCTTGCTGGTTCGTCCACGACGTTGACTTTCTTGAATTCAACGTTAGCACAGGGTGAAGAAGAAGCAACGCTCAAAGACAACATTGTTCAGGCTCAGGAGCAAGTTTCAGCAACCGTGACAGCAAGTGAGGGGACAACCCCCACACTGACTGTTAACCATTCTGGCGCTCAATCGTTGGTTGTAAAAAACGAGGGTGAAGGTGCCGCAGCTGTAACTGAAGTTCGACTCAGTGGCAACAATAATTCGGGTAACACATTTACCTTGGTTGGAGCCAGTGAACAAACCAACTTGGTTCAGGATACCAATGGGAATTCGGTCGACGTGCGAGTTGTTGATGGACTTACGCTCCAACTTGGTGTGGATGAAGCAGGTGCTGCTCAGACTGCCGGTCAGTTAGATAAGGTAGTCATTGCCGGCGGCTCTCAGATGAAGGTGAACAACATTGAAGCCAAGATTGGCCAGTTGGTCTTGAATGACAACGATGCTGTTGTTCAAATTGGATCCGAGAACAACCGCGGCGACCTGTCGGTTGATTCTTTGGATATCGGTTCCGGATCGACGGTTTTCCTTGATCCTGTGTGGCAGGACGGTGCAGAAATCAGCAATGCTTCCCATTTGGCTGCAGTAGAAGCGACCATTACTGGCAATCTCGTCGTTGGTCAGAACTCTTTGGCAGCGATCGGCGTTTCTTCAACAGATAGCGCTGTTGCGGCATTTAACAAGATTGTTTCCGTAAATCCTGAGTGTTCTTGGGATAAAAACAATGTTACGGCAGCCCTTTATCTTGCTGATACGCTTGATGCATCAACGGGTAGGGTCGTTGTAGATGGTTCTCTGAGCTCGGTGAAGCAGTTCAACGATGCCAGCACCAAGTATGGTGACAATGGAGTTTACGTTGCAGCAAACGGCATGCTCATGGTTGACAAAGATGCATTGGGTAGCGCAGCTGCGGTTAACGGGACTTTGACTCTGGCAGATGGCAGTTACATTGGTTTGGTCAATGCTAACGAAGGAACGATTAAACTGACGGAGGAAACATCGCAAGTTTTTGCTGATGCTTCCAAGGTGGAAGTTGTCACTGACAATCCTTTCGTTGATGCGGTGTTGGGAGAAGGTGCTCAGGCTGGCAATATCGTTGCCACATACGACGGCGAGAACGGTCTCAAGGCTCTGTCTTCGCTCGGCATGCAAGCAATGACACGTCGCGCAGACAGCGTACTCGCGAGCACCATTGCCGACCGTACTTCGTTTGGTCAGAACCTCAAGCCTGGCGTGAATCTTTGGGTTGACGTGCGAGGTGAAAACTATCAGGCCGACGACTTTGATAAAGGCGGCGAATTTGAAGCCGATATGGGATACGGCACGTTTGGTGGTGATGTTGCTTATGGTAACTTCACTTTCGGTGCTGCCTTCCAGTACGGTACCGGTTCGCTGAGAAGTTCCGTTTCCAAGATCAAGAACAGCATTGATAACTACGGCGTGTCGCTTTATGGCACCTACAGTGTGACCGATGCATTCAAGTTGGGTGCGGAATTGGCCTACATTTGGGCGGAAAACGACATTTCCTCGAACCAGACGGCCCTGAACCAGAGCGTCGACACCGAAATGTATTCGGTGGGACTGCGTGCGATGTACGAAATGAAAGCGGGTGACTTCCGCTTCGTTCCGAGTATCGGCGTGCGTGTCTCGCAGCTTTCGACCGATGAAATGAAGGTCGGTGCCGTGAAGATTGATGATCAGGACCAAACGCTTGTGCAGATCCCGATTGCCATGCGCATTACGGCAGCCGATTTTGAAACGACCAGCGGCTGGACGCTTTCTCCGAGCTTTAAGTTAGCCTATGTCCCGACCTTCGGCGACAAGGAAATCGAAGCGTTGCACATGAGCGAAGACGTGATCGACACATCTCCGGTGCAGGCTGACTTCGGTCTATTGGCCGGCAAGGACAACATGCTCTTTAACGTGAACTTGTTGCTCGGCGCCGGCGAATATGGTTCCTCGACTGTCGGAGGTAAAGTCGGTTTCAAGTATGCCTTCTAAGAGGAGTTCTTAAAAACCTGCTGTAAACCGAACAAATTTCTGTTTGCTGCAGGAAGCCGCATGGGCCTCAAATATTGTCAGGCCTACGTTGTGCGGTCAGAACTTTAAAAAAATTGGCGGGACATGCGCGAAGGAAAAACTTGAGCGCGTGCCCGCCTTTTTTCAAAGGAGGCAGGGATTTGGCTCAAATGTCACTGGGGCGCAGAATGCCAAAGGGGTATATCTACAAAGATAAATCTTCCAAAGGCGGTGCATATCGTTTCGATACTTGGTGTGCGGAGATCTATTTTGCAAACGTTCGCTTTCGCAAGAGGAGCTGTGATCGAGAGGTTGTGGAAAGGTGGCTTAAACAAGTCCAGGCGATCATTTATGACGGACTGATTGTCTGGTCGGGAGAAAGCTCGACGGAATCAATCTGCGAGCCGATCCGAGAACTCTAGCGCTCAAATCGCTAGACTGCGATTTTCAGACGAAGAAATATTGTCAACTGAGTGGAATTTCTCCAATCAATTCAATATAATCACGCGTTCCTTGGTGCTTTCTGCTCACCTTGGAACGCTTTTTGGTCAATCGTCTCGTTTGAGACATATAAAGGTTCCATCCTCTGGACGGCTGCAGAAACAACTGAAAAGATGCCGCCGCATGATGGTCACGGAGTTAAAAATGAACATCATTCACACCCTGGAACAGGAAGAGATCGCTCGCCTGTCCGCTGGCAAGACCATCCCTGAATTCCGCGCAGGCGACACCGTCAACGTTCTCGTGAACGTGATCGAAGGTTCCCGCAAGCGTACTCAGGCATACGAAGGCGTGGTTATCGCCAAGCGCAACCGTGGTCTCAACAGCTCCTTCATCGTTCGTAAGATCTCGAGCGGCGAAGGTGTTGAACGTACGTTCCAGCTCTACTCGCCGACGATTGCTTCCATCGAAGTCAAGCGCCGCGGCGACGTGCGTCGTGCCAAGCTCTACTACCTGCGCGAACGTTCCGGCAAGGCTGCTCGCATCCGCGAACTCCTCGTCCGCAAGGAAAACGTGCAGGCTGCTGCTGAATAATTTCAGCCGGACACACGAAATGAAGGCGGCCTCGTCCGCCTTTGGAAAGCCTCGTGAAGTGATTTGCTTTGCGGGGCTTTTTTGCATCTGCAAAAAAACGAAAAATTTCTCATCAGAACCGTCCCGAGAGGCCGTAGATGCGGCTTGCTTCGCTACAATCGCAGTGCATATCAATGGTCGCCTGTTCATAGGCCGGCCGGTAAACATGGGGGAGAATCATGTTGGTTGTCGGATTTACCGGCCATTCAGGGTCGGGCAAAACCACACTGATTGAGAAAGTGCTTGAAGCATTGATCTCGCGCGATCGCAAAGTGTCGGCGATCAAAAGCAGCCATCACGGCACCGATATTGACGTACCGGGCAAAGACAGTTATCGCTTTCGCCAAGCCGGCGCTCAGGAAGTGGTTCTGGTGAGTGATCAACGCTGGGCTCTGATGCGAGAGACCGAAGAGCCGGTGTCGCTCAAGGAAATTCTTTCGCGCTTGTCTCCGGTCGACATCGTTCTCGTCGAAGGCTATAAGAGCGAAGAAAACATTCCGCACATTCTGGTGCATCGCAAGGACGCCGGTTTGCAAGCGCCCGTATTGACATCAAGCGTTGTAGCGGTTGCTACCGACGATGATTCGCTCGCTCTGCCTGAAGGCATCGCCAAACTTGATGTGAACAACCCCGTTGCCGTTGCCAATTTTGTCGTTTCTCTGAAGGCTAATCGTGATCACCTATAACGAAGCGCTCCAACTCTTTTTAAACCACGCTCGTGTGGCAGTCGGTACGGAAACGGTGCCGACGCTCTACGCCGAAGGCCGTGTTCTTGCCGAAGACGTAGTGAGTTCCATTGATGTTCCCGCCTGGGACAATTCGCAGATGGACGGCTACGCGGTCTTTAGCGACGATCTTGCCAAAGCTTCGTCCGAGACGCCTGCTGATCTGCCCGTCTCGCAGCGTATTCCTGCCGGCACGTCCGGTCAGGCGCTCTGTCGCGGTACGACGGCTCGAATCTTTACCGGTGCGCCGATTCCCGCTCAGGCTGATGCGGTGGTGGCTCAGGAAGACGTGACCGTCAACGAAGACGGCTCCATCCGTTTCACAAAGCCCGTGGTGCCCGGCACGTGGGTGCGTCGCCGCGCATGCGACATAGCTTCGGGAAGTGTGGTTGCAGAAGCCGGCCGTGTGCTGGAACCGGCCGTGCTCGGTCTTGTGGCAAGCGTCGGATGCGGTTACGTCAAGGTTTATCGTCATCTGCGCGTCGGCGTGTTCTTTTCAGGTTCCGAACTGGTGGCGCCGGGTGAACCTCTGCCCGAAGGCGGCATCTACAACTCCAACCGCTATACGATCCGCGCTCTTTTGAAGCGCCTTGACTGCGAGGTCTATGACCTCGGCAGCATTCCCGATACGCTGCAGGCCACGCGCGAAGCGTTTGAGCGCGCCGCCAAGACGGCTGACGTCATCATCAGCTCCGGCGGCATGAGCGTGGGTGAGGAAGATCATATTAAGCCCGCCGTGGAATCGCTCGGTCGCATCGATATGTGGCGAGTGGCGTTGAAGCCCGGAAAACCCGTTGCCTTGGGTGAAGTGCTGGGCAAGCCTTTCATCGGTCTTCCCGGCAACCCCGTGTCGAGTTTTGTGACGTTCCTGCTCTTGGCGCGTCCGTATCTTCTGAAGCTTCAGGGACGCAAGGACGTGCAGGCGATGCCAGCTCAGATTCGGGCGGATTTCGATTGGACCAAACCCGGCGCTCGTGAAGAGTTTGTTCGTGTACGTCGCAACGACAAGGGCGGCCTCGATCTCTACCACACGCAAAACAGCCAGGTGCTCACGAGCTGCGCCTGGGCCGACGGTCTGGTGGATATTCCCGCCGGCTCGACCGTGAAGAAGGGCGACGTGGTGCTCTATTACCCGTTTGGGGACCTCTTTAAGTAAAGAATAAAAAGTGAAAATTGAAGTGAAATACTTTGCGCTGTTGCGCGAAGCCGTGGCAGTTGACAGCGAAACGATCGAACTGGAAGCTGCCGCAGCGACCGTCAACGACGTGCGCGAAAAGCTCTGCGAAGATCCTTCTCGCCGTACGGCCTTTGAAACCGTCAAACGCATCCGCGCTGCTGTCAACGGTGAAATGGCGCCGATGACGGCGGAAGTCAAGGATGGCGATGTCGTGGCTTTTTTTCCGCCCGTAACCGGAGGCTAACGCCATGGCTCCCATTACGAAGATTCGTGTCAGTCACGATGATTTCGACGTATCCGAGGAAATCGCTGCCCTCGAGCGAGAGGGACGCAATGCGGGCGCCGTGGTAACTTTCACCGGCGTTGTGCGCAGCGACGATGGTGTGACGGCAATGCACCTTGAGCACTATCCGGAGATGACCGAAAAGAGTCTTGCGCGCATTGTCGAAAAAGCACGTGAGCGTTGGGACATCGAAGACGCGGTGGTCATTCATCGCGTGGGGGAACTCAAGGCGGGTGACCGCATTGTTCTGACGGTCGTGACATCCGCACACCGCCGCGAAGCATTTGAAGCCAGCGAGTTCATCATGGATTGGCTCAAGACTGAAGCGCCCTTCTGGAAAAAGGAAGTCACCCCGCAGGGCGGCCGTTGGGTGGATGCCCGCGAAAGCGATGAACTCGCTAAGAATCGCTGGGGTGAGTGACGATGGTGACGCGTGACGGAGCCCTGTGGGCCGTGTTGCTTGCCGTTGGTACCGGGGCAGCACTGGGCGCCTGCGGCCGTTGGGCGTTGAGTTACGTCTTCAATAGCCGTATTGCGCTGCTGCCGCTCGGGACGTTGCTGTGCAATCTGTTGGGCGGCCTGTTGATCGGAGCGCTCACGGCTTGGTTTTCAACGCATCTGCAGGGTTCTCCCATGTGGAGGCTCTTTCTCGTGACGGGCCTTTTGGGAGGTCTGACGACTTTTTCAACTTTTTCGGCCGAGGGCGTGCAGATGATGATGGCCGGCGACTGGATGCGCGCATTGGCGCACAGCTGCCTGCATTTGTTCGGTTCGTTTGCCGCAACTGCGGTGGGTTTTGCGCTGGTTCGGCAACTGACGGCCTGACGAAGGAAGTTTTTGAGGAGAGAGGTATGCGCAAAAGCGTGGCAAGTATGTTGATTCTGGCGACGGCTGCCGTGAGCACATCTGCGGTGGC
>UMKX01067935.1_pt1 | contig 21174 bp, 16 predicted proteins | sample 1966471 | NCBI WGS metagenome assembly UMKX01 (sample SAMEA4836188, study PRJEB28245) | human gut metagenome | biome: gut microbiome; material: fecal sample | place: Denmark | collected 2008
GCCTGAAGTAAGAAGACAGTCCGCACCGCGTATCGGTGCGGGCTTTTTTCATGCTTGTCGCAATTTGTAAGAAACTGACGGAAATGGATTTATGGAAGAACTGAACCGAAAAACCATCGACCGGGCCGTGCTCGTGGGCCTCAACGCGGACTGCTTCACAAAGGAAGAGACTGCGACCGAGACGACGCTGGACGAGCTGGAGGCCCTTCTCAATACCGCAGGCGGCGAGTGCGCCGGAAAGGTCCTGCAGAACAAGCACACCCCCGACCCCCGCTCGTTCATCGGCGAGGGCAAGGCCGAGGAGGTCCGCCAGCTCGTGCTGGAAACGGGCGCGAACATGGTCATTTTCGACAATGACCTGACCCCCTCGCAGACGCGGACGCTGGAAGATATTTTAAAAACGGCTGTGCTCGACCGCAGTGCGCTCATTCTTGATATCTTCGCCCAGCGCGCCAAAACGCGTGAAGGCAAGCTGCAGGTCGAACTGGCACAGTATCAGTATTATCTGCCAAGGCTCACGGTCTGGAACGAGGAAATGGGCCGTCTCGGCGGCGGCATCGGCACGAGAGGCCCCGGCGAAACGCAGCTGGAAACCGATAAGCGCTATATTCGTTCGCGCATCCAGAAGCTGCGCGAAAATCTCGAGCTCGTGCGCAAGACCCGCGCCGAGCAGCGCCGCAGGCGGCAGAAGAACGAGCTGCCCGTCGTGGCCCTCGTCGGCTATACGAACGCGGGCAAGTCGACGCTTCTGAACGCGCTCACAGGCTCTGATATCCCGGCGAATAACCGCCTGTTCGACACGCTCGACACCACGACGCGGCAGCTGACTGTCTCCGATACGTGTCAGGCGCTGTTGTCGGATACGGTCGGCTTTATCGCGAAGCTGCCGCACCATCTGGTCGAAGCGTTCCGCGCCACGCTTGAGGAGCTGGAATATGCGGATCTGCTCGTCCACGTCATCGACAGCGCCGACCCGGAGCGTGAGGATCATATCGCGGTCGTGAACCGCCTGATCGCGGAGCTGGCAAAGCCCGGCACGCCCGTTCTGGAATGCTATAACAAGTGTGATCTTGTCCCGGACGACGAAATTCCGCGCGGGAGCGACAAGGTCGCGATCTCGGCGGCGAGCGGCTATGGGCTGGACGCGCTCAGGGAGGCCATCGAGACGCAGCTCGGACGCGGAAAGCACCGCGTAAAGCTGCTCCTTCCGTATCAGCAGGGCGGCATGGTCGCCGCGCTCCACGATACGGCGCAGGTGCTCTCCAGCGAGTATGCAGACAACGGAATTCAGATCGACGCGGTTCTGGATGAAACCTTATTCGGCAGACTGCGTCAGTATGTAATAGAGGAAGGATAATGGAACAGTTCCTGATCCCCGCCGGAGAAGGCGCATCGGAATATATCGAAAAGAAGTCGCGCTTTCTGGGGCTGATCGTCCCCGTCACGACGGAGGCTGAGACCCGTGCGCGGCTGGAAGCCGTCAAAAAGCGGGAATACGACGCACGCCACAACTGCTGGGCCTACATCCTGCATTCCGGCCAGAAGCGCTACAGCGATGACGGCGAGCCGCAGGGCACGGCCGGTCAGCCGATTCTGAACGTACTCGAACGCGAGGGCGTGCAGGACGTGCTGTGCGTCGTGACGCGGTATTTCGGCGGGATTCTTCTGGGTGCGGGCGGCCTTTGCCGCGCGTACACGAAGGCCGCGAAGGACGCGCTGGACGACGCGGGCATTTCCGAGCTTCGCCCGTGGAGCGTACTGCGGCTCGACTGCCCCTATGCGCTCTTTGAGCGCGTGAAGCTGGAGCTGGAAAAGCACAGCGGGCTTCTCCGGGACACGGACTATAGCGCCGAGATCGCCATGACCGTCCTTCTGCCTGAGCCGGAAGAAGCTGCATTTGCCGCTGCTCTGCAGGAACTTTCTGCCGGAAGCCTCTGCCCGGAACGGACAGGGACGGAACTGCACGGCGTTAAAATCCGATAAGTTTTTAAAGAAAATTCACGCAAATTCCACAGGGAATTCAAAACTAACAGGTATTCTGACAAGGTAAGGTGGAGTTTTATGAACGTGCGCGAACGGATGGAGCAGGAGGAATACGAGTTTTTGTCCCCGCAGGCGCAGAAGGCCGCCGAAACAAAAGGCCGGCCGGAGCCGGAGGCTGACAACGACGTGCGCACCTGCTACCAGCGCGACGCCGACCGCATTCTCCACAGCAAATCCTTCCGCCGTCTGATGCACAAGACGCAGGTGTTTTTATCGCCGGAGGGCGACCATTACCGCACCCGCATGACCCACACGCTGGAGGTCGCACGCATCGCGCGGACGATCTGCCGCGGGCTGCGGCTCAATCAGGATCTGGCGGAGGCCGCGGCCTACGGCCACGATCTGGGCCACACGCCGTTCGGCCACGCGGGAGAAAAGGCGCTGTCCAGTATGCTGGACAAGCCCTTCCGCCACAACGAGCAGTCGCTGCGCGTGGTGGACAAGCTCGAACGCGACGGCGCGGGACTGAACCTGACCTACGAGGTGCGCATGGGTATTCTCGGCCACACGGGAGACTTTATCCCCGAGACGCTCGAGGGCCAGATCGTGCGCACGTCCGACCGCATTGCGTACATTAACCATGATATCGACGACGCCATGCGCGCCGGGATCCTGACCGAGGCCGATATCCCGGCGCAGATCGCGGAAATTCTCGGCCACTCGCATTCACAGCGGATCAACACGCTGGTCGAGAACATGATCGAAAACACGCTGCTGACCGGCACGCTCGGTATGCAGCCGGACGTGGCGCAGGCCATGGATCAGCTGCGCACGTTCATGTTTGCCCGCGTCTATACGAATCCCGTCGCCAAGGGTGAGGAATCGAAGGCGAAGGATATGCTGTGCAGGCTGTTTGAGTATTACATGAAAAACCCCGAAAGGCTGCCGCCGGATTTTCTCCCGCAGCTGGACTTTGACGGCATGGAGCGCATCGTCTGCGACTACATTGCCGGCATGACCGACCGCTACGCGGTCCATAAGTATTCGGAGCTGTTTATCCCCGCGACGTGGCAGGTGCGCTGAGTCGCTGCTGCGCGCGATTTTTGCAGGGGCAGATGCCCACACATTCTGAAAGGAGGTCGATCCCGTGGCGTTTCCGCAGCCGTTTCTGGACGCGCTCACCGAGCGCAATCCCATCGACGAGGTCGTGGGGCAGTATGTCAGCCTGACGCGCCGTGGCTCGAACCTCTTTGGGCTCTGCCCGTTCCACTCGGAAAAGACCGCGTCGTTCTCCGTCGCGCCGGACAAGGGGATTTATTACTGCTTCGGCTGCCACGCGGGCGGCGGCGTGATCAACTTCATCATGCAGATCGAGGGGCTGGACTATCCCGACGCGGTGCGGTTCCTTGCAAAGCGTGCGGGGCTTGAGGTCCCGGAGGACGAGAATTATCGCTCGCAGTACCAGAAGCAGGAGCGCCTCTGGGCGCTGTGCAAGGACGCGGCGCGGTTCTTCCGCCAGCAGCTGTTCTCCCCCGTCGGAACCGAGGCGCAGGCGTACATACAAAAGCGCGCGCTCAGCATGGAGACGGTCAAGCGCTTTGGTCTCGGCTTCAGCCCGAATGCGTGGGCGGAGCTTACGGACGCGATGAAGGAAAAGGGCTATAAGCTCGACGAGCTGGTCGACGCGGGGCTTTCCCTGCGGGGCAAAAACGGCGGCGTGTACGACCGGTTCCGCAACCGGCTCATGTTCCCCATCATCGACATCCGGAACAATATCATCGGCTTCGGCGGCCGCGTGATGGACGATTCCACGCCGAAATACCTGAACTCGCCCGAGACGATCATCTTCAACAAGCGCAAGAATTTATTCGCGCTCAACATCGCCCGTAAGAGCAAGCAGGGCCGCATCATTCTGACCGAGGGCTATATGGACGCCATCGCGCTGCACCAGTACGGGTTCGACTGCGCCGTCGCGTCGCTCGGCACGTCTCTGACGGAGGAGCACGCGAATATCCTCGCCAAGTACACCAATCAGGTCATTCTGACCTACGACGGCGACGAGGCCGGGCAGAACGCCACGCGCCGCGCCATCCCCATGCTCGAAAAGACCGGCATTCAGGTGCGCGTCCTGCGGATGCAGGGCGCGAAGGACCCGGATGAGTTTTTGAAAAAATACGGCGCGCAGCGCTTCGAGGTGCTGCTGGATGCCTGCCAGAATCAGGCGGAGTACCGGCTGGACAGCCTCAAGCGCAAATACGACCTGACGCTCGACGATCAGCGCGTAGAATTTCTGAATCAGGCCGCCGCGCTCATCGCCACATTCCCGAACGCGGTACAGCGCGAGGTCTACGGACGGCGCGCGGCAGAGGCCGCCGGCATCACGCCGGAGGCCATGCAGCTGGAAATCAAAAAGGCCTACCGCAAGGCCCGCGCCATCGAGCAGAAAAAGCAGGAGGCGCAGGAGCTGGACATCGCGCGCCAGCGTGCGCCGAAGACCCGCGCCATCCGCTATGACAATCTCCGTTCCGCGACCGCCGAGGAGGGCCTGATCTGCACGCTCCTGCGTGAGCCGGAGCTGATCGCGAACGTGAAGCTCCCGGCGGAGGCGTTTTCGGTCGACCTGTTCGGCCGGGTGCTGGCCGACCTGCGCCAGCGCGTACAGTCCGGGCGGCCCGTTTCGCTTGCCGCGCTGGGGCCGGATCTCACGCCGGAGGAAATGGCGCACCTGTCCTATGTGATGAGCCGGGACACCGCTCCCGTTTCTGATGAAGCGTTCGCGGATTATCTGCGCGTGATCCAGGAAGAATATGAGGGTCGGAGCCTGACGCGCTCGGAGGAAAATCTGCGGCTGCTGGCCGAACAGATGAAATCAACAAAACAGTATGGAGGGTAAGCAATGGGAAAAGAATTGGAACTTCTGCAGAAGATGGATCTCACGGCAGAAAACCGCCAAAAGCTCGAAGCGCTGATTACCGAGGCGAAAAAGACCGGAAAGGTTTCCTCCAAGCATCTGGTTGAAACGCTCGACGACGTGGACGCCACGCAGGACCAGACCGAGCGCTTCTATGACATTCTTGAGCAGGCCGGCATCGAGATCGACGTCTCCGACGTGCTGGACCTCATCGGCACAGCTGATATGGACAACCCCACGCTCAGTGAAATGCAGGCCATCGAGGACGAGGGCCTGCCCGCGGATCTGGACGAGCCAGAGGCGCTGCCCGAGGACGTGGAAAACGCCAAGCTGGACGACCCTGTGCGGATGTACCTCAAGGAGATCGGCCGCATCAAGCTCCTGACGCCTGAGGAGGAGCAGGAGATCGCGAAAAAAATGGCCGAGGGCGACGAGGACGCACGCAAGCGTATGTCTGAGGCCAATCTGCGTCTCGTCGTGTCGATCGCAAAGCGCTACGTGGGCCGGGGCATGCAGCTGCTCGATCTCATCCAGGAGGGCAATCTGGGCCTGATGAAGGCTGTTGAAAAATTTGACTATACGAAGGGCTATAAATTCTCCACCTATGCGACCTGGTGGATCCGGCAGTCCATCACCCGCGCCATCGCCGACCAGGCGCGTACGATCCGCATTCCGGTGCACATGGTCGAGACGATCAACCGTGTGCTGCGCACGTCGCACTCCATGGTGCAGAAGCTGGGCCGTGAGCCGACGACGAAGGAGATCGCGGACGAACTGCATATCGAGGAAAGCAAGGTCGAAGAGGTCTTAAAGATTGCGCAGGAGCCGGTTTCCCTCGAAACGCCGATCGGTGAGGAGGAGGACAGCCATCTGGGCGACTTCATTCAGGACGACGAGGCCTCGCAGCCGTCGGAGGAGGCGTCCTACACGCTGCTGCGTGAGCAGCTTGAGGAGGTCCTGTCCACGCTGACCCCGCGCGAGGAGCAGGTGCTGCGGATGCGCTTCGGTCTGACCGACGGCAAGCCGCACACGCTCGAGGAGGTCGGCAAGGAGTTCGACGTCACGCGCGAACGCATCCGCCAGATCGAGTCCAAGGCCCTGCGCAAGCTGCGCCATCCGTCCAGAAGCAAGAAGCTGCGCGACTTTTTGAACTAAGAAGGCAGGACCTGCCATGAAAGAATTTCGAAAATACAGAATATTTACACTTTTATGCTTGACAACCGAAAAAATATTCGTATCATAGTCTTATGCAATTTGAAACCGTAACAACGGAGGAATTCAAGATGTTTGAGAAGATTCAGGCGTATCTTGCCTCGCAGCTCGATATTCCGGCAGACGAGATCACCCGCGACACCACGTTCGAAAGCCTCGGCGTCGATTCGCTGGATACCGTCGAGATGGTCATGGATCTGGAAGAGCAGCTCGGCGTCGATCTGGAGCTGGAGGAAAAGATCGCGACCGTCGGTGAGCTGGTCGATTTTGTCGAGAGCAAGCTTGACTGAACGCAAAACGGCGAGACGTATGGCAAGGCTGCACTACTTGGGGAGATAGCGGTGCCCTGTTACCCGCAATCCGCTACAGCGGGGAGGAATTCCCGACCGAGGGTGTATGCTGTGTCGTCTGACCCGGATAAGCGGTGTTGAAGATCTGGTCTTGCGCAATAGGGCTCTGTGAACCGTGTCAGGTGGGGAACCAAGCAGCACTAAGCAGTCTACCCTGTGTGCCGCAAGGTTGCCGTTTCGGAGCTGGCTGTCCGGGTAACGGGTGTAGCATCCATTCGGAGAAGGGTGTGCAGTCCTGCCATGCGTCTTACCGTAAAAAACTCCGGGCCTGAAAGGCCCGGAGTTTTTCATGCCCTGCCGCAGAGAGCTGCGGCAGGGCGTTTGTATTTTATTTCGCGCTGATGACCAGCTCGCCGTTCTGCTCGTCGCAGACAAGCGTCTGACCGGGGAGCACGTCGCCGCGCAGGATGCGCTGCGCAAGAAGCGTCTCGACCGTGTGCTGCAGGTAGCGGCGCAGCGGTCTTGCGCCGAACTGCGGGTCATAGGCCGCGTCGATGACAAAGCTCTTTGCCGCCGGGGTCAGCTCGCACTTGAGCTGCTTGTCGGCAAGGCGCTTGTTGAGCGCCGCGATCTGCAGATCGATAATGCCAGTGATATTCTCCTTCGACAGGGGCTTATAGAAGACGATCTCATCCAGCCGGTTGAGGAACTCCGGGCGGAAGCTGCGGCGCAGGAGCGCCTGCACCTCGTTCTTCGCAGCTTCGGAGATTTCACCCTCCGGCGTGATGCCGTCCAGAATGGCCTGCGAACCGAGATTCGAGGTCAGGATGATGATGGTGTTCTTGAAGTCCACGGTTCTGCCTTGCGAGTCGGTGATGCGGCCGTCGTCGAGGACCTGCAGCAGGATATTGAACACGTCCGGGTGCGCCTTTTCGATCTCGTCAAACAGAATGACGGAATACGGTCTGCGGCGCACGGCTTCGGTCAGCTGGCCGCCCTCTTCATAGCCCACATATCCGGGAGGCGCACCGATCAGACGCGACACGGAGAATTTCTCCATATACTCCGACATATCGATGCGCACCAGATTCTTTTCATCGTCAAACAGCGCCTCTGCCAGCGTCTTGGCCAGTTCTGTCTTGCCAACGCCGGTAGGGCCAAGGAACAGGAACGAGCCGAGGGGCCGGTTCGGGTCCTGAATGCCTGCTCTGCTTCTCTGGATGGCCTCGGAGACGACGCGCACGGCCTCATCCTGGCCGACAACACGCTTGTGCAGCGTATCTTCGAGATGCAGCAGCTTGTCGCGCTCCCCCTCCATCAGTCTTGCGGTCGGGATGCCTGTCCAGCGCTCGATGATCTTGGCAATTTCCTCCTCCGTGACCTTGTTGCGGAGCAGGCTCGTCTCCTTGCCGCTCTGCGCCAGCCGTTCCTCCTGCTCCAGCTGCTTTTTCGCTTCGGGCAGATCGCCGTACTTCAGCTTCGCGGCCTTTTCAAGGTCATAGCTCTGCTCGGCAGATTCAATATCGCGGTTGATCTGCTCGATGCGTTCGCGCAGCTGCTGCACGCGGCCGATGGCGTTCTTCTCGTTTTCCCATTTGGCTTTCATGGAGTTGAACGTTTCGCGCTGTTCGGCCAGTTCCTTTTGCAGTTCCGTCAGCCGCGCCTTGGAAAGCTCGTCGTCCTCGTTTTTGAGCGCTGCTTCCTCAATCTGCATCTGGATGATCTTGCGGTTGATGACGTCCAGCTCGGTCGGCATGGAGTCCATTTCCGTGCGGATCATGGCGCAGGCCTCGTCAATGAGGTCGATAGCCTTGTCGGGCAGGAAGCGGTCGGTAATATAGCGGTTACTGAGCGTCGCGGCGGCGATGATCGCGTTGTCCGTGATCTTGACGCCGTGGAAGACCTCGTACCGGGACTCCAGACCACGCAGGATGGCAATGGTATCCTCCACCGTCGGCTCCTGCACCAGAACGGTCTGGAACCGGCGCTCAAGCGCGGGGTCCTTTTCGATATACTGGCGGTATTCGTCCAGCGTCGTCGCGCCGATGCAGTGCAGCTCGCCGCGCGCGAGCATCGGCTTTAACAGATTGCCTGCGTCCATCGAGCCTTCGGTCTTGCCCGCGCCGACAATGGTGTGCAGCTCGTCGATAAACAGGATGATGCGGCCCTCGGACTTCTTGACCTCGGCCAGCACGGCCTTCAGACGCTCTTCAAATTCACCGCGGTACTTCGCGCCTGCAATCAATGCGCCCATATCGAGCGAGAAGATCGTTTTGTCCTGCAAAGACTTGGGAACCTCGTTCGCGACGATCCGCTGCGCAAGGCCCTCGACGATGGCCGTCTTGCCGACGCCCGGTTCGCCGATGAGAACCGGGTTGTTCTTCGTCTTGCGGGACAGGATGCGGATGACATTCCGGATCTCGTCGTCGCGGCCAATGACCGGGTCCATCTTCTGCTCCCGTGCACGCTTGACCAGATCCGTGCCGTATTTGGCAAGCGCCTCATACGTATCCTCCGGCGTGTCGGACGTCACGCGCTGGCTGCCGCGCACCGACTGCAGCGCCTGCAGGCAGGCCTCCTTCGTGATCTGGTACGGACGGAACAGGCTTTTCAGCACCGCGTCCGCGTTTTCGATCAGGGACAAAAACAGATGCTCGACGGAGACATATTCGTCCTTCATCTGCTTTGCGATGTCTTCCGCGCTGTTCAGCGCCGTATCAACGGCACGCGCAACATAATATTTATCCGCCTCGCGGCCCGAGCCGGTCACGCGCGGCAGCTTCGCCAGCTCCGCGTCCACCGCAGCCTCAAAGCTTTCAAGCGTCACGCCCATCTTTTTCAGCAGCTGCGGCACAAGGCCGTTTTCCTGCTTCAAAAGCGCGGCCAGCAGATGGATCTGCTCGATCTGCTGGTTCTGGTTTTCAATGGTCAGCTTCTGGGCGGCCTGAATGGCCTCCAGAGATTTCTGCGTATAGTTCTGTGCGTTCATAGTTCACACCTCTTCTTCCAGCGTTAGCACTCTATATTCATGAGTGCTAATTCATTTTGGCTTCATCATAGTCCTGTACCCGGAATTTGTCAAGGGGGAGCAGGGCCGAAAATTGTGATATTTTTGTAAACATTTGATCGAAAAAAGAAGTTTCGAATTTAATAGTTATTTAAAAACTTGCCTCTAAGTTTTTTAATAAACCCTTGCTATGATAATCCTGCAAGAAGCGATAAACACTTTTTCATTTTCCCCTCATATTGATAAAGAATCCCCCGCAGACAAGCCGGTCACTTGTTTGCGGGATTTCTTTCGCCAAAACAGGACCCGCGCAGCCTCAAGGTTGAAGCCGCGCGGGTTCTGCTTGTCCACGTGGATGAACCCGGCGGACACGAGCGAGCTCATGTGGTGGGAGATCGTGGCGGGAGACAGGCCGATGCGCTCGGCCAGATCCTGCCCGCAGAGAGATTCGTTTTTGATGAGCTTGATGATATCGAGCCTCCGCTTGTCGGAGATCGCCTTCAGCCTGTCGCAGAGGTATTATGAAACGTTCTGAGATCAACAAAGCGCTCAGGGAGCTGGAGGCCATGTGCGAAAAATACAAGTGCTATCTGCCGCCATTCTGTCACTTCACGCCCGAGGAGTGGAAGACGAAGGGCCATGAATACGATGAAGTGCGCGACTGTATGCTCGGCTGGGATATCACGGATTTCGGCCTCGGCGATTTTGACAAATTCGGCTTCTCCCTCATCACCATCCGCAACGGCTGCCGCACGCAGCCGGAAAAATATCCGAAGGTCTACGCAGAGAAGCTGCTGTATCTGAAGGAGGGCCAGATGGCCGCGAACCATTTTCACTGGTACAAGACCGAGGACATTATCAACCGCGGCGGCGGTAACTGCCTCATCCGCGTGTACAACAGCCTGCCGAATGAAGAAATTGATTATGAGTCCGACGTGACCGTCCACTGCGACGGCCTGAAGCGCACGGTTCCCGCGGGCACGCAGATCCGTCTGCGTCCGGGCGAAAGCCTCTGGGTCGCGCAAGGAATGTACCACGACTTCGCGGTCGAGGCGGACACCGGCCCCGTTCTGCTCGGCGAGGTCAGCCAGTGCAGCGACGACAACACCGACAACCGCTTCAACCCGCCTGTCGGCCGCTTCCCGAAGATCGAAGAAGACGAACCGCCGTACCGTCTGCTGTGCAATGAGTATTTCTGACTGACAACCGAATAAAAGCAGGAGGCAGCCCAAAGTTATGGGCCGCCTCCTGCTTTTATTCGGCTGGTTGGTATTAAGGCTGGCAAGAAACGTCACTTGTTCAGCTTGCACAGGCGGTTCCGCTCTGCCAGCTGCGCTGCTGCGCGTTTGATCAGCACCTTCGCACTTTCGGTGTCATTGTCGAGAACAGCCCGCTCCAGCTCGTCCATGCAGGCGGACAGCTCGTGCTCGATGTCCTTCGTTGCGGCATTTGTCACGGGGTCGCTGTATCGGAACGCGTCGGAAAGCTTCTGCGCGTCTGCCTTCAGCGCTGCATCCTCACAGCGAGAAGTCAGCGCTGCCGCACGGGACTGAAGTGCGCGCATGGCAGCCACATCGGTTTTGAGCTGTCTGTCCTGCCGCTCGACTTCGTCGCGCATCGCGTCTGCCGCAACAACACCAACGGCCGCAGCAGCCAGCAGAAGCACGAAAACGACCGCGGCGATCCAAGCCGGGCAGAATGCGGCGAGCGCCATGAACAGAAAGCTCAGCACGATCTGTATGATCAAGTACACAGAGGCGACGCGCGCAATCGGGAAGCCATAGAACTTGCTGCGCGCATCCAGCCCTTTTTCAAACGACAGCTTCAGCACATAAAGCTGCAAACCAAACGCTGCCAGCGTGAACACCAATGCCAGCCAGAACACAGCGGTCTTTGTGAACGGAATCACGAATGCCAGCAACAGATATGCGGCCAGCACAATGGCAAGAATCAGAATCGTCTGAAATTTCCCTTTGCTCAGTTTCATCGTCCATTCCTCCAATCAGCAGGACTCATCCTTCTTCCGCCCGCAGTTCGGGCAGAAATTCGTCATAATATTCTTTGTACCGCACTCCGGGCAGATCCACCCGTGTTTTTCTTCCGGTTTCCGTGCACCGCAGTTGGGGCAGAACTTGCTCAGAATATCTTTTGTGCCGCAGTCCGGACAAGTCCAACCACTTGATTCTTCCGGCTTCTTTGCGCCGCAATTCGGGCAGAATCTGCTCCGGATGTTCTTCGTGCCGCACTGTGCGCAGTCCCAGCCGGTTTTCGACTCCGGCTTTTTGCCGCCGCAGTCAGGGCAGAAGTTTGTAGTGATATTCTTGTGACCGCACACCGGGCAATCCCAACCGCCCGCGACGGCTGCGCCGACCGCCGCGCCCATCTGCGCAGCGTCCTGCGTCATGGGGCTCAAAGCATCTTTTGTCATGCCGATGACGCTGCCCATCGCGCCAAGGCTCACGCCAAGCCCCGCGAGATCGCCCAGCGCGCCCGCAGCGTTCGCGCCGCCGCCAAGTCCGTTTTTCATCGCTTCCAGGCCGACCTGCCGGGACGTTTCCTGCTGATAGGTGTAGCCCTTCATGCGCATTTCGGCGGCTTCCGCCTCCGCCTGCATCCGGTAGGCCTCCGCTTCGGCCTGCTTCTGAATTTTGAGCGCTTCCGCCTCGCCCTGTGCGCCGATGATCTTCATTCGCGCCGCCGTCTGTGCCTCGACCGCCTTGCGGTCTGCGGCAGCTTCCGCCTCAGCCTTGCGGATGTTCTCCTGCCGGACGAGCAGATACTGCTCGGCGTACTGCTCCTTCATGCGGCGGAAATTGGGGTCGTCGTCCGGCGTTACGATGCGGCTGACGTAAAATTCCGGCATTGTGAGACCATACTCATCCAGCGCTGCGTTGATCCGCTCGCGCAGCGCACCAGAGAGTGCCATGAGGTGCTCGTCGATCTCCAGAATGTCGATGGAATTTTCTTTGATCGTCTGCGCAAGGAAGCTCTTGACCTGCGCCATAATCATTGAGCGGAACAATCCCCTGTTCGCTTTCACCGACGTGGTTTCCTTTTGGCTGACGCTCTCGCCATTCTGGCCGCTATATTCCGTCCGCTCGCTGGTATGCGTGTAGGAAACCGTCTGTCCGCCGAGCAGATCCGACTGCCCAAGGCCGCCCGTTGTGCCGACGATTTTGAGCAGCAGCTTGCGCGAGTCAGTTACGCGAATGCTGAACTCGCCCGATGCACCGATCTCAATATGTATGCGGGATTTGGGATCAAACAGCCGGACTTTGCTGTCCGTGCCCCATTTAATGCCCATCTGGGTGGCAAGATTGACAAAGTAGACCTCGGAATGGAACGTGCCCTCAGTGTCGGTTGGAAGCTTATAAATTTTCTCCAGCAGCGGCAGCTGCTGTGTTTGCAGCGTATAGCGGCCCGCGCCAAAGAGGTCGAGCGCCTGTCCATCGCGGAAGAAAATGGCCTCCTGGCTCTCATGGACGATCAGCTGCGAGCCGAAGTTGAAGTCCTCGATCGGGTGCTTCCAGACGAGCGTTTCGTTGTCGCCCTCGTATTTGATGATGCTGGCAAGGCCGTCCTTTTTGATCTTCTCGGTCACGGCCCGCTGCTCAACGTTGTTTTCGCAGCCGCAGACCGGGCAGACGCAGACGGGGTCCGCCTTGCTCGCGTGCAGCTGGATGCCGCACTGCGCGCAGGAGAACTCCACGGTCTTGAGCTGCAGCGCTGTCGTGTTGATCGGCTCGTGGCAGACCGGGCAGAGCGCCTTTTCGCCCTTGGACTGGTCATAGATGACCGTGTTGCCGCATTTCGGGCATTTGCGGGTCGCCAGTTTTTCTGTGCGCACGTCGATCGTGTTGCCGCATGCGCATTGGATCTTCCTTTTTGCAAACAGGCCGGTGCTGGCCTCAGCGTAATTCCTACATTTTGGGCATTCAATGACAAATTTGCTCATTTTCCGTTCTCCTTATTGGCCTGCCGTTCCAGCGCACGGTTGTAAAGCGAGGTTTTGCTGCAAAGTGTCTTGACAAGTGCCTGTCCATCCAGCGCAACGGCAGACAGGTCTTCGGTGTGCAGATCCTGCTTCATCAGCGCATGGATGATTTTATTTCGAGCACCTTTCCAAACGTCAATGCGGTCCGTCAGCTCCGGCAGAAAATATTTATGTGCAAGACTTTTCTTTTCTTCGGCCAGTTTTGCGACGTTTTTCCGCTTTGCATCCAATGACACAAAGTTCTTTGCATCCGGATTCCATTTTCCGCTGTGGCGCAGGATGGATTCCAGCCGGTCTTCCAGAATCGCATACTCGATAAAGATCGCTTCCAGAAAAAAGCCCTGTGTGAGCGCCTTGCTCAGCCGCCCCATCTGCTCCTTGTAGTTGGCATATTTCTGCATATTATCGGTGATCTGTTCCATATGCTTGCATCTCCTGTCTTTCCTTTATCTGTCCGACGGCAGCTTGATGCCTGTCCAATCGCCGACATCACATTGGCCATACTCGTTATTCCCCACAGCGACCACAGTGCCGTCGCGCTTCAGCCCAACAGTGTGCCAGAATCCTGTGCTGACCGCTACGATGTCCGTCCAGCCACTGACATTGCAGTCTCCATCCCTATTATCTCCCACGGCAACCACCGTGCCATCGCGTTTTAGTCCCACAGTGTATCCGACTCCTGCGCTGGCCGCCACGATGTCCGTCCAGCCGCCGACATCACATTCGCCATCAATATCCGATCCTTTGGCGACCACAGTACCGTCACTTTTCAATCTTACGGTGTGAAAGTTTCCTGCGCTGACGGACACGATGTCTGTCCAGCGGTCGAGGCCTTGTATCTTATTTCCAGCTCCCACGGCGACCACTGTGCCGTCGGTTTTCACTCCAACGGTGCAGTCGTCTCCTGCACTGATTGCCACAATGTCCGTCCATCTGCTGACATTGCATTCGCCATATTTGTTTCTCCCCACAGAGACCACCGTGCCGTCTACTTTCAGTCCTACGGTGTGATAGTCTCCTGCGCTGACCGCTACAATGTCCGTCCAGCTGCTGACATCACATTCACCATCCTCATTATCTCCCACAGCGACCACAGTACCGTCACTTTTCAGTCCAACAGTGAAATTGTCTCCTGCGCTGACGGCAACGATGTCCGTCCAGCCACTTACATTGCATTCTCCAGCCCTATTATCTCCCACGGCAACCACCGTGCCATCGCGTTTTAGCCCCACAGTGTATCCGGTTCCTGCGCTGATCGTGTCCCGAACCGCAAGGGTGTCCCATAGCGCCAGGCTGCGGGACCGTGCATCCCGATAGTCTCCAAGCTTTCCAAAAGCCATGGCAGCCTCTACGGCTTTATCCGCAGCTTCCAACGCCTCAGCATCTGCATACGCCTGCGCGTTTCGAGCTTCTTCCTCGGCAGCTTCTGCGGCAAGGCGCGCATTTTCAATTTCCTGCTTTTTTGCCTTGGCATCTTTCAAACGGTCTGCTGCGTCTGAGTACGTCCCCAGCGCACTGAAAGCTGTGATTGCAGCATCATACTCTCCGTTTTCCAGCATCGTCTCGGCATCTGCATACGCCTGCGCGTTTCGAGCTTCTTCCTCGGCAGCTTCTGCGGCAAGACGCGCTTCTTCTTTTTCCGTTTCCGCCTGCTCTAATTTTTCAGCGCTGTCCTTGTAACCGCCCAACGCCGCAAATGCCGCAATCGCACCGTCATAATCCCCGGCCGCAAGCAGCTTTTCAGCCTTGGAATAGTTTGCAGCTGGCATAATAACCTTCGTGACAAGCAGAATCGCCGCGACCACTGCGACAAACGCGCCAGAAAAGATTATAATTTTCTTTTTCTGCGCAGCCGCCTCGCGCTGCGCCCGGATGCGCCGCCGCTCTTCTTCCGCCCGCTGGCGTTCTTCCTCCATACGCTGCTGCGCAGCCGCCTGCTCGTCTGCTTTCTTTTTTGCAAGCGCGGCTTTCTGCCGTTCGGCCAGTCTGGGCTCTGTTTTCTGCAAAAATGCATGATAAGCGTCGATCACACGCTGCTTTTCGGCCTGCGCCTCCTGCGCTGCCGTCTGCTCCTGCTGGCGCAGTGCATCCGCAAGCGCGCTGCGCAGCGCGCCGCATTGCACCTTTGTCTCGCCGGAAGCGTATTTTTCTGCACGCGCAAAATTCCGGTCGGTATCGAGCATCTGCGCCGCACGCTTCTGGGAATTACGGAAATATTCGGCGCGGTCGGCGCAATACCGCCGGTCAAATTGCAGCGCCTTACGGATTTCTTCCGTAGGGTAATAATCCGCGACCTGATATTTTTGAATGCACGCCTCAATAAACGATTTGTCCTCTGCGCAGGCTTCCGCGTTTTTCCTTGTCGGTGCAGCGCTTTTCACCTGTTCAATGTAGGAAGCTGCATATTTTTGCGCGGACGGTGACTTCACTTTCGCCAGGAACTTTCCCAGATACGCCGCGCCGCATTCGGCGTCCTGATTGAGTACCTGCTCGAAGAACTCGTCAGCCTTCGTCCAATCGCCGTCCTCCAGCGCCATATTGCCGCGCTTCAAAAGCGCCTGCACGTTGCTGCCGCCCTCATTATGTACCACGACGGTTTCCTTGACCGTTTCCTTGGCAGCCTCCTGCGGCTTGCCCGCGTCGATCACTTTTTTGACGCCGCGGATCAGATCCTGCATGAAGCCGATCTTGCTCATATCATAGCTTTGCAGCACAGACAGTGCCTCCGGCAGGTCGTACGGGTCCATATCGCGGTAGCACGGCAGAAGCAGCTTGCTTCTGTCCTTTTTCATCATGGACAGGAATCGGCTCCATTCGTTCTTGACCCAAACGGCGTTAAAATGCTCCGGCTTCGTGCCGATCACGACCATGACCTTCGCGGAGTTCAGCGCCGCAAAGATATACGGCTCATATTCCGCGCCCGCCTTATCCTCCAATGTGATGCGCGCGAAGAACACGCGATAGCCCTGCTCGGTCAGCTCGTAATAGACCTCCTGCGCCATCAGGCTGTCGTGCGTGCGCTGGCCGTCCTCGCCGGTCTCCTTGTAGCAAAGGAAGACGTCGAACGGCCGTTCATTCTGCGACGTGGCAAGGATGCCGCGCTGCACCTCGGCGATCTTTGCCGCGTCCTTCTGATACTGGCGGCGGGTGATGCCGTCGGAATGCTCGACTGCGGCCAGATAGTCCACGTCCTCCAGAAAGCTGTCGAAGCTCGCACGGTGGCACGTCGGCAGCCATTCATACGTCGCCGGATCTTCCACATATTCAATACCGAACCGGCACAGCGCACAGCACCAGTGCGCCTCAGCGTCGTTGTCGTCCTCGGCAACGATGCGCTCATACACAGCCAGCGCCTTGTCAAACTCGCCGCTGCGCCTGAAGTGATTGCCGCGGTTGAACGCCGCTGCCCGCTGCTCGTCGTCCACTTTGGGCAGCGTCATCGTGCTGCCGCAGTATTCGCACGTTCCAAAGGTCTTATCCGCAGAGATCTCGATATCCCCGCCGCACATCTTACATTTGATGATCGCCATGGCTTTTCCCCTCTCTTTCTATCCGCTTCAATCGCCCATACCTTTTCGGAAAAGCTTGCAGAGGCAGCCGATGCCGCTGCAGATCGCGCCCAGCAGCGCTGTCCCAAAGATCATGCCGATGACCTCCCCGAAACTGGGCGACTCACCCGGCATCAGCAGATTGACGATGATCACAAGAATGGCGTATATTACGCCGCCGGCCGCCGGAAGATTCGCGAACGCCTCGGGTGTTTTGTGGCTGCGCATGATGATGCCCTGCAGGATCGTGAAAATAAGATAGATACCCAGCACACACAGATACGTTCCGCCGCTGTCCGCGGCGAGGATCGCGCGGAATACAGAGCTGAACGCCACAAACGCGGCCAGCGCGGCGCACAGCCCGATATGCAGTGCCACGCCGCGGCTCCTGCGCCGCTGTTTTTCCTCTTCGCGGCTGCGCCGTTCCGCTTCGTCACGCTCGGCGCGCTGGCGTGCCTGCTCCTCACGATCTGCCTGCTCCTGCTGCTTGCGCGCGGCGGCCTCTTCCTGCCGCCGCTGTTCTTCCTGCTGCTTCTTCTTACGTTCCTCCCGCAGCGAGCTTACCTTCAGCATCAATGCGCTGCTGCGGGACTTGGAATCGACATAGTCACCCAGCGCGTCGAACCGCGCCGCGAGTGCGATCATATCGTTCTCCGACTCGGCCATCGGCTGATCGGAGACTGCGCGTGTGTACAGCAGCTTTTTCTGCTTCATCCGCAGCTCGTCGAGCGTCTGTTTGTAGCTGCCTGCCGCAAAGCGGCATGCCTTGCAGTAATCGGGATATGTTTCGAGTGGCCTTGGTGCGCTGACCAGCGCCTCTTCGTTGACCGTTCTGATCTTCAGCTCTGCCAGCAGCAGATACATATACGCGTGCGGCTCTTCCGGGTCGAGATCGAGCACACGGTTGGCATACTGCCTTGCGCTGGCAAAATCGCCGTCCGCCAGATACATACCCGCGCGCTTTAAAAGCGGTGCCTTCGGATCGGCTGTCTGCGGCTGCGGCGCGGGTGCGGGCGCAGCGGTTCTGCCCAGCAGTTTGTCGATCCCGCGCAGCAGATCCTGTGTCGCACCGATCTTGCCGAGATCCTGTGCCTGTAGCTTTGCGAATTCCTTCGGCATGTCATGGGCGTCGATGTTCTTATAGCACGGAATGAGCGACTTCTTCTGTCCGGCAGCAATGAGCTGTAAATACCGGCTCCACTCGTTCTTGACCCACGGGGCGTTATAATACTCGTAGTCCGTGCCGACAGCCAGCATGACGCGTGCGGAGTTGAGGGCTGCAAAGATATACGGCTCGTATTCCTGCCCGAGCTTATCCTCCAGCGTGATGCGGGAGAAGAACACGCGATAGCCCTTTTCCGTCAGCGCATCATATAAATCCTGTGCCAGAACGGAATCAAGTGTCCGCTGACCATTCTCATCCGTCTCTTTGTAGCAGATAAAAATATCATACGGTTCTTCACGGCTGGAAACCTCGATGATGCCGCGCCGCAGCTCCTCAATGGCCTTGGCTTCCTCGCGGTAAATCTTCCGCGTGACTACGTCGGAATATTCCATGACCAGCTCAAAGTTTGCATCTTCGAGCACACTGTCAAAGCTCGACCGATGGCAGGTCGGAACCTTTTTACCCGTAGCCGGATCGTCGACGTACTCAATGCCGTATTTGCAGAGCACCAGTCCCCAATAGGCCTCTGGTTCCTCCGGAAATTCCGCGACGATCGATTCATAAACGCCCGCCGCTTTGTCAAATTCGCAGGAAAAGCGCAGCCGGTTCGCCCGCGCGAACAGCGTCAGTTTCTTCTCATTATCCTGCTTTGGAACCGTCTGCTGCGTTCCGCAGTATTCGCAGACTGCGATTTGGCTGTCTCCCGCAACGTTTAAATCCCCGCCGCACATTTTGCACTTGATAATTGCCATTCTTTTCTCCCTCTTTCGGTTTTATTTGGAACCCCTATCAAGATGATTTAACGCAAACTCCATGCAGAGTGTTAAGACTTCATTTCTTGTCCGCCCCGTATCGGCTGCAATCGCATCAATTTCCTGCAGCATATCGCGAGGTAATCGCATGGAAATAACAGCAGATTCACCGGTGTACTTTTTTACTGGAATCTCCAAACGCAGCTCATTCAAACAATACCACCCCTTTATTTACCATCGTACTACAAATGTATTCTTCGTGCAAGCCTTTTCATAAAATAAATGCGATCGCAGACAAGCGTTCGCCGGGAAGCTCCTGCGTGACGATAAACGGCGTCCCATCAAGGCAGTAATCTACAACAGGAGGCGTCAGCTGCGAACGAAGCTGTGACAGGATCGAAATTTCATTGCCTCCTCAAAAATTCGATTTTCCAGTTTTCTTCCTGTCAAGTATACCATACGGAATGAAATCCTGTAAAGAAATCTGGTAGAAAGTCCAGACGCGGCTGCTATCGGAACGGGAAAGACTATTGCAGCTCTCACCGCAGCCACGAGGAAGTTCTGAATAAAGCCGTCTGGGAACATACAGAAAAGCTGCGAGCGCAATATGCAGCCGAGCTGAAAAAGGTCACGCAGCTGCAAAAACAGTGGGCATTGAGGAAACCGGTCCTCGACGCCCACTGTTTTTGCAGAAAGAAATCCTGCGACTGGAGCAGGAGATTGACGAACTGGTGATGGAAAACTAGCGTTCTGCAACGGCCAGAGCCGCATCGCCGAAAGAAAAACTATGCCCAATGATCAGGTCATATCCCTGAGATGCGTAGTCCGTGAAAACTGCTTCCATCTCGGTAGGCTTGATGTTTTCCGTATATTTTACGGAGATGTTGTAGGTATCCTTTGCTTTCATAACAGCGTCATAAGCGAGCTGACTCCATGCTCCATCATTCACAGGAGTGACCAGGCAAAGTGCGACTTTCGCCTGATAGGCATCCTCTGTAGAAGCAGGAGACGCGCAGGCACACATACTGACCAACATCAGCAGGGCAAGAAATAAAGCGGTAAGTTTTTTCAAAGTAAATTCCTCCATCCTCACATCACATATAACTGATTTTTTCGCGCTAAGAAAACGCTTAGCTGGGATGACCTCTGTAGGCTGCAGCACTGCAGAGGGAACATCTTGCATTCAAAAATAGAAGTATTATTTGTTGAATTTTGGAGATGTGCAATATTTTGCAGTTTGATGTTTTTATAAAAAGACAAGTTGTCAGACAGCTTTCATCCCTAGTGCAGGAGCAACCGTAAGGGCGAAATACGGGCAGGATGCGAATTTCCAATTGCGGCTGAAAGATGCCTCACTGTCGGTGCGCAAAACACATCATAATACTGTAAAACCTGCACAAAGAGCAGCGGCATAAAAATTGGTTTATTTTTTTAATCTTACTGCTTCAAAACGGAAGGATAATGGAGTAAAATTAAGTTGAATGCAAGAAAAAGTTTATTATTGTTCGAAATGCTTAAAAATGCTTGAAAAATCAAAGAATTCTACGTAGAATGGTTAAAAAATGTTCCGAGTTCGCGTTGAGGCTTTGACACAGTGCTTTCTGCTTTAAGAACATAATAGACCTTCTGACTACTAAAGGAGGATTTTTTATGGACAGCATCGATGCTCAATTGCTTCGGATTTTGGCAGAGGACGCACGCTGCTCTGCGACTGACATCTCAAAAAAGGTCAATCTATCCATACCGGCAGTCAACAAACGGATTTCCAGGTTGCGCGAAAACGGCATAATCGAGCGATTCACGATTCAATTGAATCCACAAAAGATTAACAGTTCTGTCCAGGCATTTGTACTGCTTGTTGTTGATCAGTATTCAAGGGTAAACGAACTACTTGAGTTTGTAAATGCAAAAGAGAACATCGTTGACTGTTATGCGATTACAGGAGAGTATGACTATCAGTTGAGACTGTACGCAAGGGATATTACAGAACTGGAAAGCATCTTACTCGAACTCAAAGGAAAAAAGTGTGTTTCCAAGAGCCATACGATCTTTGTGCTGATGGAACACAAACACATGCTGGGACCCTTCACCACCTAGCCTGTCAGATTCCGAGCACAATCAGAACTGTCGCCGGACCGGTCTTTCTCCCCCACCTTTATCACCTGTACGCCAATTGAGAAATCAAGAGGAAACGAGAGAAAGGGAGATGTGAAATGTCCTGTTACGTCAATACCGTCAATGGCCCTGTAAGCCCTAGGGTGTATCTGAAAGCTCCCAACGCACCCGGACAGCGGATCTTTTCACGCTGCGCT
>UMKX01070390.1_pt1 | contig 20880 bp, 8 predicted proteins | sample 1966471 | NCBI WGS metagenome assembly UMKX01 (sample SAMEA4836188, study PRJEB28245) | human gut metagenome | biome: gut microbiome; material: fecal sample | place: Denmark | collected 2008
AGCGGCTGCTCATCCGTTCAGTTTGGCGTACTCTTCGTCGGTAACGGGCTCGCACCACTCGTTGCTACAATCTTTGCCGGGAACTTCCACAGCAATGTGGCTGAACCAGCTGTCGGCCTTGGCACCGTGCCAGTGCTTGACGTTGGCCGGGATGGTGATCACGGTGCCGGGGGTCAGGCTGACGGCAGGTTTGCCCTCTTCCTAGAATTGATAACTCCTTCTATATTTTCATATGAATACCACAGCAATAGTATAACAATAGCACAACACAAGCAGGATTTAAGGCAAAGAGCTGCAGGCAGTATGATGCGGGAATGATCAACCAGCAGGGTTCCGGCTGCTCCGGCGCGATGTGTGCATCGCGCCCTACAATCGGTCCAATGCCTTATCGCAGTATGTTAAGCATGTAACCATCATATTTTTTCAAAATTCCTTATCGAAAAAACTGCCCGCACAACGGCTTATCATACCGTGTACGGGCAGTTGATTTATCATTATCTACTTTTCTCTCAGGTCTGGGTCGATAAACGCAACCCCACCTGGTACCCCAGCAGGGTGCGGGTTTCCACCGGCTGATGGCGGATGAGGGAAAGCAGCTGCTGTGCGGTACGGCGGCCCAGCTGTTCGGCATCAAAAGAGACCGCCGTGATCTGTGGCGTACACCCCTGCAGCGCTTCGTCGTCATACAGGGAGGCAAGGCGGATATCCTGCGGCACGCGCAGGTTCAGCTGTCTCAGGGTGCTCAAAGCCAGCTGGGCAACCTGGTCATCCATGCACAGGATGCAGTCCGCCCCACGCTGTACCGCGAGCTCCACAGCGCTGGTGCGTAGATCGTCGCTTTCCAGCTCCAAAAACAGCAGGCTCTCATCAATCTTGCAGCAGGCGCGGTCATGCGCCTGCTTATAGCCTTCCAAGCGGGACTGGTTGACGGTGTACAGCATGGATCCACCCAGCAAAGCAATGCGGCGCAGACCCTTCATCAGCAGCAGGCTGACCAGCTCGCGGCAGCCGCCCACCTGATCATGGTCCACCGAGATGACATCCTGGTCAGCCGGGCGGCCAATGGCAACAAAGGGGATGCCGCTTTTTTGCAGCATGGGGATCAGCGGATCACGCTCCAGCGTGCGGGCCAGAATCACGCCATCAATCTTGCGGTTGACCAGTAGACGCTGCATCGGGCTTGTTTCCTGCTCACCCACCATCGTCATCAGCACATCATAATCATTGCGGGTGGCAATATCGTACACGGCGCTGACGGTTTTGCGCAAAAATGGTGCGGCAAGGTTGCCGAACTGGCGCGAGAACACCAGTGAGATATTATAAGACTGCTGGGTTACCAACCCGCGTGCCAGCATATTGGGCACATAGTTTTTCTCTTTGGCGTACTGGACCACGCGGGCGCGGGTCGCTTCGCTGACACGGCCATTGCCCGAAAGGGCACGGGATACCGTGGTCTTGGACACGCCAAGGTCTTCAGCCATCTGGCTGATGTCAATTTTTTTTTCTCCTTCTGTCTGTTTACGACGCGGCATGGGTTTACTCCTGTTAACGTTTGCTTATATAAGATCTTCTTTCTGTCCTTGCCGGTTTTCTACCCCACGGGCAGTTCCCAGGATACTGTTCCAGAAACCAGTCCCCGCCCCGGCCATTCCCTACTTGGTCAATGAACTTAACATATTATACCACATTTTCCTGGATCATGGTAGCCCCCTGTGCAAAGAAAGCAAAGAACACGCTACCCCAGTATGGGGTCATTATATCATTCCTGGCTCTGTTTTTCAACCGATTTCTGGCTCTGTTTCCGTTTTCCAGTGTATTTTATAACCTGGTAAAGTTTTCTCATTTTGTCCGTATCCTGCTCAGTCATCGTACCTGCGCCAAATTGGGCGGCTTGGGCCAATGCCAGCAGAGCTTCGGCATCCTGGGGTTCAAGGGCGGGGACACAACTTTGCAAAAATGCGGCAAACTCCGGCGCATCGGATGGTGTATCCGGCGGCAGGCCGCGGCGCACCAAAAGGCGGTAGATGCTGCCAAACACGGCCAGCACCCGCGCGTTGCAGCTGCCCCGGCCATACCCCATGGCATGGCGGCGAGCCAGCACCAGCAGCACCGCAGCAGCCAACAGGCAACCCCCCAGCAACGCCGCCAAAACCAGCCTGCTGCGGGGCACGATGGTGGCTGCGGGTTCGTTTGCGCTGCTCTCCCCTGCTGCGGGGGCGGTGTCTTGACCTTGAGTTTCGGGCAGCGGGTCGGTGCGCAGGTCGGCCTGTTGGGCGCTGACCAGCACGCCGGGGGTCATCTCCATGGGGGTCCAGCCCTGGCCGGAAATGTACACCTCCGCCCAGGCGTGGGCGTTATCGTCCTGCAAAATGGCGTGCCAGCTGCCGTCCTCCTGTTGGGTAAACAGGCTTTGCGGCGCGGCATAGCCCACCACATAGCGCGCAGGCAGCCCGAACATGCGGAACATAACCACCGCCGCCGAAGCAAACTGCACACTGTACCCCTGTTTGGATTCCGTTAAAAAGTAACGGATGGGGTCGGCCCCCTCCGGCGGCTGGGGAGCGCTGGCGTTATACTGGTAGTTGGTGTTTAGGTAGGCGCGGATGTAATCGCCAATGTCCGCAGCTTTGGTCAGCTTCTGGTCCTTTTTGGCTTCATCGCACAGGGTTTGCAGCTCGTCATAGCCGTCCGGCACGGCGGTGTAGCGGCTGGCGGCGTAAGCGGCATAGGATGCTTCCATCCGGTCCAGCACGCTGGGGTCGGCATCGGCGCGGGCTTCCAGCTGGGTTTGGGCGGCATCCCGCGGGTAATACAGGAACACATCGTCCTGCGCGGTCTGGCCCGCGGCGGCGCCATCGCCCTGGATGGTGTAATAATCGCCCCAATAGGCGTTGTACGGTGCATAGGTGTACTGGGTATCGGCGTGGATGCGCTCCACCGTCAGCGTCTGGGGCTGGGCGGTGCCGTCATAGGCGGTGCGCAAAAACGGCAGGCTGGCAATGGTCAGCCGGGCATTATCCTCGGTTTTCCAGTTCATAGCGGCGCTGTCAAAGGCATCGGCATCAGGGGCCTGCCAGGTGGTGCCGTCATAACTGCCTCCGATAAATCCCCGCAGGTATACGGTTTCTTCGGGTTTGTCGCTGGCGGTCAGGGCCAGATCCGTCACTCCGCTGACCTGGATACCCCCGCCCTGGCTCAAGGCGCCATCCGCCACACCACCGGCGGCGGCTTCTACCTGAATGTTCAGCCTGCCGCCGCTGACCCGCGGCAGCCAGGTAATGGCGGTGCTCAGCGCGGCGGATTCCACCCGCTGGGCCGCGGGCTGCAGCCAGCCAAGGGGAACCCCCAGCGCCGGGCGCAGCAGCCACCAACAAGGCAGCGCCAGCGCAAGGCAAAGCCCGCCCGCCGCCAGCACGGCAGACTTTTGGATATTATAATGGCGGCAAAGGTTCTGGCGGTAGTTTTCGGTATCGCGCTTGCCCCACAAGGCCCGCCGCTGCACCGAGCAGGAAGCCGCCCACGCCCCCATCCAACCGGCCAAAAGCAGCAGGCAGGCGGGCACAGCCGGCGCGGCCCCGGCCAGCGCCAGCAGCACAACAACGGGCAGCAGCATTAGATCCAGCAGCAGGGCATCCGCACGGCGCAGGGCCGCAGCGGCCAGCGCCCCGGTAACGGGCAGGGCGGCCAGCAGCAAAAACAGCCCCAGCTGCGCCGCACTGCCGCCCTGGGCCACCGGCAGCGCGCTGCCAAGGCGGGCGTTCAGGTTTTGGGCAATGTTCCCGGCGCACTGCTGCGCCCCGGCCAAAAAGTTCCGCTGGCAGATGAACAACACCACAAGATACACAATCACCCCCGCCAGCAGCCCCCAGCGGCGCAGGGCTTGCGGCGCACGCAGGAACAGCGCCCACCCGGCGCAGAAAGCGGCTGCCGCGGGCCACACCCACAACGGCACCGCAATGCCGAACCCGGTGGAAAGCACCAGCAGCAAACCAAAGGTGAGCGCCAGCAGCAGCGCGGCATCTGCCGCCAGCCACAACGCGGGGTGCGCTGCGGGGCGCTGGGTGCTCACCAGCACACGGTCCACAAACTTCAGCCCACTGCCGGGGTCGGCAGCGCCGCGCCGGCTCAGGGCAGTACGTTCTTTTTTGCGCTTGGGCGGGTTTTTGCGGTGCTTCGCCGCCTGTTGGGGAAAATCCCCCCATTCCTCCGTTCCGTCCAGGTCCCCACCGGGGGTCAGGGCAGCGCGCAGGGCGGTCAGCGGTTCGCGCACCATCAGGCGGTCCAGCTTGGCGCTCAGCTTCCAGTGTACCTGCTTGATGGTATCCCCGTCCCGGTACTCCCGCAGCTCATAGCTGCCGCCCAGGGCGGCGCGGGTGTCGGCTTCGTCGCCGTCCTCATCGGGGGCGGTTTCCGCTTTGGCTTTGCCAGCCGCGGCAGCGGGCAGCACACAGATGCTCTGGCTTTGCACGGCAGCCGGGCACGCCGCGGTGAACACCCCCAGGTGATCCCGCAGGGTGATGCCCCGCACCGCAATGCTCCACACGCCGCTTTTGCCTGCGTTTAGGGTAATGCGCTGTTCGGCGCTCTCCTTGCTGCCCAGCATGGCGGCGCAGCGCAGGGTGATCTGCCCGCCGCCCCATTCATCGGCGGCGTTCAGCAGCACCACAAGCGCAGGGATGGGCAACCGGCTGCGGTTGCGCAGCCGAACCGTCAGGGTAAAATCTTCGCCCTGTATCACGGGTTTGTCCGGCACCAGCAGCTCTGCCGTTACCTGCCTGCGCAGATAGGCGGCATCCAGCCGCAGCAGCACCAGAAGCACCAGCGCAAACGCTAACAGGAACACCGCCAGCGGTGCCTGGGTGATGAGCGCCGCGGCCAGCAGCACCAAAAGCACCAGCGCCCGGCCCAGCTTACCTGCCATGGCGGTCAGCCTTTTCGGGGCGGGGGCGCGGCACGGTGCGCAGCAGGTCCTGCATTACGCTGTCCACCGTTTCGCCGCCTGCGCGGGCCTGGTCGTTCAGCACCAGGCGGTGGCGGGCAACCGCATCAAACACGGCGGTCACATCCTGCGGGGCAACAAAATCCCGCCCCGCCAGGTACGCCGCCGCGCGCGTCATGCTGGTCAGCGCCAGGGTGGCACGGGGGCTTAACCCCACGGCCAGGCGCGGGTCCTTGCGGCTGGCCTGGGCCAGCGCCACAATGTAGCGGTACATCAGATCATGCACAAATACCGTGCTGACCTCCTGCTGCATGGCAAGCAGATCCGCCTGACCGGCAACGGGGCGCACACGGTCCAGCAGGCGGCCTTTGCTCTGCCCGGCCAAAATTGCCAGCTCCGCTTCCTCATCGGGGTAGCCCATTACGGCGCAGACCATGAAACGGTCCAGCTGAGACTGCGGCAGCATCTGCGTGCCGGCGGCGCCGATGGGGTTCTGGGTTGCAATTACGGTAAAGGGTGCGGGCACCGGGCGGGTAACGCCGTCCACCGTCACCGTGCCTTCTTCCATCACTTCCAACAAAGCCGACTGCGTGCGGGAGGAGGTACGGTTGATCTCATCGCCCAAAAACAGGTTGCACATCACCGCACCGGCGTGGTACACAAACTTGCCGGTCTCTTTCTGGTAAACCGAAAATCCCACCAAATCGGACGGCAGAACATCCGGCGTAAACTGCACGCGGCTTTCTTTCAGGTCCAGCGCGCGGGCAAAGGCCAGCGCCAGCGTGGTTTTGCCCACGCCGGGAATATCCTCAATCAGCACATGGCCACCCGCCAGCATGGCCATCCAGATGGTGTTTACCGTTTGCTGTTTGCCCTGCACGGCCTTGTTTACTTCGGCCGTAACGGCGGCGGCCTGCTGTGTGTACTGCATGGTTAATCCTCCCGGTGTTTTTTCCATATCACCATAATGCCAACGGCGGCGGCAATAACCACCAGCCCGGCCCACAGTGCGTTGTTTTCCAGCCAGATCATGGTATTGGAGATCGCGCTTCCCTCGGATTCCGCGCTGCCCTCCCCCGGCAATGGGGTCAGGGCCTGGGGGGCCACTTCGGCAATGGAGCTGCCGCCGGCATCCTCCACGGTCACCTGGCGCGGCGTTTCGTCCCAGGTAGCGGCGCTTTCCTGCAAATCCTCCTCTTTGGTGGTGTCCGCAGCGGCGGTGTCGTGCTCCGCAATTACCAGGTAGCGCTGGCTGTTGCGGGTGTAGGGGTGGCAGGTGGAAAGGGTCAGCAGGTCCCGCCCCGGCTGGATCAGCACGGCGTTGATATCGCTGGGGTCAATAATTTTCAGCTCGCTCACGCGGTAAATCAGCGTTTCCCACGGGGTGGTCAGCTGGATTTTGTCCCCCACCTGGATCTGCTGCACGTTGCGCAGCATTTCCGCGCCATAATAGCCGCGGTGGGCGGCAATCACGGTGTTGGTGTTTTCGCCGCCCAGCGGCATCGAGGTCTGGCCCAGCAGCGCCGCGCCTTTGGCCAGGTTTTCGCGGCTGGCGCCCAGGTAAACGGGCAGCTCCAGGTTCAGGCGCGGGATCCACAGCACAGCCAGCACATCATCGTCATAGCCATAGGCAGCAAGGTCCAGTGGGGCTTCCTCATAGGCGAACGGGTCGGTCAGGCCGCTTTGGCCCCCGGCGTAAATTTCCGCGTTATAGTCCTGCATCGCGGCGTACAGTTCAGGGTAGGCGCGTTCCGGCTCCGGGGGTTCGGCTGTGGTTTCCTCCGCCGCGGGGGCGGTGGGCTGGGCTTCGGCGCGGGCCGCAAACTGCGCAGCGGTTTTGGCGTTGCGGGTGCTGGTCCACCACTGGGCAGCGGTGGGCTGTATCAACAGCGCCAGCCCCAGCAAAATGGCCAGCCAGGCCAGAATTTTAGCAATCAGCCGTCCCATTTAGTCATCCTCCTCGCGCTTTTTGCAGCGGTGCAGCAGCAAAAGCAGCAGCAGCGCTTCGCCGCCGATCACAATGCTGCCCGTTACCGCGATCCACGGCCAGGCATCCACCACGCGCTTGACCACCGTTCCGGTGCGCAGCGCCTGATACTGCACGGCCTGCGGGGTGTTGGTTTCTTCCTCTCCATTATAAGGGATGCGGGTGCCGCGCACAAGCATGCGGTGGGTGTTGATGGCATACGGCGTGCAGGTAACAAGGGTGCAGTAATCCTGCCCCGCGGTGATTTCCAGATCCTCGGTGTGCTCCGGTTCCACCACTTTGATTTGATCCACCTGGTACGCCAGCGTTTCATCCAGAATATGCAGGTAGAAACAGTCGCCCTCTTCCAGCTTGTCCAGGTCGGTGAACAGCACGGCTTCGGGCAGGCCGCGGTGGCCGGTCAGCACGCTGTGGGTGCTTTCGCCGCCAAGGGGGTAGCTGGAGCCTTCCAGATGGCCAACGCCCTTTTGCAGCACATCATCGCTGGTGCCTTCGTAAATGGGCAGGTTGACGTCAATTTTCGGGATGGTGATATACCCCAGGCTTTCGCCCACATCCACAAGGTCCACATAGCTGGTGCCGGTATCCTCCGCTTCGCCTGCGGCATCGCGCTCCACGGCGCTGTCCAGCTGCTGGTTATAGCGGCGGGCGGCCTCCTTGGCGGCGTCCAGTTTTTCGGTATCCATGCTTTTTACGGTATCATCGTAATTTTGGATTGCTTCGCTGGCGTGGCGCTGCGCCACCGCGTTGCTGATAACCGGGTACGATGCCACCCCAATGCCGGACAGGATCATCAAGGCCGCAAAGCCGACTTTTAGTTTTGTTGTGGTATCCATAGCGTCACCGCGAACCTTTCCGTGAGAGGGTTGAAGTTGGGAGCTGATGCAATTAGAAATTAGAAATTAGGAATTGGAAGTAGGCAAAAGAATAAATAATAAAGAATAATGAATCATTGTGGTGGACCGCGGCGCATTGCGCCGCTCAGGAGATATTGGGTTGGGGGTGGTTTTTAGGGTAGTGAATAACAATAAAATAATCTGTAGGGCCTTACGGCGTTGCACACCACAAAATTGTAATAAACCTCGCCCTGCATGTAGGGGGCGGCGTCCCCGACGCCCCGTTTGACGGGCCTAATAATTGCCGCCCATCCACCCCGCGCCGCAAACGTTGCAAATCATTTGTAGGGGCCGATGCTCGCCATCGGCCCGTTTGACGGGCCTTGCCTTATTTATTTTTAGGTTCTGCACGGGGAACCACCCCTCAAGGGGAGCCACCGCAAACATAAGGTGAGATATTGGCGCCCCTTGAGGGGAGCTGGACGCGGAGCGGCCTGAGGGGTGGTTCCCCGCCACAAACCTAACCCATGGGGTGGTTCCCCACGCAGAACCTAAAAATCAACCGAACAACGGCCATGTACACCCAAAAAAATTTATTCCCCAATAACCCACCATAGGGGGAGGGCCAAATCCGGCCCTCCCCCTGTGTATGATGGATTATCCCTCTATACCCTATTGGTAAATTGTAACATTGTTTTGCCTTGCGGCGGGCGCATCAGGCGCGGTTCTTCTTTTTCAGGCTCAGCAGCACGCCAACACCGGCCACAACCAGCAGCACACCAATGCCGCTGAACAGCAGGGTGCCGAAACCACCGGTGGTGGGCAGGTTGAAGCCCTTGCGGTTGATGATGGTCGTGGAGGTGACACCGTCACCAGTCTCGCTACCATTCTGCGTACCGCCATTCATTTTTTCACCAGGAGCTGCCTCATCAGATTTGAATGCTTCGTGCTTCTTGGTTACATCACGCTTAACCCAAACGCCGTTCTCGTAATAATTTGTCTCGGTCCAAGTAGTCTTGTAAGCAATATCCAGCGAAACATCAACAGGTGCCTTCAGCAGGTTGTAACCATCTTTTGCCTTCGTTTCTACCAGCTTATAAGTACCATTTTCCAGGCCCTTAACTTCAAGTACGCCGTCCTTACCAGTTCTCAGTGCTTCTTTATTGACTCGTACCCAGCCCTTGGTCTTATCAAGGCCCAGTGCCTGTGCTTCAGCGTCAGTAATCGCACCGGCGGCACCATGTTCAACCTGCTTGTACAGGTCAAATTCTACGCCTTCCAGGGGAGTATTCTTTCCATCATCAGCAATTTTGTCAATGTGGATCTTGAAGGTATAAACAACTGCCTCGTCCTGAACGGTCTTCTTATCCTTATCGCTATCCGGTTCCTCATCACCATTCTGCTTAACATTCTTGGAATAATCAAGCTTTACCGTGTTGCAGTTGCCCATGCTCGTGGTCATTGCGTCTTTGTTCAGAACAGCAGTATAGGTAATCGTCAAAGTTTTGCCCTTATATGCAGCCATTGCACTCGGAACAAACTTAACGATAAAGCCATTGCCATTCTGTTTCACTTCGTAAACACTGTTATTTTCATTTGCAATCGCGGTATCGCCATCCTTAACCACAACAGAGTCAACTTTATCCGTCAGACCAGTCGGGGTATCGGTTACGGTAAAGGTTTTCAGGCGCTCAATGTTTTCAGGAATGGTAACATCAATCTTATAGTTGATGGAATCGCCAACGCTATAATCAGCAGCTTCCTGCCAGGTACCATTCTTTTCGACCTTCTTGTCTACATCAGGTACATAGTTGTAAACAGAAACCGTGTCGCCATTGACAGTATAGTCATCCGTATGTTCTGTATATTGCTCCGGGATTTTTGCAGTGGTACCGGTTTGGTCTACAACAAAAACATACTGATCGTTTTCGTTGATGATGTACTTATTATCTTTACCTTCTTCGTAACCAATTTCGGTAAAGCGATAAGTACCAGGCTTCAAATCGTTAACACTGATCTTTCCAGCATCGTTGGTTACAAAATAATCTTTAGCCGGCTGGTCTCCAACAGCTTTCGGTTTAATCAGTTCCCAGTTTTCAGGATTTTTTGCATCCTCAGTGTTAAACTCAACGCCATCTTTCAGGTGTTCCAGCTTAAACTTAACACCTTCCAGTGCTGTTTTATTCTCTTTATCGTTGCCAATTACACCGTACTTTACCAGGTTGAAGTTGCCGGTCGTTGTGCTGTTTTTCGGATAAACAACAACATCATACAGCCATTCTTCACCCTTCTTGACATCTCCCTTACGGGTCATCGGGATCGAGACAAGGAAAGGCTTTACAGCCTGCGTAACGGAAGCCGGCTTGGAGGTTTCCATCACAACGTAAAGACCGATTGGCAAATTATCAAATTTTACAACGCCCTTTTCGTCGGTTTTCGTTTCACCATACGTTTTGATGGGGTCCACACCATTTTTCAGCTTATTATTATTAACGTCGGCATAATCGTCGATTGTAACCGTAGCGCCTTCCCCGTTGTAGTATTTCAGCAGGTCCTCTTTGCTCATAACCTGATAGACAGTAAAGCCTACGCCCTCAGCTGCCTCTGCATCAGTCGGAACCGTTTGACTATCTTCACCAGTACCATCATTATCTTCTTGTACATTTTTCTGCAAATATTTGTGGATGGTGATAGAACCAGTTTTCGATTCATCAATCGTACTTACGCTGGTTTTGATTGTAGATGTTTGGGCATTGCCTTCGCCCTCATCTGCCATTGCTGGCATAGCGCACAGGCTGAGGGCCAGAGCGGCGCTCAACAGGCCTGTGAGAAAACGTTTTGCTTTTTTCATTTCAGTACCTCTTCTCTTAAAAAATCATCATCGGATGGGCGGCGGGGCCGCCCGGCTTAAGGGTTCTGCATCAGCACGGCGTGCAGTGCGGGGCGCTGCAGCGGGGAAACGCTGCCGCGCCGCCCGCACTGTGCCGTGAAGAAAAAAGGAGGAAAAACTGGGCCGCTTGCCCACTTGGCTTATGGCTGCGCCCTGCCGTAAACGGGCGCGCACGGGCGGGCAGGCCCTGTACCCTGGGGGTTGCTGGGTTTCCGGGGGATGGTTAATGTCGCCGGCCCCCTTTCCTGTTGTAGCGGAATGTGAATATCAACAGCCCTGCCACCGCCAGCGGCATGCCGATCAGCAGCCACAGGCTTGGCGCGTCTGCACCCGTGTGGGGCAGCTCAGGCGTTTTACGGTTCAGAACGGTAAGGGTCATGGTGTAGGTGTTATTGGCGCCCTTATTGAACGTCTTATCTTCTTTCTTAACTTCCTCACCATCAATATAACACTTGCCGTCTTGGGTAAATTTGATCACAATTGGCTGTGCCAACAGGTTGTACCCCGGATGTGCCTTGGTTTCCGTCAGGCGGTATGTACCGGGTTCCAGATTTTTGAACGGGTTCTGGGTTATCTTGCCGTCCGTTCCGGTTGTACCGGTAATGGAACCTTTGTTTGTGTTATCGAATGGGTAGTTTTTATCTACTACCCACTGCGGTTCTCCTTCGGTTGTTTCGACCAGCTTTTCCAGCTTGAACTCAACACCACTCAAGGGCACGTCATTGCTATTTTCGTCTTTTTCCGCGTCCTTCTTGATGATATCCAGTACAAACTTCGGGTTCTGCAGCTTGTTGGTCAGCTCAATCTTTCCGCTGCCTCCGGTGATGGTTCCATCGGGGGTTACTGTGGCTGGCGTTGTAGTTGCGCCGGTTTCGCTGTCCTTTTCGCTTTTTGCTGTTGCTTCAGCCGTTACAACATACGTTTTGCCGTCAATCGTAATGGTTCCGTCTTCCGCTGCCTGTTTAAATTCGCCCTTTTCTACCGTACCTTCCACAATGCGGTAAATATAGTTATTATCCGCACTGCCGCCAACCGGGTACTGATCCAGGTTGTTAAAGGGATACAGCCAGCCGTTATCCGTATGGCGAACCGTAACATATTTGCTGCCCGAGGTCGGGTAGTCAACAACCTCCCATTTGGCATCCGCAGCACTGTTTTTGCGCTGGAGCTGGATGTAAATCTCGTTCGGCTGGTTCGTTGTACCAAGGACCGTATCATTTGCATCTTTCCAGAGCTTATCGAACTCAATGTTGATCAGTTTGCGCTTAGTGTTGGTAAAGATTGCGGTAACTTCCAGATCTTTCGGATCGTTCGGATTTTTGCTCGCCACAATCACGCCTTCCACCATGGTGTTGTTGATCACATGGGCTTCATTGCCATCCGGAACGGTTACGCTTTGCAGTCTGGAATCATCGGTTTTGACTTCCTCGATGGTATAGCGGGTGCCAACGGGGATGCCGGTGATGGTTCCGGTGTGTTCTGAGTTGTTCTCATCGCTCATGTTGATCTCAACATACTTTATGATGGGCTCTTTTTCCAGACCCTCACCGCCAACATCATTAAAGGTAACTTTGAAGGTGTAGGTGCCTTTAATGGTATCTTTCTCACCGTCTGCGGCCTGCTTTTTGATTTTCAGCCCGCCGGTTTTGACGGTGTTGACGTATTTTACCTTTAGCTTTGTCAGCGTGGAGCTTGTTTCGTCCGGGTCCTTATAGGAGCGGAAGACGATGGTGTTGGCTTCTTCGGGCTTTTTGCTCACCTTGTAGCCATCATTCTTTACACTATCGTCATAAACTTCCGTTCGGCCATCATCGGGGCCGTCGGCGGGGGAACTCTGGCTAACCAGCGACTTGTTCGCGTTGTCAACTCTCACGGATTCGCTATCGCCCTTCATCGAAGTAACCGCCTGCCCGTTCTCGCACACCGTCCATTTGGTGTCGTACAGGTTTTGGTTCAGATCCTCTTTGAGCGAAATGTAGCTGCCGCGGCGGAACTGGTCGCTGAAGGTAACGGTTTCTCCATCTTCCAGAACAAAGCGTCCGTCATCGTCCACCAACTGGGTATCGTTGTCCTTGGTGGAGGTGTACTGTGCGTTTATGGCGTTTTGCAACTGACCGGTTTTGGCGGAGCCGTAATCCGGGATTTCCTTCTGATCGGTTGTAAAGCCGGTCATCGTTTTTGGCACCGCTTTGGGAATGAAGGTAAAGTTCCTGAAATAGATGTGGCGGCTATAGTTATCGCCCACGCGGATGGTTTTGACCTTGCCGTTAAAACCGTCCTGCGCTTTCATCTTGTTCAGGTCCAGCTTTACGGTGACCCATGCGCCTGTCTTCACTTCGACCGAGCCATACGTTGCGCCGTTAATGCCTGATGTGCCAAGGCTGCCTTTTTGGACGGGGGTAGGTGTTTGATCATCCAGCAGTTCCAGATACAGGTTGTTGAGGGAAAGGTCACCTCCACCATCTTCTTTGGCAACGTAAACCTGGAACGTAAGGAAGCGCTTGTCTTTGATATTGATGGGGTCTTTCAGCGTCAGGATGCCATAACGTTTCTCACGCGCTGCACTGACGGGTTCCGTATCCGTATAGCGTGCGTACCAGTGAAGGACCTGTTCGGTATCTTGCCCGGAACCTTGCTCGGGGTTTGTATCCAACTTGAAAATGTAGTCCCCTTCGGTTGATTGGGTTGCGGGTTTAATCTCGATACTATCCGCAGTCAATTTCACCTCTTGGGGCGGAGTACTTGTATCCGAGCCAACGGCCACTTTTTCTCCATAATGGGTTGCCTGGTTCTGGATGGTGAAGTTGAAGATTTTCTGGTCTTCAAAGCATTTTTTGAAGTCCGGATCAACCTTGTTCAGATCAACCTCTTTTTGAACCTGCAGCTCGTTATTATCCGGGATGTTGAACGCCACCGCCATGTTGGACTCCCACATACCGCGTTCCATGTAGTACATGGTAAGGGTGTGCTTGCCGGTGGAAAGATTAGGGATGGAAACACTTGCGTTTTTATAATACGTTTCGGTTGTTCCTAAGTAAGTAATGCTTGTCGCCGTTGTATGGTTGTGCTCATCACAATTTTCAGCGCCATAATTACCTGTCTTGCTGTTCTTGACCCGGCTAACATAGGAAGTTACGGTGTTTTTCTTATTATCGCGCTGGTCAAATTCCAACACACCAGAAACTCTGGCATGAGCACCGCCAATATCCAGGACAAGCTGATCGTCAATGAAAACCCACACATCATCATCACCAGAGAAGTAAAAACGAATTGGAATTTCATTATTGTAGTCGTCCTTAACTGTTCCGGTACTGGTTAGGGTAAACGGGATTTCAAGTTTTGCACCGTAACCGTAATTGTACCTGACTGCGCTCTTACTGGTTGTGGTTTCATTGAACGGGAAAAAGCCGTATGGCGTTGAAACATTATCTGGACTACTTGCACTGTCCACGTTGTGGGACGCCTCGCTCTTATATCCAGCGGTTGTCACTCCTGGGCTATCATTACCAAGGTACAACTGATCGCTATTTGTATCTTTGCGCAGATATAGAGAAGTTTCTTTACTGTCAAACCACCAGTATTTAACGCCCTCGCCTTTTTGCGGGCCATTTGGCGTTTGCGCTGGTTCTATAAAAACTTCTTCTTGGGTAAACGGGAACTCAACATTGTGGTAAACTTCGCCAAGTTTTGCATTTTTGCTGTTTTGGCCGGTCAGGAACTTTTCATTGAAATGCGGTTCTTTCAGGGTCGTTCCATTCATCACGATGTCGCCATCGCTGTCCCTTTTGTCTGCCACAATGCCCTGGAAAGCGTAGGAATTTTTTTTCTCTTTTGTGTCTCCTATATCAAAGTTCGAGTTATTGGCTGCGATAAAGATATTGTAAGAACTCCATCCGTACAAATTCAATGCACTTGCAATATGCTCAAATTTTGGTTCCCAATCATTTGGCTGGAAATGGCCTGTATAAATGGGATATATAATGGACTTTCCGGCATTGTTATCTACATAACTCTGATAGTAGTCGCTGATTGCCTGATCGAACTGGCGGAAGGGTACCCAGTGGCGCTGATTAACCGCATTATCATTATCGTAGTTCTTACGGTTCTTGCCGTTCAGTTCATAATCTGTATAATAGTCATACAGCGTACTGGTAACATACTTTGTGTTTGGATCTTCCGTAAATTCAGCGGTGTCATCAATATCTACTACTTTAGTCTTTTTCCACTTTTCGGCATCACGCGGGGTACCTTTTGGAGCCCAGTAGCCGCCGCGCACTCCCTTGCCATATACTACATCGTCATTCGTATCCGCATAGAAGCACTGTTCCGTATCCTTATAAGTTGAAGGGATTTTTTCCCAACCTGTACTGTCGCCGCAGCCTGCAAGGTTATCATCGTTACTCAACGGATACGAAGAGAATACAATTTGGGTATAGCCTTCCGGCACATCTGCTGCATAGTAATCTGTGTCCCCCATCCGGCTCATTGTGCCGCCTATGCTATTTTTGCCATTTTCTCCTTTTAAGCGGTAGTAAACCGTACTTTCATTGGCTTTGGGGATTGAATAGTCGCCAGTATCACCTGTTGGCAGCTTTGAGAAAGTAGCATCGTAATAGATAAGGACAGACTTTTCTATACCCCATCTTTCGTTGTCTTCGCCAGTATAGATAAAGCAGTTCCTTGTATCACTGTTGTATGTAAAGGATTTTTTATCATCACCACTAACACCACTAACATCTTCACCATAGAAGTTATAGATTTTGCTGGATTGTTGGGGATTATCCTCACCCCATGTAAACTTAACATAAGAGCAAAGCTCGTTAGGAATGGTAAAGGTTGCTGTGGAATTAGGAGCAATACCAGAATCCGACTCAGCACTATTTAAGGGTATTGGGCCACCGACCTGGATAAGCTCTCCTTTATCATTCGGTTCATAAAACCAGGCTTGGACGTTCGTTAGTTTTTCACCGGTTTTATTTTCAAAGGACATCTCTTTGCCAGCGAACTGATTATGGCGAACCGTAACCGTATAGGTAGACCACTTCTCGCCCTCTGCGCCCTCTGCATCATAGTAGTTGCCGCCGATATAATCGTCACGAGTTGGATCGAACGTCCTCCACCACGTACGTGTATTTACATCAGCAATTACCACACTATCTTCAAGCGTATCCCCTTTATATCCGTGAAATTCTAGTCCATTCAATCCTCCATATGGATAGTGTTTGTCCTTATTCAGGTCCGCAGAATAAATTTTTCTTCCGTCTCCCGTTTTGCCGTCTTCCTGCATTTCAAGCGTATACGGATCCTTGGTAGTGTCATTTGTAGCTACTGCATAAATTATAACGCGTGTACAATCACTCCAGCTACTAGGCACTGCAAAATAGAGCTTGTAAGTAGCCGGCACTCCCGTCGCACTAACTGCCTGCACGTTACCCACGCTTCTTGCGGCGTACATCTTCTGCGGCTGTTCGGTCGGTTCCGGGGTGGCGGTGGGGGTCACGGTCGGCACAGGGGTGGCCGTTGCAGTGGCTGTCGGTTCCGGGGTCGGGGTGGGTTCTGCCGTGGGCTCCGGCGTTTCGGTCGGGGCGGGCTGCTCCGGCTCGGCGCTTTGTTCCGGTTCCGGGGTAGCGGCATCCGGCACCGGGGTGGCGGCGTTCTGCTCCGGCAGAGCGGTATCCTCCCCGGAGTCCGTTCCCGGCTTATCCTCCAGCAGCTCTACTTCGTCAGGTGCGTCGGGCAGAAGATCCACCTCGGCGTATACAGGCAGGGCCATTGCCATAACCAGGCAAGCGGTGACAAGCAGCGCTGTCAGCCGGCGCGCCCAACCTGTTTTGTTGTTTCCTGTTCTATTCAATCTGCTCACCCGTCTTTCGCGCTGGCTTGATGGAAGCACATTGTTCCACAGGGGATCCCTGTGAAACAGTAAAAGAAGCCAGCTTCTTTTACTTGCGCAACCGTTGCCATGTTGTTTTCAAAAAAAAACCGCATCGAGTCTTCTCATTGCGCATTTACTTTTTATTTTCTTAATATAGCACCTTTACACCAGAAAGACAATACAATCCACGCAAATTCCTGTTTTTCAGCACTTTTACTGATTGCGCTTTCCTCCAATTATATAATGTGTTCAAAGCCTTTGTATAATTTACTCCTAATTTTCTTTTTGGCAGCGGTCCCTTTTATATACTTTGACCGCGCGTTTATGATCCTCTGCGCACACAGAGCGCAACTTTGCGGCAAAATTCGCCTTTTTTGTTGCATTTTCCTGTTTTTGCGCAATTATTTGTTTCGCATGCGCCTGTTTGCGGCGGGGCATGGCGGCTGGGTGGGCGCCTTGTGGGAGGGATGGCAGGTTTGCGGCGCACGGTTCCCGTTTTTTTGCGGCGCGATGGGTACACCGCGCCCCTGCAAACGGTTTGCGGTGTTTGCGGCGGCGGGTGTGTGTTTGGTGGATTGCACGCCCGCCAACGGGACGCCGTTCTCCCTTTACAACGGGGTGCGGGTTTGCTGCAGATATGCCATTCGCTTTTTTGTCCCCCCTGCCCCGCCCCTGATTCCCGGTTCCCCCTTGCCGATTTCTATTTGCGCCAGCTCCTGAGGTGCATCTGAGAGCAACGAAAATAGCGGATCTTTCGCAAGCACAAAATCCGGCTGCGTTTACTGAAACAGACGAGCTTTTTGACGTTTCAGACAGGACTAAGGTGTATCTGAAAAGTCGAAAATTTAGTCTATTTCTACAAACACAGCGGGATTTTGCGTTAAAGCGCCTTGGAATCCACAAAGGATTCCTGCGGCTCTCTGCCTTAAATCCTGCTTGTGTTTGCGAAATATCCGTCATTTTCTTTGTTTTCAGATACACCTCCAGCTCCCAGCTTTCAATCTATCCTGTGTAAACTGCAACCCCTCACGCGCCATTCTGTGCGGCACTTACCTTATAATATAGGGGTGCTGCCCTGTGTAAATTTGCAACTGATCTATTTGAAGCAGCTGTGAGCTGTTGCAATTTTGCACAGGGTATTGCCCACATTCTGTGCCGAACATTCCCGAAACATGTTGGAAAAACGCACAGGTTACCCCCGGAACAGTTGCATTTTACACAGGGTATTCCCGCTCCCCTGCCCCGCCGCGACCCGCGTACCTGTTGGAAAACCACACAGGATAGGCCCGTTCCCCGTGTTGCAATTTACACAGGTTTGGCTGTTTTTGGCCTATTTGCAACTTTACGCAGGTTGCTTTCCGCACAGGAAAATGGTGGTGGAATGCACAGGCTGCAGTTGGTTGAACACACAGGTTTGCGTTGTTAAATTACACAGGCTCTACCTATTACTAATATAGAACTAAACAACTAAGCCATAATAACAACCAGAAGTAAGCCGGGAGATGGGGGAGAACGGGAAAAAATTGGTGTTGCCATTCCATCAGGTTACAGAACTCTGAAGCAGCAGGACAGAAAGTACAATAAAACCCTGTGTAACCTGTACCCGGGCGGCAACCCCCACAGGATGTATGGCAAACCACAACGCGGGTGTTGCATTTTGCACAGGGTAATGGCGGTGAAACCCTGTGTAAATTTGCAATTCTTGTGCTGGACAACAGGATGTGCTATAATGTTTAGCATGATGTGCGTGACCACCCGGGATACAGCAACCGATATAGGAGGCCCCTGCTTATGGCGGCAAGTAAACAGAAAAAAGATGATCCGTTTGTCGTTACGTTTGAAGAACGCGGGGACCAGACCATCGTTCGCAAATCCAATGACCTTGTACAGATGACGCGCAACAACCTGACGCTGAGCCAGCAGCGCCTGATGCTGCATATTTTTTCGATGATTAAGCCGGAGGATACGGACCTGCCCTCTTATGAGCTGAGCATTTATGATTTTATCAAGATGACCGGCATGGACCCGCACAGCGGGGCGCTGTACAAGCAGGTGCGCAAAAATATTGAGGAGCTGGCCAACGCGCCCATCCAGTGGATCAAGAATAACGGAACTTCCACGGTGGAAACATTCCGCTGGATCGATAAAGTGCGCATTGATGAGGGCCGCGCGCGCATGACCATCACGCTGGATCCGGTGCTGAAACCGCACCTGGTGCAGCTGAAAACCCTGTATACCACCATGGATGTGACCTACACCATGCTGATGCGGTCCACCTATTCCATCCGCATTTACGAGCTGTGCAAGAGCTACCAGAGCCTGTACCTGAAAAAGAAAGCGGCCGGGGAACCGCTGGTATGGAACCTGAGCATGCTGTATGAACAGCTTTCGTATACGGCCAACCGATGGTCGGATTTCCGCCGCCTGGCACTGGAAAAGGCAAAGGCGGAAATTAACGAAAAGACGGATATTATTTTTAATTACGATGTGTACGAAAAAAAGGGGCAGAAGGTTCTTTCGCTGGTGGTAACGATTGACCCGGTGGATGATGCCGCCGCACAGGCCAACCTGGACAGCATCAACAGCACAGTGCGCAAAAAGAGCAAAAAGAAGGGCCGCCCCACCGTGGCGATTGAGGATTCGCTGCTGGATGACCCCAGCGTGATTACCTTTGATTATGTTTCGGCACCGGAAACAACGATCCCCTATTCCTTTGGACGCCACCGCACCGAGCTGCGGGAGGAAATTGTTGTGAAAGCGCGCATGGATCAGCTGCGCGCGGAGATTACGCCCGAAGAGCTGCACGCGGTGGAAGTGATTATTGATGTGTTGGCAGATGCCTGCTGCACCATCCAGGCAGGCGATGGCGAGCAGGACGGCGGCAACAAAACGGTGTTTGGAAAGATGAATGCCATCATCCTGGATTGCGGCGGGCTGACCAGTTGGCTGGCCGGTGTGGCACCCCGTTATGCACAGGAGATCATTCCCCGGTCGCAGACGATGCGCAGCCCGGCGCGGTACCTGAACAAGGTGCTGCGCGAGGATATGGATAACTATCGCATTTATATTTTCCGCAAGGCAAAGCCGGCAGCAGAACCCAAAGAGGAGCTGTTGGAAGCGGAGTACCATGTGATGGACGAGCCGGTGCAGCAAACGATGCCGGAGCCTGAGTCGCCCAAGGTAGAGCTGATTCCCGAAACGATTGTAAAACGACAGGATATGCGAAAAGAGTTTGCAAAGTTTGTAGATGATGGATACCTGGAAAAGACGTTGACGAGCGGCCAGCGCGGCGCTTACCACGAAATTTACCGCCACCTGGCAGCGCGGTGCGTGCCATCGCCTTCCAGCCTGCGCAATGGGCTGAAAGACGAAATGCGGCTGCATTACCTGGCCTGCATGAATGAAGTGATTGAAAAGTATGGCAGCCTGACCCCATTGATGGAAGCTATGGCGCATGAACTGGACTTTGATGTGTTCTGGGCAAAGGCCGCCAAGGACCCCAACGTGAATAACCCGATGGGGCTGTTCTACCACATTATTGAAGAACGCGCGCTGAACCCGATCGGCACCATAATGAACGACCAGGCACAACGGCAGAAGGTTGCCGCCAAGGAAAAAGGTGAAAAAGATAAGTGGCACAACGAAAGCTGGATGGATGCTTTTGAGGAAGATATCCCGGATGACAGCGAAGAGTAATTGAGATGAAGCGGAGCGGAACATCCGGGAACGCTATTATAATAAGGTAAGCAGCGGCTGGCAGATTGCTGGCCGCTGCTTTTTTGTTGGGGTGCAGCTGAGAAATGGAAATATCCGGCGTTTTTTGATTTCAGATAGACCTTGGGCAACACCGCACAATTCCCGCCTTACGGCTTAAGCACCGCTCCGACGGCTGCGGCACGGCATCTGCGTTGCCAAAATGCTCGATAATGTCGGGTTGCGGTACCCGCATCGTGCTTCGGGGGCAAAAGTCCCTCGCACTCTGCGACCGCTGCCCCTGCTTCGGTTCGCTGTATCCGCCACTGGCGGCGCTCACCTTTGCAGCATCCAGTATTATCTGCGCTTTTGGCCTAGCAGCTACCGCACCTCGCTCGCCGTATCGGCACTTAGAATTATGCGGTATTGCCCTTGGGATAATAGGTGAGAATGAAGGCAGGTGAGCGGGAATGCCTGGATGAAGTGAAGAAGGATGGGAAAGGAAAGCGGCAGAGAAAAAGCGTGAACAGCAACGAAGAGATGCCGGCATAATATTCGTCAAAATATCCGTTGACACACGCGAAGCATATGATATAATAGAAGCTATAACAGCAACGAAGAGATGCCGCACGGCATGGGGTGCCCGTTTTTGCAACCCGC
>UMKX01014831.1_pt1 | contig 20776 bp, 17 predicted proteins | sample 1966471 | NCBI WGS metagenome assembly UMKX01 (sample SAMEA4836188, study PRJEB28245) | human gut metagenome | biome: gut microbiome; material: fecal sample | place: Denmark | collected 2008
CGGCTGCAGATGCTGTTCATCCGTCCCACCCATTCCATTTGTTTTTCGGCCTTCAGCCGTTCAGTGACACCCTCAGCGTCCTTCATCTGCGCGACCAGCCGATCGAACATCTCCTGTGCTGTGCCGCCGATTTCCTTGAGATGCTCGTCCAGCTTGCCGGTCAGCAGCATCCCCGTGTAGATGCCGTCTCTGTACTCGCGCAGATACCGCCTGCGCTTTTCTGCAAATCTGTTTTCCATGCCGCGCCTCCTTCATATACGCATTGTTTTTGGTTTCCCTTCGCGTATATGATAGCCCGGCGCTACACTAGAGTCCAATGTGCAATAATCGGATTTGCAGTCTTGACAACGGGATATATTTATTTTGCACCGGCTATTGATTTGTGCGTTTTTGTGAGTATAATAGATATTGAAATGTGTTTGTCACGAGATGTGCAACCAGTTGAATTATGTGTTTCCCGGCGCGTTGATTATGCTGAAAAGTGCGGAGGTGCGCTATGTTATATCGGAAAATTCAGCCGTATATCGAAAGCTACTTGAAGTCAGACTCCAACAAAGTGCTGATTATCGACGGGGCGCGGCAGATCGGAAAGACCTTTATCATCCGCTACGTCGGGCAGCAGTTCTTTGAGAACTATATCGAGCTGAACTTTGCGGAGGATTATAACGGTCCACGGCTGTTTGAGCAGGTCCACACCGTCAAGGACTTCTATTTCCAAGTCAGTACCATCGCCGGCGAGCGAATGGGAGAGAAGAAAAACACGCTGATTTTCCTTGATGAGATCCAGGCATATCCGCACCTGCTGACCATGCTCAAGTTTTTAAAGCAGGACGACAGGTTTACCTATATCGCCAGCGGGTCGCTGCTCGGTGTGACCTTGAAGAAGACCACCTCGATCCCCATCGGAAGCATTGAAGTAAAGCGCATGTTCCCGCTGGATTTTGAGGAGTTTCTGCTGGCAAACGGGTTTAATCAGTTCGCCATCGATATGATGCATGAGAAGTTCCTTGCCGGTGAGAGCCTGGATGCAGCTATGCACGGGAAGGTGATGGACCTCTTCAAGAAATATCTGTTGATTGGCGGGCTGCCCGACGCCGTGAACTCCTTTATTGCAGACACCAACATCGTAAAGGTCAGGACGATCCATCGGGATATCCGCGCGTCCTATGCTGATGACGCGTCGAAGTACGAGGCGGACAATAACAAGAAGCTGAAGATCCGCAGGATCTACGATATGATCCCCTCCAATCTGGAGAGCAAGAAGAAACGGGTGGTCTTTCAGGATATCGAGGACAAGCGAGGCAAGCGTTTTTCCGACTATCAGGATGAGTTTGAATATCTGATCTCCGCGGGAATCGCCCTGGACGTCAACGCGATCACTACCCCAGTCTTTCCCCTAACACAGTCTGTCGGCAAAAACCTGCTCAAGCTCTATTTGAACGACGTAGGCCTTTTGACGGACGTTTTGTACGGCAGCAATATACGTGCGATCCTGGACGATGAGACGGGGATCAATCTCGGCTCTGTGTATGAAAGCGTGGTGGCCCAGGAGCTGGCCGCGCACGGCTACAAGCTGTTCTATTACGATAACCGCAGCAAGGGCGAGGTGGATTATCTGATCGACGATTACGACAGCCTCTCCGCCGTTCCCATCGAGGTCAAGTCCGGCAAGGACTACACCGTTCACAGTGCGCTAAACACCTTCGTAAAGAACGACGATTATCATGTGAAAAAGGCCTATGTTCTGTCCAATGCCCGCGAGATCACGACGAACGGTAAGATCACGTATCTGCCGATCTATGATGTGATGTTTTTGCAGAACAATTCTTGATTTCCTATTTGGATATTGATCCCCCAAATTAATGTAGGTGAAAGCGTAATGACAGATAGAGAACTGAAAACCTTAAAGGACAACCTCTGGCATGCGGCGGACGTGCTGCGTTCCGGTGCGCATTTGGCGGCGAACAAATACGGTCAGCCGATCCTCGGCCTGATCTTCCTTCGCTATGCGGATATTCTGTTCAAGCAGCACAAGGATGAGATCGACGCGGAGTATACCAAGCGGCTCGGCACCCGCATGGAGAAAACCAGCAAGGAGATCGCGGTCGAAAAGTGCGGCTTCTTCCTCCCAGAGTGCGCCTATTATGACTTTATTAATGACGCGCCGGACACAGCGGAGAAGGCCGATCTGGTGAAAAAGGCCATGGAGGCCATCGAGCGGGAAAATCCCAAGATGGAGGGTGTGCTGCCCAAGGAGGTCTACGCCCAACTCGTGCCGGAGGAGGAGCCGGAGCTGCTCTCCAACATCGTCCGCATTTTCAAGGATATCCCCGAAAACTGCACCGTGGACATCTTTGGCGAGATCTATGAATACTTCCTCGGCAACTTTGCCCTGGCGGAGGGTAAGGACGGCGGAACCTTCTATACGCCGGCCACCGTCGTGCGCTATATGGTGGAGGTGCTGGACCCGCAGCCCGGTGACAAGAAGTTCCTCGACCCCGCCTGCGGTTCCGGCGGCATGTTTGTCCAGGCTGCGCGGTACATGCACGCCCACAATGCAAACGAGGCGGAGCAGATGAAGTTCCGCTGCTACGGTGTAGAGAAGGAACCGGACACCGTGAAGCTGGCTAAAATGAACCTGCTGCTCAACAACGTGCGCGGCGACATCACCGAGGCCAACTCCTTCTACTCCGATCCCTACAACGCTTTCGGCGCCTTCGATTACGTCATGGCAAATCCGCCGTTCAACGTGGACGAGGTCTCCTTTGACCGTGTCAGCGGTGATGCGCGCTTCAATACCTACGGCGTTCCCCGCAACTCCACCAAGTCGGCGAAAAAAGCCTCCGACAAGAAAGAAACGGTTCCCAACGCCAACTACCTGTGGATCGGCTACTTTGCCACGGCCCTGAATGAGCACGGCAAGGCGGCGCTGGTCATGGCAAACTCTGCCTCCGACGCAGGCAAGAGCGAGCACGAGATCCGCAAAAAGATGATCGAAGAGGGCATCATCAGCCAGATGGTGACGTTGCCCTCCAATATGTTCTCCTCTGTTACCCTGCCTGCCACGCTCTGGTTCTTTGATAAACACAAGCCGCAGACGGAGAAGAAAGACGAAATTCTGTTCATCGACGCCAGAAACACCTTCACACAGGTGGACCGGGCGCACCGCAAATTCAGTGATGAACAGATCAAGAATCTTGGCATCATTACCCGCCTCTATCAGGGCGACACAGAAGCGTATGCCGCGCTCCTTGTGGAGTATCGGGAGGCATTGGCGGCTGCTCCGGAAGCTGCTGAGGATAAGGAAACCAAGACGAAGGCCTACTGGCAGGCCCAGATCGACTGGCTGACCGAGCGATTCCCCGACGGCGAATACCGGGATGTGATCGGCCTGTGCAAGGCGGCGAAGCTGGACGGCGAGGACGGCATCATCGATCAGGACTATTCCCTCAACGCCGGACGCTATGTGGGCGTGGTCATCGAGGACGACGGCATGACCGAGGCGCAGTTCAAAGAGACTATGCTGGGCTTGAATGCGGAGCTTGAATCGCTGAATGATGAGGCAAAGAAGCTGGAAGCGGAGATTGCTGAGAACCTAAAGAGGTTATTTATGAAATGAAGCCTTATAAAAGATACGAAATCATAGAGTTTTGGTGCTCAATGCTGGGCATAAGCCCAGCGTCAGAGGGTCAAATCGGGAGATATAATCAATCGTTAAAGTTTTGTATTTTCGATGAAAGAAGCGGAAAGCACAACAGGCCGCATTTCCATGCCCTCTTGAATGGGAATAAAGTGGCTTCTATATATCTCGACAATCTGGAAATCGATTTCTTATCATCACGGATAAAGCAGAGCGATAAAAAGCACATAATTGAATGGGTCGAGACTCATGAAGAAGCACTGATTGAAATTCGGCAAAAGGAAAACGGTGAGTTTGAGATTCCGTTTCTTGGTTATTCATGAGGGGTAACCATATGATAGCTCACAATTCGAGGCTATTGGAGAAATAAGAATGGATAGATTTGGAGATAAAATCTGTTGCAACCCAACTGTAAAACTGAAAAAACAAGAATCATATCCCGTAATTGACATTGACAAAATCACCCCCGGCTATAAAGCCGTGAGGAGTGTGGCGTCAATCGAATACACAGGCCAAGGTGGCGCAAAGTTTCAGGACCACGATGTGCTTTTTGCTCGTATCACGCCATGTCTTGAAAACGGGAAGATGGCAATTGCAGATACAGAAGGCCAGAATGGGATTGGTTCGACAGAACTGTTCGTATTCCGTGGTATCGATGGCGTTTCAGACACGGACTATGTTTATTATCTTCTATGCATGAAGCATATCCGGCAGTTGGCTGCCAACAGCATGACTGGCGCAAGCGGACGTCAACGTGCTGACTTGGATTTCATTAAGCGAATTCAATGGGATTTCCCGGATATAGAGATGCAGAAGAAGATTGCCTCCGTCCTCTCCGCCTATGACAACCTGATCGAAGTCAACAATAAGCGGATCAAGGTTCTGGAGCAAATAGCGGAAAACCTGTATAAGGAGTGGTTTGTCCGCTTCCGCTTCCCCGGGCACGAAACTTCTGGGTTTGAAAATGGGATTCCAAAGGGATGGAACGTGTGTCGGTTTTCTTCAATTGCAAACGTGCTGAGTGGCGGAACTCCCAGTACCGATCATGACGAGTATTACGGAGGCAATATACCGTTTTATACGCCCAAAGACAGTTCAGATGATTATTTCGTGTTCGATACAATTTCAAAACTTACTGAAGAAGGGCTTCAGCATTGTAACAGTCAATTATATCCCAAAAACACCATTATGATTACGGCTCGTGGAACGGTTGGAAATCTAAATCTTTTGGCAAAACCCATGGCCATGAATCAATCTTGTTATGCCCTAACCAGCAATACAATTCCATCTCAGTATTTCCTGTTTTTCCTAATCAAGCGTGAAATTCTAAAACTGAGGAAGATGGCATCAGGTGGTGTATTTGACACGATCATCGTCAGCACTTTTGATCATATTAAAGTCACGATTCCAGACAAGTCGTTGATTATGAGCTTTGATATGCTGGTATCTCCGATTTTGGATGAAACCTATACCCTGCTCAAACAAAACAGGAACTTAATTCGCCAACGTGATCTGCTTTTGCCGCGCCTGATGAGCGGAAAGCTGGAGGTGTAAAAATGTCCACTTTTTCTGAACGATATGGGTATGTGGTAAAGCCTTTGCAGTTGGAAAGCATGACCATAGAATTAAGAAACAGGATTTGGAATATTTACAGATGTGAAATCTGTAATGATATTGCAGTTATCGATTCTCACTATCTCGAAGAAATAATGGATGCATGTGGGCTTTCGTATACCAGCGTTTATGATAACGCTGATTTGGATAAAAATCTTGCTGTTTTTCGGAAATGGTATGATCAGGCAGAATGGTATCGAATCTATGATTTCGTTGAAATATATCTCGCATTTCTCCCGACGAAAGACCTCAGTGATGCAATAGATAACTTTAATGGTGTTCTATCGGCTGAGAATGCTGGATACAGAGTAATCGGAAGACAAGTAGTCCCCATTACAAATGAGTACGAAATAAAGTGTATCGAACAGGCACAACAAACCCCTTATAACAGTATAAATGTACATTTAAAAAAGGCAACAGAGCTTTTTTCACGAAGGCCCCTACCTGATTACGAAAACTCAATTAAGGAGTCGATCAGTGCAGTTGAGGCAGTTTGCAGCATTATTACTGGATTGTCCGGTAAGAATGTAACTCTAGGGAAAACAATAAAAAAGCTTAAAGACTACGGAGTGCATATCCACCCGTCAATGGAAAACGCGTTTTCATCTATGTACGGGTATACTTCAGACGAGGACGGAATCCGTCATGGAGGCATTGATTTCAAATGGGCGCCCGCCGAAGACGCAAAATACATGCTGGTTTCCTGTTCGGCGTTTGTAAACTACTTGATTGAGAAATGGAGCAAAGCAGCGAAAAATCAGGACAATTCGGAGGTGTAATCATGTTTGCCGCCAGTACATACGAAGAAATAGAGCGTATCGAAAGCCAAGTTGAAAACATGGAAATTGTCGTTTTCCTTTTCGCTCGTCCAACGGAAGAAAAAATCTTAAAGGAATTTGAGTATATCCATTACAATTCTGCAAAATACTGCTCTATTTATGCTATCGGGTACACTGATGATTTTGCCAAGGCAGAAGACCAGACTTATAGGAAAGTCGATGCGATGATGCAGCGGGACTGGTATTTCAGTACAAAGGCCTTTACTGAATTCAAGGAAAAACTGCAAGACCGTATTCGGTGGAACTATTCCGGTGAAACGGAAGTACTCGTCTTGCAGAACAATCCTGGGCAAAAGAATGTTCTAAACTTCCAGAACTATGTTGCGATTAATGTAAATAAGGGCATCCGAGAGGAATATATTGATTCTTTTCAAAGCTTCATGGAGTCCCTGATAAGAAGTTCCAAGCGCAGGGTTACGGCAAAGGAAGCTATTCGGGACGTCCGAAATTCGAGAATCAGCGTCAAGGATATACTCGCCGGAGCTATCGATGATTGCAAGAAAGTTCCTACGCCGGTAAAAGAGATAGCAAAAGACAGGTTGTTTTATCGCTGTGCAAATACAATGCAGTAGTATAGTCCGGCAAATATATTTTAGAAATAGAGGCAAGCTGTTATGAAACGCATTCCCTTTTCTCAAGTTTTGAAAACTGCGGCCATAGATATTCGTAGAGAGTATGACCGTCTATATGGAATGTTTTGTGTACAGAAGTTTCAAGATATGGTGGGAGCAGGATCTTCGTTGAAGGATTACTGTGCGACATATTTTGTTCGGCTTCCCTTTCGCGGTACATGCGTATCTTTAGATGACTTTGATGATTTTTATGGATATAGCTTTGAAAAGAATCCTTCTACCTTTGACATAGAGTATTTAGTGTCTTTTTGTGAGTATTCATATAATCTCGCCATCTACAATCAAAATACCATCTATGGCGGTGGTATAGTCGGAATTGGTGACCCAATGCAGTTCTATGTCCAGCAAGTGCTGACGGTTATCGAGACCATAGGGTATATGCCAAATAATCAAAACGGTATTACTGATTTTGTCCCCAAAGACCAGGCGGCGATTTCTGCCGCGGAGATAGTTGATCCTGCGTTGTCGTACAGGATTATTGAATACAACCATCACTCGATGAAGGGTGATCTCGAAAGAAAAAAGGCTACACTGATTGCGCTGGCAGACAAGTTAGAACCAAAGAGAGCAAAACTAAAGCAAGTTAGCGGCTCGTTGGAATCAGATTTGTTCTATCTTCTGAATAGTGTAAATGTACGACATAATAACGCAGATCAAGTTGGTAAGAACTATATTCATTTCGTGGCAGATATGAAAGATGGCGACATCGAACAATGGTATGACGATATGTACCAAATGTGCCTGCTGGCATTCCTGGAGTTGGATCATCTGGAGCGCAAAGAGCGCGTAAAGAAATTAAAAGAGGACATTCAAAAGAACGGATAATATAGGTGGTAACTACAATGCGCAACTTCATATCCGAAGACGATATTGAACAGGCGATCCTGCAAAAGTTGGAGGGTGACCCGTTCCAATATGGTATTCTGCGCTGTGACCCTTCTCCGGACAAGCGCGAGCTGCTGCCGGATGGGACTGGACGAAGCAGCAAGAAAGAATGCGTACTCCCGCTTATTCTGCGGGAGGCCTTGGCGCGCCTAAATCCAGATATACCCGGCGAAAAGCTGGAGGAGATCGCCCGCGACCTCTGCCGGGATTTCAGCGCCACGGATATGACGGCCACCAATTACAAGTACTACAACCAGATCCGCAACGGCATCAAAATCAGCCTCCGCCGCAACGGCAAAGAGGATTTTGATTTTGTGAAGCTGGTCGATTTTGACCGCCCGGAGAACAACACCTTCACCGCCGTTTCCCAGATGTGGATACAAGGACGCGTCTACTGGCGTCGCCCGGACGTGCTGATTTTTATCAACGGCCTGCCCATGGTGTTTGTTGAGCTGAAAAACAGCATCGTCAAGGTGGAGGAGGCCTATAACGACAACCTGAAGAACTACCTGCGGGATATCCCGAACCTGTTTGCGTTCAATCAGATCTGCGTGCTGTCCAATGGGCTGGAGACACGGCTCGGCGCGTTCAACGCCACCTACAATCATTTCTTTGAGTGGCTGAAGGTTAACTCCGAGAAGGAACGGCCTGACCGTCAGGCGTTGAAGGAAGCCGGTACGGTGGGAGAAAGCTCGGTCCGCTATTTCATCGACGGCCTGCTGCGGAAAGATCGTCTGGTGGATTACATCGAAAACTTTATCATGTTCCGCAACCAGAAGAACAAGATCATTGCCAAAAACCATCAGTATTTCGGCGTGAACAATTTGATGGAATCGGTGAAGAATCGGGCGGAGCTGCAGGGCAAGCTGGGCGTTTTCTGGCACACCCAGGGCTCCGGCAAGTCCTTTTCCATGGTGTTCTTTGCCCGCAAGGTTCGGCGCAAGATCCCGGGCAATTTCACATTCCTGATCATCACCGATCGCGAAGATCTTGATGACCAGATCCATAAGAATTTCGTAAAGACGGAAGTGATTGGGCAGAAAGAGGAATGTCAGCCCAAGAACGGCAAACAGTTGCGGGACTATCTGCAGACCAACAAATCCTTCATTTTCACTCTGATCCACAAGTTCCGCTATGACAAGGGCAAAAAGCACCCGGTGCTCTCCACCCGGGACGATATCATCGTGCTGGTGGATGAAGCGCACCGGACACAGTACAAGGATCTGGCGGAGAACATGCGCACGGCCTTGCCCAATGCCAACTATATCGCCTTTACTGGCACCCCGCTGCTGGGCAGCAAGCGCTTGACCAACCAGTGGTTCGGGAACTATGTGTCAGAGTATAACTTCGCCCAGTCGGTGGAGGACGGCTCCACGGTGCCGCTGTTCTATTCCCGCCGTGTACCGGAGGTCGGGCTGGAAAATGACTTTCTGGACGACGATGTGGTGGACATCATCGAGGAGGAAAACCTGAACGAGGACGAGACCCGCTTGCTGGAAAACTCCTCCTCTCGGATTTTGGAGGTCATCAAGAGGGAGGATCGCATTGATAAGATCACCCAGGATATTGCTCATCATTTCCCGCGCCGCGGTTTCCTTGGGAAGGGCATGGTCGTCTCCGTCGATAAGTATACGACGGTGAAGATGTACGACAAGGTGCAGCATTACTGGGCGATTGAGAAGCAGAAGATCATGCAGGAGCGCAACAGCGCCGTCACCAAAGAACAGCGCGATGAGCTGACGCGCATCCTCAATTACATGAACCGTGTGGAAATGGCGGTCATCGTCTCTGAGGAAGCCGATGAGAATGAGAAGTTCCAGAAGCAGGGGCTCGACATTTCCATGCACCGGCAGAAGATGAACGCTGTCACGCCGGAAGGCCTGGATATTGAGGACCGCTTCAAAGATCCCGATGATCCCTTGCAGCTCGTGTTTGTCTGTGCCATGTGGCTGACCGGTTTCGATGTGGAGAACCTGTCCACGCTCTATCTGGACAAACCGATGAAGGGGCACACGCTCATGCAGGCCATCGCCCGCGCCAACCGCGTGTATCCCGGCAAGCCCTGCGGCATCATCGTGGACTACGTCAATGTGTTCAAGTATATGCAGAAAGCCTTGACGGAGTACGCGGCCGGTGATGACGGTACGGAATTCCCGGCGAAGGACATTGACCAACTGATTGTCCTGCTCAACAGTGCTGTCGATGAAGCGGATGATTTTCTGCTAAGCCTTGGCATTGATATCGGTGCAATCGTAGCAGAGGCATCCACTCTTGATCGGCTGGATCTGCTGCGGGAAGCCTACAATACGATCATTTCCAACGATGAAAACAAGGACAAATTCAAGGTGATCCTGAACACGCTGATGAATCTCTACGAGGCATCGCGTCCGGAGATCTTTGAGAAGAACTGGCAGAATGAAAAGTTTTCTCCGCTGGCATATCTGTACGGGCTTTTCTGCCATACCATTGACGACGAAAAGATCAATCGCGCCCGGCTGCGTATGGCACAAGTTCTGGACACCAGCGTTTCCTCGCAGAAAGCAGAGGATAACGACGCCGGGCTTGTCATTCACCAGGGGAAGGTCATCGACCTTTCCAAGGTGGATGTGGAGGAGCTAAAGAAGGAGATCAAGGTCGCCAAGTACAAGGCCGTGGAGATCGACGATCTGAAGGCGTTTATCGAGCAGGCACTGCAGCAAATGCTGAATCGCAATTGTACGAGACAGAAGTTTTCTCAGCGCTTCCGCAATATCATTGATCGCTATAACGCCGGCGGGTCGGAGAATGAAGACTACTACGAGCAGCTGCTCCAATTGATCGAAGATCTGAAAGCGGAGGACAAGCGGCCGGAGGCCGAGGGGCTGTCGGAAGAGGAACTGGAAATCTTCGATTTGCTGATTGCCGGAAAGAAACTTGCAAAGGCGGAGGAGCAGAAGGTGAAGCTATCCGCGAAGAATCTTTTTAAGAAGCTTTCCGAGGAGAAGTCGGAGCTGATGGTTGTGGATTGGTACAAGGACGAACAGCCGCGCGCAAAGGTAAAAACGGCGATTGAAAAGTCGCTGGATGCAGATCTACCGGTTTCGTATGACAAGGAAACGTTTGCTGTGAAGATTGATCTGTTACTGACACACTTTATTGATATGGCCGTTCAGGGCTACGGCTGGGTCGCGGCATAACGGAGGTATAGACAATGGATAAATCTGGCGTGATCTACATACTGACCAACCCGTCCTTCCCGGAATATGTGAAAATCGGGTATGCGGACGATATCGACAAGCGGCTGCAGCAGCTCAATCGGAGTGAGTGCATTCCCTTTGCATTCCGGGTTTATGCGACCTATGAGGTCAATTCCCGGCTTTCTGATCTGAAGATCCACAGCATCATCGACAAGCTGAATCCAAACCTGCGCTCCATCGAGAACTTCAACGGAAAGCAGCGCGTGCGTGAGTTCTACGCCATGTCGCCGGAGGATGCCTATTCCATCCTGGAGGCCATCGCAGAGATCCACGGCTGCGCGGACAAGCTGAAACGGATCGCCATGGACGAGGCTCAGAAGCAGGCGGAGGAAACCGCACAAGAGATCGACGCCGAGCACAAAGAGCGCCAGTCGCCTTTCCGCTTTTCCATGTGCAACATTCAGCCCGGTGAAGAGATCGAATACTGCAACAACCCGGAGATCAAGTGCACCGTCGTAGATGATAAGACAGTTAGCTATCAGGGGCAGAGCTATTCGCTTTCTTCTTTAGCCCAGCTTCTCACTGGCAGCAAATACTCCGTCGCCGGTCCCCGCTATTTCAAATACAAGGGCGAATGGCTGAACGATATCCGGCACCGGCTGGAAGGATAATAAATCACAGACCGTTCCCCAAAGCCTACGGTTTCTTAGATGATTTGACGATCGTATCTGAGAGGAGAGCAGACATGGATACTTCGACTATAAATTTTTATAAGGGAAACCATAAATATGAGGTTTCTGCAGATGAATTAGCAACTGAGATTGCACAGTGCCTACAGATAGAAAACCTAAATTTCTTGATTGGGGCAGGTTGCTCGAGTTATCGAGATGACACTGGGGCTGAAAAGGCTATTCCAACTATGGCTGGTCTGGCAAGAGAGTTTTATGATTGCAATCCCGATCTTAAAGTTGATCGCAAGAATGCAGCCAAAGACCTTTTTCCGAATAATTTGGAAGCCTTGATCAATTACCTTATTTCGCTCAAAAATATAACTACTTCTGAAAAAAGCAGGAAAGCTCTATCTGGGAAAATTAGTATCATTAATAAGTTCATATTTGAAAGAGTGTGCAATACACCATATTCTAAAGAACTTATTCAGCTATACAAAGAGTTTTACCTGCGCATTGTCAAGAAAACCAGGCAGGTACCAGTTAACATTTTTACGACGAATTACGATCTGTACAGTGAAAATGCACTTGATGAACTGGGCATTATGTACAACAACGGTTTTTTGGGAAGCGCTCAACGAATCTTTAATCCCAATTCTTATAACTATGTAGTTGTAGAGAACCTCGGATTAAGTAGGGATGTATGGAAAAGCGTTAGCAATTTTATAAACCTCTACAAGATTCACGGTTCAATTAATTGGCTTAAAGATGACAATTCCGGATCAGATACCCCTCACATTTTGGAAAAGGATATTGAACTGATTAGGAGTCGGAAAAAATATGATTCCATAATGATCTATCCCACGCCCCAGAAGGATAGGACAACTCTGATGGTTCCATACTCAGACCTTTTCAGAATGATGCAGAACAGTCTTCTAAAAAAGAATTCTGTACTGATATCGTTGGGATACAGTTTCGGAGACGAACATATTAATCGCATTATTCTCAATGCTCTCTCAGTATATGATTTCAGACTTGTTATTTTCGGCGATTCGGATATGATTAGAAAATTGCAGGAAATCGGAGACAATCGTATTTGGATCATCAATTCGGAAGATAACATACATTATTTCAACAACTTCGTTGAGAGGGTTCTTCCCACGCAGGATGAAGAACAAAGAGAAGAAATTGAAATTAAAAAATCCTTGAAAAAGCTCGCAGTGGTTCTCGGGGATAGTTCTGAAGACCCAAAATAAGAAGGAATTGATAGTATGAACAGACGAGTAATCGGTCGGATAATATCTATAAGTCACAATAATGTGGTTGCCGAGTTGTACAACAATTTAGGCAATTACGTCACGCTTTATGACGGTATAAGATTTGTCGGTGAAATAGGCTCGTATGTGGCTATTGATGATATTAACCGGCGGATTATAGCTGAGATCATTGCCGTCGATGAAAAAAGCGATATGGTTTCAGAAAAACTGAACAAGGCAGAAAGTCATAGATACTTACGAATCAATCTCATCGGCGAAATATGTAATGGTAGCTTTAGCTTTGGCGTTACAAAAATGCCGCCTGTTTTTTCAGAGATAATGATAATCAGCGAAGCTGATCTCCGGCTAATGCTCGATATCAATTCCGGTGAAATTGTCGATGAAAACGGGAAAACAAAACTGACGGTTCTTCCAATTGGTACATCAGTTATATTCCCAGAGTACCAAGTAAAAGTTAAACTAAATGAGTTTTTTGGATTCCACTTTGCGGTTTTTGGGAATACAGGAGCTGGCAAGTCAAACACAATCGCAAGACTAATTCAAGAGGTTTTCACCAAGACCAATTATTCCGCGAAAGGAGCTCGTTTCATTGTTTTTGACTCAAACGGAGAGTATGAAAATGCATTTGCTTCTATTGGCGAAAAGAATCCAGCCATCAATGTTAAGTTCCTGAGTACTGCTCGAGATGCTGAGAAGAGACTGCAAATTCCGGTATGGGCTCTAAGCGTTGACGATTGGGCAGTTTTGCTACACGCTTCAGAAAAAACTCAGGTTCCAATTATTAGTCGTGCCCTTGATATGATAAGAGTCTTTGATGCTCCTGGTGATGATGAAAATGCCAAAAAGGTAAAAAACCACATTGTTGCATCTGTAATAAAAGATGTGCTATCCAGCAATGAAAATCCAACCACTCAGAATTCCAAAATACTTATGACCCTCAGCAAATTTCACACTGATGAAATCAAACTAGATACCATTATTCCTGGCAATAAAGATGCGGACATCAATAATGATAGAGGAGTCAACACCACACCCGATACTCTTCCAATATCAAAGGCAATAAGCCTTTCGTTTGCCAAGATGTATGCTCCTGTTAGCTTGATGCAGTTCTGCGATACATTCATCCTTCCAAACGTAAATGATCTATTTTCCAGTAAGGATACAATCCCTTATTCACTACAGAGGTTTACTGAGGCGGTTGAGTTCGCTGTTCTGTATGAGGGAAGCATTAACTCCTCTCGGATCTATGAATACACATCAACATTGATAACAAGACTTAAGCATCTTTCAGAAAGCGAACAGGGCGACTTCTTTGATAAAACCTCTTTTTCAAGTATTGATGATTACATCAGAGATATTATTGGAGTATCACAACTTCTCAATATCGATATAAGTAATTTAGACGATACCGCTACTGAAGTAGTCACAAAGGTGTTTTCAAAAATGCTTTTTGATTATTTGAGAGCACTATCTCCGCGTAATTCAATGCCAATTAACTTGATCCTTGAGGAAGCACACCGTTTCGTTCGCTCCGACATGGATTATGGCGTTTTAGGATACAACATATTCGAGCGAATTGCGAAGGAGGGGCGAAAATTTGGATTATTAATGGGAATATCCTCTCAAAGGCCAAGCGAGTTATCAAAAACGGTTGTGTCGCAGTGTAACAACTTTATAATTCATAAAATTCAGAATCCAGATGATATCCAATATATCTCTCGAATGGTTCCCTACATGAATCAAGGAATGGTTGATCGAATAACATATCTGCGCCGAGGATATGCCTTGGTTTTTGGAACCGCTATAAATCTACCCACACTAACTGCCTTTGAAAAAGCGAGTCCATCTCCCAATAGCGGGAACTCCAATATTGTAGAAAAATGGTATGTTGACTGAAGCCTTTTTCAGGTGTATAGGTTTTAGCACAAATAATCCTTGCAGCAGGTATTATAATTAATATTGCTTGTACAGGCAATACAAAATTCGCTTTATTCACCCTCGTCGAGCGAATAAAGCGAATTTCCGGTGAATATTCGGCGAATTTTCAGTCGCGGAAGCAGTGAATCACACTTTTCGATAGAAAAACGGTGCTGAAAAATGCACTTTTCAAATTCTGCCGCTGATGCTACCCTTCCAGAAAGCTCTCGAACGGCGCGTCGTCGCTCAGGAAGGTATCCATCATAAACCGTGCGCCGAAGCGGAAGCCGGTGATGAAGGTGTCTAGCTCGGATTCGCCCATGAACTCGGCGGAGGCGTTGCAGAAGCGGAGAAACAGCTCCTTGTTTTCGCCGACGAGCTGCTCGGTGAGCTTTTCCTCCAGGTCGTTCAGAGAGTCGGACGCCTTTTTCACAGGGCTCTTGGGACGGTAGCCGCGATCCTGCGGGTCGATGTTGCCGTAGTACAGCTCCTCGATGATATTTCCCCTCATTGCCCGTCACTCCATTTCTGCAGCTCCCAGAGCCGGTCAATGTGGCGGCGGGACTTGCGGGTGGTTGTGTTGTGCTCCTCCGAGGAGAGCCAGTCGATCAGATAGCACTTCGGGATCATGTACTTGTGCTGCAACGCTAGGGCACGGAGCTTTCCGAACCGAATCCACTCGCAGACCGTGTGGTGGTTGTAGCCGGTGAAGTCCACGACAGCGGCCACGTCGATCACGTCCGGATAGTCGGCGAGCTTGCTTTCGTAATAGCGCCGCGTCTTTTGCGAATCGTTTGGGAGGGGCGGCTGAATGCGGATCTTGTAGGGCTTCACTTCCTCGTTTCCGTATTTGTACCAGCTGGTGGGCACGATGTACCGGCTGGGGTTGATCTCCCGGTTGATCATAAAGTCGATGACGTCGCGTTTCTTGATGGCGTAGCAGCGGGTTTTCTTCCCGGTGCAGACGTGGGGGATCAGATTGAACTGCAGCAGATAGTGCGCCGTCCGTTTGCTGATATGGCAGACCTTGCGCAGCTGCTCCTTGTTCATGATCTCTGGGTATTGTTCGAGTTCCTCTGCATCGTATGTCATGACGAAGCTCCTTTCCGTTTTTTGCGGTCCGAAAGGGTGCTTCATCGGTGCTGTCGGGGTCTCTGTTTTCTTGCCTGACTTCTTGCAAACGCGCAAGAACGGCGGCTTTTTACGCAAGAACGCAGTTTTATTTGAACTCTGGGGCACTTTAAATCGCCTCCGGCCGATACGGGCCGGAACGTCCGAAAACCCTTGCAGCGCCTGGGTCTCCGGCTTCTTACAAAGCGGCCTGAAACGACCTGCTCCGGAGGTAAATCTGCCATAGTCTTACAACACTCGAAATCAGTTTGAGGGAAACCTCACGAGGGTTCGAATCCCTCCCGCTGCGCCAAAAGCCCAGTCATATCAAGGCTTTCGCCCATATGACTGGGCTTTTCTCTCAAGGTCACATCGGCGTACATGATTTTCGGTACGCGGTATGCATTGCCGATTTTCATACCGGGGATGTCGCCGTCGCCGATCAGCGCATAGGCCAGATGACGGCTGATGCCCAGCATCGCCTGCACCTGCGCCACATTTACAATGTCGGGGTAGTCCGTGAACATCACCTCGTATAGGGTCTGAATTTCGATTTTTGTCATCGGCACCACCTCCATCGTCACCAAGCACATGTACGAGAAGCATATCAAGCTCTTCATCTGTGTTCACCGGCGAGAGGCTGAATGACGTGCGCCGCCGACAGGAGAAATAAGTGCCTGTAAACCCACTAGTTGTATACAATAACAGGAGGACACACCATGGAATCTCTTTACGAAAAAGCACTGAAAAGCGCAGAGTACATCAAGGCGCACACCACCAAGCGTCCGAGGGTGGCGGTGGTGCTGGGGTCTGGCCTGGGAAATCTGACCGCCGACTTTACCGACACGGAGGAGCTGCCCTACAAGGACATCCCCAGCTTCCCGGTGTCTACGGTGGCAGGGCACAAGGGCGCTCTGCTGGCAGGCCGGCTGGGCGAAAAAGAGGTCTATGCCCTGGAGGGCCGCTTCCACTTCTACGAGGGCTACACCATGAAGGAAGTCTGCTACCCCTTCTACGTCCTCAAGCTGCTGGGCGTGGAGCAGGTAGTGCTGACCAACGCCTGCGGCGGCATCAACCGCAGCTTTGCTCCGGGCACGTTGATGCTCATCACCGACTTCATCAACATGATGGGCACAAATCCGCTGATCGGGCCTAACGATGAGCGGTTCGGCCCTCGTTTCCCCGACATGACCGAGCCGTACAGCCCGGAGCTGCGGGAGCTTGCCAAGCGCACCGCCGATGAAATGGGCATCGCCTATCAGGAGGGCGTCTATATGGGCTTCATGGGCCCGTGCTACGAGACTGCCGCCGAGATCCGCGCCTTTGCCGCCATGGGCGCAGACGCCGTGGGCATGAGCACCGTGCCGGAGACGATGGTCTGCAATTATATGGGCATGAAGGTGCTCGCCGTGAGCTGCATCACCAATATGGCCACCGGCATCCAGACCGTGAAGCACAGCCATGCCCGTGTGCTGGAGATCGCAAACCAGGCAGGCGACACCATGTGCCGCTGGCTGGGCGCTGTCATACAGAGGATGTAACCGCATCGGAACAAATATCCCCCGGCGAAGCCGGGGGATATTTCTTATGCGGGCGAAGCCCTATGTTACCAGCCACGCCTCATGCGGCGTTGGTACGGCTTGCCATTTGCACAGGCTATCCTAACCACACTGGTATAAGTCCACCACTTTTTCTTTTCATATAGCTGTCATCCCTAGCGCTTACGCTATTCCTTCCGCCTAACTATTTCACCAGCAATCTTTACTTCTATCACACAACTTGCTAAACTGTTTCTGCCGCTCCTTTCTCGCATGGCCTCCCCTTGTTTTGTAGTTTGCAGTTGCCAGACCGCATTCCTATTATGACAGGGAGAGTTTTATTCATCGGCAGCAGTCTCTTTTGAACCACTCGCCCAGCGAACGGTTTTCAATATACAAGAAAACCCTGTAACCGGCATGGTTACAGGGTTTTTCACTGGCGCAGTGGGAGGGATTCGAACCCTACGAGAGCCGTAAAAGACGGGTACTAACGTACCCGCAAATGCTCTGTTTTCAAGGGTTTTCCCCAAAGCTGTTGATACCAATGGGATTTCATTTGTGGTCAAATTTGTGGTCAAAATGGGGCGCGACCCGCAGGTGCGAAGCACCGAAAGGAGGCTCCAAATGAAAACAAAAGAACACGTTTCAGACAGGCGTGAACGGTTCTGCGTCCTGTCCCCGAAGGCAGGGAACCCTATCAGGGGAGCGCCTTCCCCATCCCTGCCTGAGATTATATACGATGTTCGGGTGAAGGTCAAGAGTATCGAAAATAATTTGAAGGCACTGCGTGCTGCCCACAAGAAAATCGGATGGACTTTAGAGAATTTTGAAGACGACCTGCAGGGCGTCCGGAGGATTATTGACGCCGATACTTCCGATGAAAGTGCCGCCCGAAGAGCGGCACTGCTGCAGAAAGCGGTTGATGAATTAGCAAATAACACCTGCCTTCCCTTCATGAAAATGTGGGATTCGGTGTGCGAGCTTGAGAGTATTTCTCTGCAATGGAAGACCCGCGAGGCGGACGTTTCGGATGATTTTTGCGTCGAGCTTTTTGAAAAAACACGACGGGAAGCGGGCCTGTTTGATGCTTTTGTGGAGGCGGATTTGCTGCTGGTCAGGATGCCGGCACTGCCCTCGATTCGGGCTCACGGCACGGTTGTAAACGGGCGGAAGATGGTCATTTATGACACGCAGATGTTCGTTGAAAAGGTGCGCGGAGCCGTGCTCTCCGTGGAGGATTCACTGCCCAAAATCGCTCGAAAATGCGTGACGTATGTTTTCATTTATAACAGCCTCACGACTCCCTGTCTTGACTCCGACAACCACGCAACGAAGGCGATTACCGATGAAATTTGCTCTCATTTCGAGGGCGGGGACGATGGTCTTTGCACCGATTTTCGCTTCTACACGAGGGTGTCGGAGACCATTCCTGCGGGGACTTACGTTACGATTTCTCCCATGGAAGGGCCGCTTCCAACGCCGGAAAATATCATCAGAATATGGGAGGCTCGCCAGCGAAGCAGCGGGGCTGCTGTAGGCCATTAAAAGAGGGCTAAATTGGTCGCATCAAAACGACCGCTCCAATGGCCGCTTTGGTGAGAACGTGGTGCAAGTGCAATCCATTGATTTTACTGGATTTTACGAGCCTTAAAATCGAAAAATGCCATTGCCGATATTGACCAAGGTACAATCAGCAAGAAATTTATGCCCGCCCCTGAGAGACTAAAAACGCTGTTGATCTACCCCATTTTCGGGGGCGGGCATCCTGAAAATAGTAAAAGGAGGATGGAGAATGCCAACCCACTATAACGTGAAAATGAAAATGTTATATGCCCTCGCTATATGTGGTCTTGTCCGTCGGGATGACCTTGCGATTTTTTCCGAGACCATGAACGCAGGTTCCCACGACATTATGGATTTGATTAGCGCCGGTTTTGTGAAGGAGTCGAGCGCAGAGGTTGATATTCGCATTGGGGGAAGAAGTCGGAAGCGGGTGCGCCGCGTCTGCTGTATCACAAACAAAGGCTTGGCTTTTCTTTTGGAGTTTGGCGGCGCACTGTTTCCATGGCTGGAGAGCATTCCCAAGAGTATCATCGGAAACGTCAACCTGCGCGGCGGTACGCTGGCGCGGAAAGCGCCGTTAGACCGCCGCCTGAATTTGGCTGGGGCGAACTGCTTTTATGCTGCCGCAGGTTTTGAGGTTCATCCGCTGGTATTCGGTGATGATGAGGACAGCCAGAAGCCTGCGTTGTCAGCCGTGATTGCAAACGCGATGGGTAACTTCGCTCCGGAGGAAAGCACCGTGTACTACAACGCCATTGAAGTGAAGGGAAAGTGTATTGACGCAGACGCAGAAGATTCGCACTCTCAGAGATTTACTCGGCAGGTCGGATTCGCGGCGTATTCCAAAAATGATTTCAGCATCTATGTCATTCCGCAGGGCGGCATGAGATGGAAAACAGAAATTGCAAAAAAAGAGTGGCGGCTGTTTTACGACTACCGCAGCAAAATCCGTATGAATCAAATGAAAGATTGCTGTGCTGTCCTCCTTGCTCGTAACCCCCGTGATTTTGCGGCATCGTTCCTTTCTATCAATGATTTTTCCAGCAAGAAAACTAAAATGCAGCGCATATACGTTGTTCCGATGAGGTGCGAGGGGCGTAAGGACAACGTGATAGCCATGACATCTGGTTTCGATGGTGAACGGGAGAACTGCATTATTGAACTGGGAGAAGATTTTGAATTTGAACGAGATGCGAGGTCATTTATCTTTCCGTTCCGCATGTGTTGGGAGGGGACGACCTATCACGTGGCGATAGGGACGGTGATGGAGCTCTACAACATCCGCAATATAAAAGAAGATGTTGAGGCCGGAAAGCCCGTGATGGTTTATTGTTACCACCATCAGACACCGTATTATCAGGCGATATTCGGGAATAGCGTAGGTTATATTTTTGCAGATTGAAAGGCGAGGGGTGATCCGCTACGCGGATAACCCCTCGCAAAGATGGCAGCCGGCTGGCTGCATATTGGTCACAGAAACATTGCCATGTAGATGGGCAGATGGAGGATGTTATCGGAGCGCATGACATCCTTTGTGTAGAGAATATAGGACTCACCTATTTTCGAGGAAAACTTTGCGCGGAATTTGTCCAACGATGCGTGGCTGCGGTAGTTGCCGGACTTTACTTCGATGGGGGCTATTTTTTTGCCCTCGGCAATCAGGAAATCGACCTCCATGTGGTTTTCCCGATGCTCCTTATCACAGCGAGAGTAGAAGTAGAGCTTATGCCCACGGCACCGGAGCATCTGCGCCACCATGTTCTCCAAAATCATGCCCTCGTTTACATCCAGCTTGTCAAAGAGAATGGCTTTATATAACTCGTTGTCTGTATAGCCCTTGTCCATGAACGTCTGTGTTACCAGCAGTCCCGTGTCTGCCATGTAGCATTTCTGTGTGGTGTGGTCGGCACTGAGGGC
>UMKX01064845.1_pt1 | contig 20734 bp, 10 predicted proteins | sample 1966471 | NCBI WGS metagenome assembly UMKX01 (sample SAMEA4836188, study PRJEB28245) | human gut metagenome | biome: gut microbiome; material: fecal sample | place: Denmark | collected 2008
GACGGCACGCGCCTGCATCCGGAGGTACTGTTTACCGACGATGTGGCCGCTGGCCTTGCCAACAAGGCGAAGGACTGGGAGCTGGCGGTGGACGAGAACGGCAACGCCCTCATCGATCTGCTGGAAGTGCCTGTCCGCATGACCTTCGATTCCTCCAGCCTGACCGGCGAGCCGAAGGCCGACACCGACGGACGGGCACTGCCCTCCAGCAACCTGTATACCCTGCGGGTGACAGGCATCTGCTCCACCCTGAATAACAACTTCGCCACCGCCGCGTTCATGTCCTTCGACCGCTTACAGGAAATGACGCAGGCCAACGCCAATTACATAGGAGCCACCGCCCAGACTAAAACAGCGGAGGAGAAGGCCAACGGTCCTACCTACGACTTGGTTTGGGTCAAGGTCAAAAACGTCAACGACGTGCAGCGTATCGTCAAGCTGATCCGTGACACGGGTCTGAACACCTACTCCCTCAATGACATGCTGGAGACGGTGCGCACACAGTCCCGCCAGATCCAGGCGATGCTGGGTGCGCTGGGCGGTATTGCTGTCCTGATCTCTGCTATCTGCGTGGCAAACACCATGATGATGTCTATCACTGAGAGAACGAGGGAAATTGGCGTATTGAAGGTGCTGGGCACCATCCGTAGCGACATCTTCAAGATGTTCCTGACGGAAGCGCTGATCGTGGGCGTGATCGGCGGCGCGGCGGGTCTGATCCTGAGTTTTATCGCCAAGTGGCTGATACCGGTGATCTTCGCGTCCCAGGCGCTGCGGTGTGTGCTGCCGTGGTGGCTGGCGGTCTGCGGCGTGGTGTTCGCAGGCGCGGTAGCCATTGCCGCCGCGTGGATGCCCGCGCGTAAAGCGACGCTCATCAGCCCCAACGAAGCCATCCGTTCTGAGTGAGGTAACGATATGAAGAAGATTTGCTGTGCGATTCTGGCCGTGCTCTGCATTTTGCCGTGTCTGGCGGGCTGCGGAAAGAAGGATAAGTATATAGAGTATCGTGTATTCCTATCGGATGATCTCACTCAGCCCGGAACAGTTACCATGCAGTTTTATGATTACTATTTTGATATGGAGGAAGTCTCCATAGAGGATGTGCAGACTGGCGAAATTGAGACTAACTACTATGCCACGGGCACGTTTCTATCTGATACGAACTTGGCGAACCTCCCCGTGCTGATTTACTTTAATGGAGATGTTCTTACATTAGACGGTACGATGGTCGCCACTGTTTCTCCCACTATGCTCATGCTCGATTTTTCCGAGGGTAAGACACATGAAATCGGCCTTGAGTTTGATGGACTCACAAGAGTATTTGTTGCATCAGCCAGTTGCTCATAAATAATTGTGGGCAACATCAAAATTGAAGTGTTAAGGAGTAGGAGAGGGTACCAATGCAGTAGTTAACATTGCGCGAGTTTCCCAAAAGCCAGCTATTCTTTGTGGAGTGTGGATAGCTGGAGAGTAATACACGCTCCTGGAACAAATTTATTGAGGAGGAAAATAAAATGAAGAGATTCAAAGGTCTCTCCGCGCTGTTTCTTGCGCTTATCCTGGCGTTCAGTCTCAGCGTCCCCGCGTTCGCGGCAACAGGCAACAACACGATCACATCCATTAAGTACAATGCCGAACCGTTTACGATTACCCCGTATACCTACACTGGCGATGATGGCGATGGCGAGAGCTTTAAGGCATATTCCTGCCACCTTGAGTCTGCTAACGTTAACAATTCCGTATTGGCGAACATGCCGCTTACGGTAACGTATTCCGGCGGCACGCTGAAAAACGGAACCACCACCTATACCGGTGGCGGTACGGTGACAACCTATGTTAATGTTATCAACCGTGTTGCGGAGCTGACTCTGACCAGCACCAACGGTGTAACGGAGACGTACTATATCGGCGCATGGAAGACTGGCACCACGTTCTATGCATCCGTAAGCGTCGAGTTTGATACTGCCTATGCGTTCTCCCAGACAGCGGTCAATACGAAGTATAAAGGTGCGAATACCACCCAGAACCCGTATATGCAGGTGACCACTGCTCAGCAGAAGCTGGCTGCTCAGTCTGCGTATGATAAGACCAATGCCGCTTTTAAGGGCAGCACCTCCAGCACTTATAACGGCCTGAGCTATGGTTATACCGCGGCCGATATCATCACCCAGATTTGCAACGCGAAGGGCGTGTACATCTCCAATAGCAGCGGCTATATCTCCCAGATCGGCGCACTTAATCAGGACACCGCCGGCAAGTATGTTCATCCTCAGTGGGGAGGCCCTTACGGCTCCGGCGGCTGGATGTTCAAGGTTTTACGTGGCAACGACGCGATTTACCCCTCCATTAGCGCAGGTTCTTTCTACCTGATGCCCGGTGATGTAGTCACTTGGCAGTATACCGCTGACGTTGGTTACGATCTGGGTGCGCCCATGTTCTAAGCGACACAGCACTTAAAAACTATTCCTTAACACTTGGGGGATGCCCGGTCCTTTCTGGGCCGGGCATCCCCTGCCAACATAAAGCGTGTGTATGCTATGAATAGGTAGGAGAAAATGACCACAAAAGATAAGACCAAAATTTGGATGGTATTGCTGGCATTGCTTGTGCTGATAGGGTCACTGAAGCCGGTCACGACTTATGCCGTCACCGGTGGCTTGGGTGTATTCCTCTACTGGCCAGGCGATTTTAGCTCAAACGGAGGCTTCCCCCAAAACACATATACCGACATACAGGTCTACTCCGAGGAGTACCCGGATGCAGGCTCAATGAACAAGGTGACAAATATTCAACCGGAGATTTTCTATATTGTCACTATCCCAGGACTGGACGCAGCCACGGCATCGCCTGAAAAGTATAATTTAACATTAACCCTGAAGGAGAAGAATAATTGCGCACCGGAACTAAAACTTCCTACAAAGAATTACTATTTGCCGGTTCGCGTTACATGGACCGCGAATGATGGGCGTCAGTGCGATATTTTTATCATTGCGATCCCTGAAATTCAGGATTATTCCAAGGCGGATTTCAGTGAGCCCGCGCAAATGTATCTGGATCTGCTGCTTGGAAGTGAATTGGACAACTTCTATAACAGCCTTGCTGCAACAAAAAAAGGCGTAGCTGGCGGTTATTATATTGATAACTATCGCTGTTTGATGCGAATACTTCTGTCCACCGACTGGGCAGGTGCTTGTGGATTCCTTGATCCGTATAAAGATATATACAGCAAATCAGAGGATGCACTTACCGAGGTTCAACAGGCCTTTAATAAATACAGCATACTCTCTCCCGAGCAGGCAGTAGCATGGTATACCAATGTGCTGGGATATTATTGGCAATACTGTGAAGCGCGTATTGAAAAGCCAGAGCTGCTGTCGCTGCAGGTCATGGGTGTCGATGCGGTCAAGGTGTCTGAGTCGGAGTATTCTCTATGTCTGCCAGAAGGCGTGAACTGGAAAAAGGCTTCGTCCTCGATCGAGTATCGCGCAAATACCATCAACGTTTTTGAGACAAAGGGAAATTGGACTCCGGGCGCGGGAATAATGCTGCTGCTGAGTGCAAGAGATCCTGCGACAAACACGGTATATAACTCCGGCGCTAACGGTTATGTGCAAGGCAGCTATTATCTGCGGCTGAGTTCGAGTACGGATGAGCCGGAATTCTCGGTACATTCCTTCCAGATCAATGACCGCACGGCAAGCATTGACGAGAAAAACCTTACGATCTCATTGCATTTTGCTCCGAACTGGTTGCCGGAACAGATCCCTCAGATTACCCGTTCTGGAACAGGCCATGAATTCCTGGATGCCGATGGGAAGACCGTAGAGCGTGACAAAAACGACCAAATCGACTTTTCAAAGGCCAAAAAGCTGCGCCTGTTTGAAGATCTGTCGTCATATGCGCAGGCAGGTAAAGATACCGAGGGACTGTCTTACCACAAGGACTATGAGCTAAATTTCACGCAGGGCGATTCCGCTGAATGTGAGCTGTTGTCCTACTCCGTCGGTGTGGCGGGTGAGCAGATCGATTGGAGTGCTGACGGCAAGACGATCACGGTAACGATTCCCTACGCCACGGACTGGAATACGCTCAAGAGCAGCTATACCATATCCTATGATGCGACCATCGCCATGCCGAATGGTGAGGATTTTGAACACTCCGAGACGACACCTATCCAATACACGGTAACTGCGGAGAATGGAAAAGACCAATGGACTTATTCTGTTATTGTAAAGAAGGTCCCCCCTGCCACCGGCAATGAAATCAAGAGCTTCTACTGCGGATCGTTGGAAGGCACGATTGACGATGATGCAAAGACAATAACGCTTGAGCTGCCGGAAGGGTCTACCAAGCGCTTCGCTCCGCAGATCACAATTTCCGAATTTGCCGTTGTTGAGCCAGCCAGCGGTGTACTTCAGGATTTCACCGAGCCGGTTCCCTATACCGTTACCGCACAGAACGGCGATACCAGGACGTACAAAGTCATTGTAACGGTCTCTACGCAACGAAGAGAGAATCCTGATAAATCGGCCTATCAGTCTAAGTTGGACGCAATCATCGATAAATATCGGGAGAGCGCGGTAGACGACTGGGAGTGGATGCAGCTTGGCATCTACGAAAATTTGCCGCAGGACAACGGGCCGAACACCAACAACGGGTTTGATATTGTCAAAGAGATCAAAGACTTGAACGTTGGCCCGAAAGGTAGAATGACAGACATCGCCAGACTGACGATGCTCCTGACCTCAAGAGGGTATGATTGTTCAAACCTTGCCAAGTATAACGGCGGCAAGCCCTTTTTGGATGGAAGCAACAATGAGATAGACAACCTCGTTGCAAATATTGCGTCCACAACTGACGGTGGTGTAAACGGCAGAATTTTCGCATTGTGTGCGCTGGACATGGGCGATTATACGCTTCCCGCCAATGGGGCGAGAAGCAGGGAGTCCTTGTTGGAGCAGCTACTCAATCATGAATATGGGTCGGACGGCTATGACGTTGATATGGTCGGTATGCTGATGTACGCTATTGCGCCGTATCAGGAGGTTTCTGGTTATGAAGAACGGACAAAGGCAAAACTGGACGAGGGTGTCGAAGCCATTTTGAAAGAAATGCGTGAAGACTACACGTTCCACTCTTGGGGAACCGTAAACAGCGAGTCTGTTGCACAGGTCATTTGCGCATTGGCCTCTTGTGGCATTGACCCTTATTCTGACCCCCGTTTCGGGGACGGTGACCGCACGATCCTTACACAGTGGATGGATATGTTTTCCACGCCGGATGGTTTTAAGCATGTGCAGAGCGAATCTGCCAGCAACCTGCTGGCGACATACGAATCCTGTTATGCCTTACAGTGGTATCTTGGTTTCCTGGAAAACGGTGGAGCGGGGCATCCGTACTACCTGTATTATCATCGTTATGATTTCTCCACTGTGCTTTCTTCGGAAGCCAACATACTGGAATTCTCTATTGAGGGTCAGAAAGGTGTCTTCGGAGAGGAAAATGGTCAGAATACCATTTCTATTACCTTGCCCAAGGGAATGCCCCTCCAGAATATAACGCCTGATTTCACCTTGTCAGCGGGCGCAATTTTGGAGGCTCCAACGATCCCCGTTACACTCGCTGAGGGTGCGGCCCAGCCGTTCACTGTGCTGGCGGAGGATGGCCAGACCAGAAAGACCTATTATGTCACGGTTACATTTGGTGATGTAGATCCGGCAGGCGCAAAGCTTGATACTTCGACCATAGTCCTGCAAGATGCCAATCAGCGTAATCTTGATATTCTGGACAAGACCATCACAGTGAAAGAGGACGGCGCGGACATTTTGCTGACGGTCAGCAGCGGTATTGATGTAACAAAGCTGCGTGTTATCGCCAACATCTCTTATGGCGCGAGTGCCTCGCCTGTCTTGGATGGCTCTGTGAACCTTGACCTTTCGGATTGGACGGAGTTTACCATTGCCTCTGCGGATGGCAAAAACCACGCTACTTATCGAATCAAGGTGCAAGCGAAAACGGTAGCCTCCATCACAGCATTTTCGCTGACGATCAATGGCACGGTCTATGACGGAGACATTGACGACGTAAGCGGCACGATCTCTGTGACTGGTGTGGACGACAGCAATCTGACTACCACAAAGTTTGCGCCGGACATCACGCTGGGCGCTGGCACAACGGTGTGCAGCCCGCTGTCTGGAACCGAACAGGACTTCTCTGCACCTGTCACCTATACGGTCGCAGGACGTGATGTAGAGAGCCGTACCTATACGGTTCGGGTAACGAACACGGCAGGCAGCTTGATCTCTGCCTCCGGAGAGACGCCAACACCGTCCAGTTCTGCCAGGATCGAGAAGTTTACGGTGCTGGGTGTAGACGGTGAGATCGATCACACCGCTGGTACGATTGAGGTCGTACTGCCTAACGGGACGGACGTAACCGCGGTAGCACCTTTGGTTACTGTACCTGCTGGCGCAGTGGTAAGCCCTGTGTCCGGTGAAGTGGTGAATCTGTCCACACCGCTTACCTATACCGTGAGGCTTGGTAGCGAGACGCGATACTATGTTGTTCGCGTGGTGTATCAGCGCAGTACCTCGCAGCAACTTTGGGACAAGGTCTCTGAAGACAATACGGTAACCGATCATCAGGAGAGCCGCAGCACACACCGGTTCTCGTAAGGAGGGTCAGACCGATGATGGAGAATATAATCACTATTAAATGAAGGTGGGAATTTAATGAAAAAAAGATTCATTCCCCTGTTGGCACTTTTGCTGTCGCTATGCATTATTGTGCCTGTGTCTATCGCGCAAATAATGGCGGCGGAGAGCGTTCAGGTCAAAATTGTTGCTATAGGTGGAAGTGTAAAAGTTTTCAATATACCGAAGCAAGATGGCGAAATCCATGGGGTTTCGGCGGCTACAGAAGACAAGCCAGAAGTAAATGTTCCCATAGTGGCACTTCCCAGTGATGGCTATGTTTTTAAGGAATGGACTGTAGATACGGAAAATGTAACAATTACTGATCCGAACGCCAGCACTACACAGCTAATTGTTACCACCAATACCCCTGAGACTGTTACCCTTACTGCGAACTTTGTTAAAACTGTTGATATCACGGCGACGAGCAACAATGATGCATGGGGTACAGTTACCGCAAGCGCGGAGAATGCCGTACCCGGTGGATCAGGTGTCACGCTGACAGCCGAGCCGAAGGAAGGCTACCGGTTGGATGGCTGGACGGTCTCTTACACCAATGGTGATCCTATGGTTGATTACAGCAGCCGGTTCACTATCTACACGCTGACCGAAGGCGAAGGCAATACGGCAACACTGGCTGTAAGCGAAACGAACACCGAGGCGAAAGCTCTGACTGTAACGGCGCATTTTGAAAAGGCAGATGCCGGACACTTCTTTAGCTATGATTACTGTGAGTTGCAGCCGCTGGTCTTCGAACTGCTTCCTGGTACCAACAACAAGGCTACAAGTATCACGGGGTGGTCGAACGATGCGAGTGAAGACATCGTAGTGATATTTGATAAACGCGGCACCAACAACAGTGTCACAGCCTTGCGCGGCTATACGATATGGGGCGGCCTCAAGCGTGTGGCTGATGGCGTGACGTTTAAGTTTGCCAGCGCGGATGCAACGGACTACACAAAGGGTTCAGGCATGGTTGGCCAGAGGCTTGCAATCGACGAGACTGCTTACGCGGTAGGCTTCACAATGACCGACAAGGATTGCAAGGTGAAGAAGGGCACCATTCTGCTGCAATACCCCGGTCGTGCGCAGGTAGAAGCGGAGAATGGCAAGCTGGAGTATAGCGGGACAGAATACGAAAATGGCGATGTGATCACGTTTACTCCCGAAGCCGAAGTGACGGTCTCCGCGAAAGCGGCGGATGGGTATCATCTGAAAGAGTGGATCATCAACGGTACAACATATGCGGGTACAGAAGATGGCTCCGCGACCTTCACCGTTCCCAACAAGTTCTTCTCTATCAAGCCTGTCTTTGAAAAGACCGGAGATACGCCTCAAGGCCCCGGCTGTGCCACGGTGGATGCAGAGCACGGCAAGCTGGTATATAACGACAGGGAATACACGAACGGCGACGTGATCGTCTTTACTCCCGGCGAAACAGTGACTGTATTTGCCAGAGTAGACGAGGGCTATTATCTGAACGGATGGAACATTCCAGGCGCAAATGTAGAAGACAAAAATGTTTATGAGGATTCTGTGACATTTGTCGTTCCTGACGCAGCTTTCACTATTAAGCCCATCTTTGAAAGCAAGGAAGGAAAAGTAGAGCTGAATTTCCATGCCATTAACACGGGAACGGATGTAGATCGCCCCAACGCCTTTGGCGAAAATGGCTGGATAGGTGAACTCAGTTGTTATCCCTTCCAGTTCTACACATTTGATGCCCAAGATCTCACGATTGATGAAGTAATTGCAAAGAAGAGCCGGGGCGAACTAGATAATCTTTATGAAGCGGGCTTCACTGGGTTAATGGCAAAATGGCCGCTTTATATTGAACGGGGGATCGGCATCCTTGTCGAGGCGAATACATATCCGGCATTTCCTGCGGGCGTTGACAGCAAAGCAACCTATATTTGCGATGACCTGACATCGACAGCTACAAATAAGCTGGGAGATCTGGTTCGCTATGAGGATTCCCAGTACAGAATACAGAACAGCAGACTGTATATCGCTTTTATTGCGAACGAGGATGTCATTGTTAACGCAAAGTTCCACGAGCTTGGTTATTATTCGTTCAAGGCTGTATCCAACGATGAAACCATGGGAACCGTAGAAATTACCCCGGAATGCCTTGCGGGTGGAACGCAGCAAGAGGCAACGCATGTAGTCATGCGAGCGATACCGAAGGATGGCTACAGATTTAAGGAGTGGATCGAAGCTGATGGCAGCACATATCTGTCAGCAGATCAGAAAATGATTCCGATAGCTCAGTTTGTGTTTGGAACCAAGGCGGCATCCTTTACAGCTGTATTCGAGAAGAGTGCAGATTCTCAGCCGCTACCGATTCAAGCAACGTCCGACCCCGAAGGTAAGGCAACCATTGAGGTCAAAGCGAATGGAAAGGCTATTACCTCAGCAAAGGAGGGCACATCTGTTGTTGCGTCCGTTGCAAATGTGGATGAGTATTATGAATTCGACCACTGGGAGATCACAACAGCTACAGAGGCCGCAGTGTCGCTTATTTCTGAGGAGGACTGCAGAAATAGTAGTGTTGAGTTTACTATGCCGTCCGTGACGGAGGGTGTCCGTATAAAGGCAATCCTGAAGGAGCGGTATGTAACACTAAGCTGGGAGGTCATGAAGGGAGGCGGCAGTGGCTATCAAGGTGCTTCCGACCTTGCAAATGTGGAGGTATCCGTAAATGGTTCGTCGGTAAGCAACTATACCAAGGTCAAAAAGGACGATGTGATAAGCTTTTCAGTGACCGTCAATGACACTGATAAGTATGTGTTCGAAAAAGTTGGAAAACGAGTTTTCCGTACCGGCAGCACACGCATAGAAGAAACCTTTACAGAATATTCCGGTACTTTTAAACTCACAGAGTGGACGAGTATTAGTTTGCTCGTGTGTTTAAATGACAAGACCGAGGAAACTGCCCGGCATGACATCGTGCTGACACAGGCGACAGGCGGTACGATCACATCTTCCAACTCGACCGCGCAGCCGAACACGACCGTCACGCTGACCGCTGCTCCCGATAGAGGCTACACGCTGAAGAGCTGGATCGTGAAGGACGAACAGCAAAAGACCATTGCTGTCACCGCAGATAAGACTAACAGCAATGTTGGTACTTTCACGATGCCTAAGAGCAATGTCACGGTAACGGCAGAGTTTGAGTCCACATCGGAGATCACACCGACGATCACATCTGTCGCACTGGTAAAGAGTGCAGATGGCAGTCTGGTCGCAAAAGGCGTTCCGTCTGGTGACAATTGGACGATCACCATTCCCAACACCGTGTCGGCAGAGACGGTTGCCAAGATCCCTGAAGGACTGTCCGGTTTGAACCTAAAAATCGTTACACCTGCTGGCGTAAAGGTAAAGCAGGAAGGCGGAGGCGGCAGCTATGAAGGCGATTGGTCTAAGGGTAACATCTCCTGCTATATGCCGGTAGGCGAAGAAGTTACGTTCAAGGCAACAGCAGGAACAGCTACCAAGGATTATACCATTAAGCTGATCTATTCTGGCTCTGGTGAACCTACGGAGCCTATCCTGTCCAACGGCTCCGCTACCCGCACCAGCAAGACCGGTGCAACCGTGAAGTTCACCTCCAGCGAGGCAGGCAACTACTTCTACAAGGTGGTGAATCACGGCGCGACAGCTCCCACTGCGGATGAAATCATGAAATCCACCACTAAGGGTACGGCCAGCACGGGTGAGATAACCTTCACCCTCAGCAATCTGACTGAGGATGCACGCGACATCTACATCGTGGTCGTAAGCGCAGCCGGTGGCGAGAGCGCACCCCTGAAGGTGGAGATCCCCGCCTATGGCAGTGGCACCGATACGCCGGATACCGGCGCGTATAAGATCTCGATAAGCACCCCCAAGGGCGGTACCATCACCACCAACCGCACCAAGGCCAACGAGGGCGATGAGATTATCGTCACCGTAACGCCCGACAGCGGTTATCAGATGGTGGCGGATTCGCTGACCTACACGCTGGCTGTGGAAAGTGGCGAAACGGTGAAGATCACCAACAACCGCTTTATCATGCCTGATGGTAATGTGAGCATCAGTTGTCAGTGGGAGACTGCCGCGACGACCGCCAAGGGCATCACAGGCTTCTCCATCAACGGCGTGGCCGGTGCGGTGAACAACAGCACCAATACCATCACCATCACCATGCCCCGTGGCACGGATGTAACGAAGCTGACCCCTGTTATTGCCACAAACGGCGTTAAATCCTTGACGCCTGGCAGCGGCGAGACGGTGGACTTCACCAACTCCGTGACCTATACAGCTACCATGGAGGATGGAAGCACCAAGACCTATATCGTTACGGTCTATGTGAACAAGGGTACGCTGTCCGACCAGTTCTGGGATATGTATGTAGTAGAATTATAACAGAATAATCCAAATTTTTCAAGTGCAGGGCGTGAACGGAATGTGAACGGAGCGCTTTCTTATGTTTGTGGTTCACTTTATAGGACACGCACAGAAGATTTGTAAACCGGGTTTCGAGAAAAATTTGCGAAAAATACGGAGCCTCATCTTCCATGAGACTCCGCAGGAGGTCAAGTATTTTCCGCAGCCGTTTTGAAATCGCCATTTTGCTTATACCAAATTCCTTGCCGATCTGTTCCAATGTATAGAACCGAAAGTAGTAAAACCGAAGCAGTTTCTGGTCATCATCAGGCAGAGTTGGAAAGATCTTCCGGAGTTTGTGCTTCCGCAAAAGAAGGAATGCTTGCTCAAAGGTTGGATCGGTTGGCTCGTCTGTGAACAGACCGGGCATTGTGTAAATTTCATTCCCAACGAAATCCAGGTGACGCTGGTCACTTCTTCGTTGAGCACTTTCCCGTAAACGATCCTGCTCCAAAAACTCCGCGACTTCATCGGATACAGTAATCTTTTGACCGTAGTAGTTGATGTTTTTCATCTTTACCGCCTGTCCAGTACGAAAGGTCGGCAGATGTTGACCGACACAGCCATCACGCTGCATCCCTTCCACCCTGGAGCGGAATGGTTGGGATGAGGTCGAACATCTGCCGACCTCATCGGTACTTTTCAATAGTTTAGTTCATAAGTTGGGTGCCTGACGATGGATTTATTATATCAGGCGGCAAGAGAATAATCGGGAACATTTGTGCGAATTATGTCGAACGGTTTGAAATACAAGGGATTCTATTTGTTTATTGTGTTTTGTTAGCGACCACTTGACGGTGCAACCGACGGCCGCCAAGCAATAATTTGGCACTAATGACAGTTGCAATTTTGAGGAAGCCAAGGTAACATCACCAAAACATTTTTGGAGGTGTTACATTTGAAGTCCATTTCTGAAGCAATGAAAGCCTATATGCTAACTCATCCCTTTGACTCTGGCAATTCGGATTGTCAGACGGTACTGGATCAGCTCTACCATGCCTATGCAGAATCCCATGAGCACGATCCCCAAGAGATTGGTGATGGATTCAAGGAGCTGGAGGAGTATCTGTGTGTACTGCCATTGGATAATAACAACGCAGTTTTCAATCTGTGTTGTCGCCTGTGCAGTGCATATGAACGCAAGGCCTTTCTGGACGGCCTGCAATACGGCGCTGAACTGATGCTGGAACTGGGAAAGGAGTCTGACCGATGAAAGAATTCCTTGAGAATTTAAGACAACAGGTAGCTGAAAATCCTCCCAATTATGGGGATGCGGATTCTGTCCTGGGATTACTGTATGAATGCTTCAACGAAAACAACCCCTATGACAGTGAGCAGATAAAGGCGGATTTCGAAGAACTGTACCGGCAGATGAACGGGATGCCCCTCCGGGAGATGGACAGAATCGTCTATCCGGTTTGCAAGCTCTGCCGGGATCATGAGAGGGCAGGGGTTGTGGAGGGAATCAAAATTGGCGTTAGATTACTACAAGAGTTAGGATAGTACATCCATAGTTTACTCGTCTCGTCAAAAAACTTGATGAGATGAGTAAATTTATCTTGATATTGTTCTTGATAGAGAATATAATATGCGAGTAAGGAGAGATGAATATGGGATACATTTCTGCACAGCAAGCTGCGACAAAGTGGGGCATTTCTAAACGACGTGTTCAAGTGCTTTGTACTGAAAATAGAATTAAGAATGCAACTCGTATCGGAAATATGTGGGTGGTGCCAGAGGATGCTTTGAAGCCGGCAGACGGTCGAGTTCAAACTCACCATACAGTTGAATCGCCCACAGCACGAGCAGCTAGGACAGCACTAAAGAAGCTGACGGTAAATGCTTATCAGGAAATAAACGGAAAGCTTAATAACCCCAGCACATCCAAAATGGTGTTTGTTAGCTTACTTGCTACAACTATTTTCTGTGATATCCAGAACGATGAATCATCTAATGAGAAAGATGATGTGTTTTTGATGATCAGTTCGGAACTGCTTGAGATTGAGTTCAAGGAGTCGAGCCGCAGATCCTTCTGGGAAATGTTTTCGTCCTTGGTTTCGGATTTTGAAAAATACATTTATCGCTATGCAGACTATGTTGATGATATTTTATCGTGGGCTTATCAGTATGTGAACAAACTTAGCCTGGATTCTGGGTTAGAAAGTACCCAGTTCTTTACGGAAGAATACATGATTGAGTATCTTACAAAAGGTATTCCTAGAACAACGACTGCTAGTTCTGTATATTTAGATCCAGCTTGCGGTGGTGGTAATTTCCTTTCCCATATCTTGAACCAGTTGTTTGTTTTAAGGTATAGAGAATTAGATAATCCTATCGCTTGCATTGAGAATATTTTCAATGCTTTATATGGATATGAATTGGATCCCAATCTGGCAGCGGTCGCATCAGTGAACCTGAAGCTTAAAGCATTGATGTTGTTGGCTAAAGTACAGCAGGTATCTACTGTTGATTGGAGACTATTTTGCCCCAATATTTTTACATCCGTTGAACCAAATGGATTTGGCTTCCTGGAGGCAGACTTTTCAACGCACAGAATCAGAAGAGTGGCGGATGGCAAGCGTGAGAATTTAGAAAGCATGACCGCTGTCGCTACAGAGATCTATACGAACCCGCCATTCCAAACCGTTAAAGGTATGGCTAGTTCTATGAAGGAACATCTCAAGAAACATTTCCCTAACGCCAAGTGCGATCTGTGCAATGCGTTTATTTTACAGTGCATCGATAAAATTCAAACAGGTGGAACGATTGGACTTGTTACGCAAAGCAGCTGGATGTATTTAGACAGTTTCGAGAATTTGCGAAGAGAACTTATCACCAATAATACGATAGAATCAATTGCAGACTTAGGTTCTGGAGCATTCTATGATCTAAGTGGAGAAAAGGCAAATGTAGCGCTGGTCAGGGTTACGAAAACACCGTATGCGAATGCATGTGTCAAAGTGTTGACATTGAGAGATATTCCGCTTAAAGAAAAAGCTGCAGTACTGGGAAAGGCCTCCGATTCGGTGCTGCTTATGCAACAGACGCAGCTTTTTGGTGGTGAACACATGGCTTTCTCTTTAAGCCAAACCACCCCCAATACTGTACATGCTATGCCAGGGAAATACGGAGATTACGGAATCCCAATGCAGGGCACTTCAACGGGTGATGCAGCTAGACTAATAGGCTATTACTGGGAACATTTAAATGATCCAGAGTGGGTTCCTGTTAGTAAAGGCGGCAGTTATTCTCGCTGGTGTGGACTTAATAGCTATGTCTTAAAATGGGGCGCTGACGGCGAATATATTCGTGCGACTAAGGGTTCGGCTCTGCGCAACACAAAGTATTTCGATAGAACATCGCTGGTCTATAGCGATACTGGTACATCCGGCTTCAACGCTCGTCTGCTGGAAGAAGGTCAGCTGTTTGTGGCATCTGGACCGGGGATTAGAGATGTTCAGGGAAGTCCTTACGCGCATCTTTCACTGTTGAACTCTAGAGTGTTTTCCTATTATTTAAGAGCGCTTTCGCCAAAGCTTACGGTTGCAGCCGGATACATTTCAAGAGTTCCGGTTCCTACTGGTTTGCTTGATCGAATTGAGCTGAATAGCTTAGGACGAGAATGTTATGACAGAAAAAGAGAGCAGCTCAAAGTGCGACCTAATAATTTGGAATGGCAAGTACCGGTTATTGAATTCGCGTCTTTGGATGCTTTTGTATGGCAGCTTTTCCTGAAAGAAATGCAAGACGAGTTAGTGAAATTAAGCTGCGAAAAGAAACTTGATGACATTATTCTTGAGGCATATGCGCTTGATAAAGCAGAGCTTTCGAAACTGAATGAAACTGTTGGAGTACCTGCTATAGACATAACCGGAACGTCGATTGCGAACAAATTGGATAAAGTAATGGCCCAGGCGTTAGATGCGAATTGTCAGATTGTTCGAACCAGAGTGAATAAACAATCCTTGGGTTGTGATGGCTTGTTGGAGTTTATCGCACGTAAGGAACAGGTTAGTCCAGAACTAATTGTTGAGTTGATTTCGTCTTCTCCTGAGACGTTCGAAGAATGCAAGGCCAAGTACAAGAACTTGGTATTGCACAACATTGTTCTAGCAATTCTTGGTTTTAGAGTGGAGACTCGCGATGAAATGCAGATGTTACAACTGTGCCAGAAGTTCTATGAGATGTATCCTGGGTTGAAAAACGAATGGGATACAGTAGAAGAATGGATTGCGATGCAGTTCAATTCTATTCATACACAGACCTTCAGTAATCGTCCGTACTATCATTATGAGGGCGGAATGTTCACAAGAAAGATTTGAGGATGGTGAAGCATGAGCAACCAGATACATATAATTCAAAATGCAATTACGACCACCATCTCGGAAATTTTTCGTGGTGACTTTAGGCGTATATGCGAAGTCAAAAAAGCGGTATTGCATCTCGAGGCGATTTACTTTTGCCATGGCACTTGCTATCTTCTCAAGCGCGAGAATATGCCAATTAAAGATCAATTAGCGCTCTATCAAAGAATTGAGTTAATCCCACAGAGCACGACAGAGTTCTTTGAGAATAACCGCGAATGCATTATTAACAATTGGCCAGAAGAAAGCGCACTTGCAGCAAAACCAGAAATCCTGTATGATGCACTTTTGGCAAGCGAGTTTTGCGTACAGCCTGAGAGAGTTGGATATAAAATCGATAAAGTTAGCCGAGATATTGCGGGGGCATATTATACTTCTTCTGACTTTTCTGCGCAAATTACTTATCGTGCGCTAGAGAGCTACATGGATCGAAAGCGGAGGCGTGCGATAGATTCAGACTCTTTTGCTTGCTGCAATGAGTATGAGAATATAACCTTCCTGGACTATTCTTGTGGATGCGGAGAATTTCTGTTAGCGGTAATCCAGTATTTTGATAATCATGTATTGGGTTATTCCAGAAAGAAGCTGGCAACTCAGTTGAGGGGTGTAGATGTCAACCCAATAGCACTGATGATCACCATTGCGCGGATTGTTTCTGCAGTTGAAGCTGAAGATGATGAAAATTTGCTTCGTGAGGTCGCAAAGAACTTTATTGTAGGCAATCCATTGCTTCATAGCGATAAAATTGCACCGCTAGAAGTGAGGTTTGATAATTTTGCGCTTAACAGATTGTATGCTGAGACAGAAGGAATCAATTGCTTGGAACTGGAACAACAAAACCTGGTCGTGTTAGGAAATCCGCCATGGGAAAAGCTCCGCTTTGAAGAACGGGCATTTTTTAGACCGGTTTGTCCTGCAATTTCAGCAATCTCGCAGAAAAACAAGCGCGAAAAGGAAATTAAAAAACTTGCGGTTAATTGGCTAGAACTGTTGGAGTACTACCAGCTTCTGCAAGATGATTATGCTTCGGTGAAAAAAGAAATCCCTAAACATCCGCTCCTGAAAGTATCGTTGGTTGGGGAGCTGAACACATATGCAATGTTTGCTGAGCTAGCTTCTCGATTGACAGAAAAAGATGGTTTTGCAGCGATTATAGTGAAAAGTGCGCTGGTTACATCAACTTGCTATTCGTCTTGCTTCCGACATTTTGTTAATCAGGGATCACTTTCAGAGGTGTTTCTCTTTGATAATCGGGAGAAGCTTTTCCAAATTGACAGCCGCGAGAAATTCTGTGTACTCTTCTTCGGAGGAGAACATGCCGGTGGCATAAAGGTACATTATGGACTGACTAAGCAAGAACAGATATTGTCGTCTGTGCCAATCAATGTTACGAGCGAGGAGCTGGAACTTATCAATCCGGAAACAGGACTGCTTCCGAATGTGGCAGATTCGAAGGAGTTCTCGTTCTTACTTCGAACACACAGATCGCTGTCAGTGTTTGCAAAAGAATTTCCAAAGTGTCATTTTGGTAGGTTGGTACACCTTACTGCGCATGCAGAACACATTTCTACAAAGTCGGAAAAAACACGAGTCCCAATCTATGAGGGAAAATTCATCGAACAATATGATAATCGTTTTTCCACATTTGCAGGAATGAGTGCTGATGAACGTTATCAAGCAAAGGCATCTGCTAGACGGCAACCGGGTGATAGTTTTGTTGCCCCAAAGCCTGCTCCGGAGTGCAGATACTTTATTGATAAGAAATTTTGGGAATCATTTCTTGATAGGTATGATCAACCGTATTCTCTGTGCTGGAGAAGTCTTACCTCTCCCACCAATCAACGGACTATGATTGCATCGATCATACCGTCAATGCCAACTTGCCAATCCGTTCAATTGCTCCAGACAACACCAGTTGAGGATCTTTTGATGATACTGGCGCTGTTTAATTCCAAGGTGTTTGATTTTTTTGTACGGTTGAAAATGGGGGGTATTGATCTGACGCAGAGTGTTGTACGGCAGATTCCTGTTCCTTTCCGAGAGGCATGGAACAGCATGGTTACTTTACATGGTGTAGATTATACGGCATTGGATGCGGTCAGAGCCTTGGAACGGCTACTATACCGGAATGAGCCGGACTTGTGTGGTTTGTGGGATGGTGTTCCGGAAATAAAGAATGCGGATAACTACTACAAAACCGCTGCAGATGTACGGGAGGAAATCGACAAGATTATTTTCCAGATGTATGGTCTTACAAGCGCAGAAGAGAAAATGGTTCGCAACTCCTTTAAGGCATAGTAAAAGACGCAGGCTTTCGGGCCTGCGTCTTATCTATTGGGATTATCCAATTCTGATCTTACCAAATGCCTTGGAAGACTTATTAATGCCGTTGGTTGCCCAGAATTCGCTGTTTGCTTTCAGTGCGTCCAGTTCGCTTTCGGCCATGGTTTCAAGAATGTAGTGGTCAGAGGTTACACGATGGAAAACGAGAATGTGATAGGCAAAGTCTGTTTTGCCATACTGAGAAAGGGATTCGTCGCCGGTCTCCGCATCTCCCTTGAGCTGGATTCGCCAGGATGCATTATTGGGTGCAAATTTGATGGTGCTGGGATAGTAGGAAATACCGTTATAGACGATAGTGACATTCTTCTCCACATCACGAGCCATGGGATCCAAACCGAAAAAGGCCACACTACCGGGGATAGATCCGTTTTCTACATTGGGGTGGGTGCCGCTCTGAAGCTTAGCGGAAGAAGAAAGATCGAGAATGTTTCTAGAGCCGCCGGTGCTTGCGCGCATTTCGAACCAGTAGGTTGCCTGTACATCACTGGATGCTTCCAAAGAAAGAAAAGATGCTGCGGTAACTTCAGAATCATGCAAAGGTGCGGTAGGTTGCTGTGTGGCGGCACTTTCGTTGTTGCCTGTCCTAGAATTGGAAGATGTGCCTGCAAACAAATTGGCGGGGACGGGAATCTTTACCGATGCGGTGGGGAGATTGGAAACTGCACGGTGGCCAAAGTGTGTATTCGCACTGAAGCTACTGCGCTTGGTAGAGTTTTGTCGGCTCTGCTGCTCGGTAACAATCAGACCATTACGCAGAAGCTCTTGGATGTCCTCAACAGAAGAAATCCTTTTTACCAGATTAGACTCCTGATACAGGGTGAATGCTTCCGTCAGATTCTCGTAAGATCTGTGATCCAGCGTATCGTTCAGATTCAGAAACTGAGTGTTGCAGGTTTCGTAATTGGTACACAAACCACCACGAGTCAGATTGTTGGAACCCACAGCGACCCATGCCTGATCCGCATTCCGGACGATGAAAATCTTAGGATGGTATGTCTGAGCAAATGCGCTATCATGGACTACATAGAGTTCGTCGCAGAGCTTTGTGAGTTTGTATAGGGCTTCAGCGGTCGTGTTTTTCTGATCAATACCAGCGAGTACACGGAGGTGTCCGCCTGCGCTGCGGAAGGTCTGGAGTGCCGCTGTCAGCAGATCGACGCCACTGCTTTTAGCATAGGCAACATGGATATTCAGCTCACCATTTTTAACTGTGGTCAATTGCTCCACCAAGGGTGTATAGAGGTTTCCGCTGGTGGGCTGCATGATGTAGGTACTTTGGTGCGCTACACCGGAAGAGAACAGGTCGGGCACCTTGAGTCCCAGTGCAGATGCAATGCGAGCGAGTCCCTCTAATGTGGGGTTTGTAGCACCTTTCTCGATATCAACGATAGTCGTGCGCGTCAATCCGGAATTCGCTGCTAGTGCCTCCTGCGTTAGGCTTGCTGCAGTTCTCAAAAGCTGAATGCGCTTCCCTAGCGCATCCTTAAAAACGGAATAGTCATTAGTGTTGGATGTATTCATATAAAACTCCTTTCATCCAAAATTTAGAAATTGATGGAAATAATATACAACACTGAAATGGATTTGTCAATAGGGGAATGAAAAATATTCTGTACAAAATATAAATTTCGGTTGAGCCAAATAACGAGCCTGCTGACTGACGTATTTGTGGGAAACGAAGTGATAGTTGCTCTTTTGGTTTGCCACAGGCTGCAATATAGCACAAGCCCTCCCTGTTGGATGGCTGATAACTGCAGATTATTGCAAGTCTACAAAACAACTATTTTTGTGTTTTCCTAAATTGATGCTATAAATTGGACAAATTCCATGATAGAATACAAATACAGAAGTATAACCTCGGCGACAGATATAGACAGTTGGGGGTATTCAAATGATTCTTAAGCTTAGTGTAAACAATCAGAGTGTAGAGAGTTCGGGTATTACGAAGGACTACAAGGATGCCCTGTGCGAATATGTATGGAACAGCTTTGAGGCCAATGCAACCGCTGTTGCAATTGATTGTATTCCCAATGAGCTGACAGGAAGTGCAGAGATTGTTATCACTGACAACGGAGATGGAATCGCCTATGATTCCCTTGAACGCACATTTGGTGCATTCCTCGATTCTCAAAAGAACAGCCGATCCCTGCAAATCAAAACAAAGGCAAACAAGGGCAAAGGACGATTCTCGTGTTTTTCCTTTGCATCCTTGGCTGAATGGTCGACGGTAACGGCAACACCAGATGGCAATATCGCGTATACAATCAGCTTGGAGAATGCTGATAAAAACCAATGCGATGTTTCTGATCCGGCACCAACAACGAGATCAACGGGCACGAGACTGATCATCAGTGGCATTGATGGTATATGTGAAGATGATGTAAGCTTTGCGCAGTTAGAAGATACTATGCTCAAAGCCTTTGCATGGTATCTGTACCTCAATAAGGATAAGAAAATCGTACTAACCATCAATGGTACAGAGTTGGATTATCGAAAGTACATTAATACTGATGCAAGTGTTGAAAAGGAAATCCTAATATCCAGAATCCCGTTCAAAATTGCGTTGATTGTTTGGAATGAGAAAATTACAGAGAATTTCTCTGTGTATTTCCTGGATGAAGAGGGTGTTGTTAGGTCGAAGGATACGACAACATTTAACCGTAATACGGTGAATTTTAACCACAGTGTATTTGTCACTTCGCCGTTCTTTTTGGGGAGAGACGGAATTACATTAAAGGGCAAAAGAGTAGAACTTGATGGGCAAACTGCGCTGAATGAGTATGATGAAGACAAGAAGGTTCTAAAAGAGTTAAGCAAAGAAATTCAGGATGTTATAGAAGAAAGCTTGCATAAGCACATGGCGGCACAAGTGGATAAAGCCATTGCGCGAATGGAGGCCAGAGATTC
>UMKX01068041.1_pt1 | contig 20721 bp, 16 predicted proteins | sample 1966471 | NCBI WGS metagenome assembly UMKX01 (sample SAMEA4836188, study PRJEB28245) | human gut metagenome | biome: gut microbiome; material: fecal sample | place: Denmark | collected 2008
CCGGACGGCGAAATTCACCGCCTGACGGGCGGCAAAGTCGTGCCGGGCCACGGACAGGAAGTAATCCTCCGTCAGCTCCCCCTTCAGATCCTGGCGGAAGTCGTACCCCCACCAGCGGTTGCGGTCGTCGTCCAGGCAAAGGGCGTTGTACGCCGCCTCGTCCCGGTCCTCCAGCGGCGTCAAGGTCAGGCGCGGCGTGGTGAGGGTGGGGATCTCCCGCAGACGGTCGGCCTCGCAGCGGACCTCGAACCGCAGCTTCCCCGCCAGGCGCACCGGCAGGTATTGCAGCTTGGACGTCCGCAGGCCCTGGTCCCCGGCGTCGTCCTCCCGGTTGATGTAGGTGCAGTCGCCGCCAAAGTGGGCGGCAAAGGCCTGGACCAGGGTGGGATATGCCCCCTGGTGGGAATACAGGGCCTTTTCCACATGGATGATCAGGGTGTCGCCGCACTTTTCCGCCAGGCTCATGGCCACCAGCCGACCCTCCGACAGCAGGCCGCCGCCCAGCAGCCAGCCCTCCGGCAGCAGCCGGGCCAGGGCCTTGGCATAGGTCAGCTCCCGCTTGGCGTTGAAGCTGGTTTTCTGGAACTCCTGCTCATAGTCCCCCCAGAAGTCCTCGATGAGGGGCATGTCCTCCCCGGTAAGGACCACGAACCGGGCATTGGGGTACTCCTTGCGGAACTTGTTGATGTGGTTGCGCTGGCCGCTGTATTTCCGCCCGGCAAAGGCGGCCATATCCTCCGCCCGATACAGGTAATCCTTCCAGTTGCGCTCGTTGGTCAGCCGGAACCGGGGCCAGCGCAGCAGCAGCTCCGGGGCCTTCTCCTCCGGCACCACGGAGATTACCGGCGGCGTTCCCGTCTCGGTGCAGTATTCCTCAATGGCCGTCAGGGCGGCATCCACATCACCGCCGGGGCCCGGCACCGGAAAGTCGAATACCCACTCGCCGTCCACCCGGTTGCGGACAATGAGGCATCCCGCCTCCTGGGCGAAGGAGGGCCGCAGATACAGGCTCCACATGAGCTTTGTTCCGGTGGAATATTCGCACAGGTGATAGTCGCACCCGTCGTAGTAGCGGCGCAGCAGGGCATGGTGTTCAATGGTCAGGGGGGTAAATGAAAGCATATGGGTTCTCCTATTTGATCTGATCGATGATTTCACGCGCCTCGGTGATGAAGCGGCGGGCAGCAGGGCGCAGGTCCTTCCGGTCCCGCACCAGAATGCCCAGCTGGCGGTAGGCCGGCGGGTCCAGGGGCACCGCCTGCACATCGTCCCGGCGGCCCTTCAGAACCAGCTCCGACAGAACGCTGACGCCCAGGCCGTGCTCTACCATGGAGATGATGACGCTGTCGGACACCTGGGTGGTGCGGATCACCGGCGTGACGTTAGAGCGGTTCAGCGCCCGCAGAATGTCCAGGTGAAAGCCCAGAGACGGCATCAGGAACTCCTGCCCGGCAAAATCCTCCACATTGAAGCGGTCACGGCCCCGCAGGTCGTATTCCGGCGGCAGAATGGCCAGCAGCGGGTCCTCCGCCAGGGGGACCCAATCCATGGTCATGCCGTCCTGGAGACTGGCGAAGCCCACGTCCGTCTTGTCCTCCCGGACCCAGCGGTACACCTCCTCCACGCTGCCCATCTGGATGTCCACCGTCAGGTCCGGGTGGACCCGGCGGAATTGCTGGATCACCTCCGGCAGCCAGTGCATGGCAATGCTGGAATAGGAGGCCACCCGGATGGTGTCCTCCTTATGGGAATTGATCAGGGCGATCTCCCGGTCCAGGGACTGGGAGGCCGCCAGAACCTCCCGGACCAGGGGATAGATGCGCTCCCCCGCCGGGGTCAGCCGCACCCCGCCCCGGCCCCGCAGCAGCACCGGAAATCCGATGTCCCGCTCCAGGCTGTTCATCATGTGGGTCATACCGGACTGGGTATAACCCAGGGCCTCCGCCGCCCGGGTGAAGCTGCCATACTGCACGGCCGCCGCCAGAGCCTCCAGTTTTTTCGTATCCATGCCATCCTCCAGCTATGAAACTATTTCATACTGCTATTATACAACGTACTTTTTCCCCGGGCAAGAGAGGGATTCTATGTATTTTGCCCAATTTTTAAGGAGATATTCCGTGCATTGTGCAAAAATAGGATGATTCCATGACATTCTTTAATGTTAAAATGAGATTTTGTCGCTTTACAAATTTTTTCTCATGGTGTATCTTGTCCACAGTAATTCCTACGACATGAATTGCTTTTCCTTTCTATCCTCAAACAAAGAGAGCCGCACATCTGTGCGGCTCTCTTTGTCATGCTGCCCAAAAAAGACCTCCGGCCTGGCCCGTGACCTCCATGGTGCCCCGGACATGGTGGATGCCGCCGTCGGACAGGTCAAACACATACCCTTTATCAAATTTAATTCAAACGCTGGGAGAAAGGAAGTTTGAAATTTTTTGAGATTACCCAACGGATATGGAAGCGTCAAGAAAATGCCAGGAAAGCGAAGAAGGCCCTATGCAGTGAGGAAAACGGTAGGGTGGCATGTTAACCCAGAAACAGGCAAGTCCGTTCAAGAACAAATCACCATCGGCTATGCGGCAACCAGAGCAGAGGGCTGCAAGTACTGGCAGAGTACAACAATAATCCCTTTGACATTAAGGCATTTTGCGTCAAACCGCAAGATATTGTGGTCTATCATTTCAGAATTTTGTCCCCTCGGATTTTGGTATGTCAATGCTTTGCAACAAAAGCCGAAAGAAAACCCCAGAAAACCGAAGTTTTCCGGGGAAAAGGATAACTTTTTTATCGCTTGCTGAACTGAGGTGCGCGACGGGCGGCCTTCAGACCGTACTGGGCTGAAAAAATCCCGATTCCCCTTGATATTCCAACACTTTTAAGGATGTCGCAACTGGACTTAGCCCGTATATTAACAGAAAACATCGTTAAAAACGGGTATTTTCAAGACATTGCGACAGGCCGTAACGCAGCGTTTACGACAGGGAGAAGTTCTTGGGGCTTATTATACTTGATTTTTGCATAAATGTCCATAGTTGTTTTACTGTTTTTATGCCCGGCGAGATATTGCACGGTCTTGGGGTCTACCCCCATATATAAGAGGTTCGTAATGTATGTGTGGCGAAGCTGGTGCGGGGTCACATGGAAGTCCAGACTATACACATGGTTCGGGGAGCCTTTCCGATGGCTTCCGAGAATGGGGCAGGTCGTATAACGGATGTGTTCCCCATTCACATACTTGTAGTTGATTTTCTCTCCTGCGGTGTGGTTCTTAACATGGTACCAAACTCCCACAAATTCGCCCTCAGAAAGGGGGCCACCCTTACGATTTGAAATCACAAAGGCAGATTTGGAAGATCGTTTTGCCTCTCGCAGGCACTCCACCAAACACTTTGGAATGGGAATATCCCTTCGGGATGCCGGAGTTTTTAATACGGTAGAGATCTCCGGCTCTTTCCGGTGGCTTCCCCGCCATGCACGCCGGACAGAAATATATGGGGTCGGCGTGTCCAGGAACACACAGTCCCATTGCAAAGCAAGACTCTCCTCACGCCGTAGACCTGCGTACAGGCCGAGCATGACAAACACATACGGGGGAAGGCCCTTGACTGCATCTACCAGCTTTTTTACCTGCTCATCCGTCAGTGCGTCCATCGGTTTACCTGGCACACCGCCCTTGGCGCTGATCTTAGCAGCAGGATTGTAGTCGATGACCTCGCTGCGCTCTGCCGAGTAAAAGACGCTTTTAATAAGCATATTGACGGTATCAAAAGTGTGCTTTGCTCTTTTGGACACAGGAACAAGCGCCAGCTTGATGTCGTCGGCCGTCACATCGGAAAGATACAGGTTCCCAAGCGGCTCGACAATATACTTATACATCTCCCTGCGATAATTCCGCAGCGTATCTTGTGTTACCGTGGCTGAACGCATGAGCAGCCATCTTTCACAATAATCTTCTACGGTAGGGTTTTGCTTCCGAAAAAGGATGTCCTGTACCTGCTGCCGTGCGTCCTGTTCCTTTTTGTATAGCTCCTCACAGGTGGAAGCGTAAATGGGAACCCGTTTTCCATCGGCGTCAGTGATCCTGGTACGGAAATAGGTGACACCGTTGATCTCGGCGGTGCCGTATGCCGGTATGTTCTGTTTCTTCTTCGCCATAAGTACCTTCCTTTCTTAGCCTTATGTATTGGCATATCCGTTTTACCAGAAATCAGCGTTGGGCGCAAAGGTGCAAACCGGCATGAAAACAGAGCGAGGAATTTCTTCCCCGCCCTGTGTGCGTACAACTTAATTTATGAAGCGTCCCATTCAGCGAAGGCGCTGGTCATAGCCTTTACCACATCGTCAGGTCGATTGTATTTCACCTTGGCGTAGATGTCCATGGTGATCCTGCTGTTTTCATGACCTGCCAAATACTGTACCGTCTTGGGATCGACGGAGGCATGGATCAGGTTGGTGATATAGGTATGCCGCAGCAAATGCGGCGTCACCTCAAAGTCCAGACTATACACCACATGGCCGTTATTCCGTGCCTTTTCTCCCAGCTCCGGGTAAAGCATATACTTCACATATTTCCCGTCCACTTGCTTGCGGGCGATCCTCGGCTTTGCCGTCCGGGTCACAACATATTGCCAGAGCCGCTTAAACTGCGTGTAGCTGAGTGGATCGCCGTCCCGATTCGCTACAACAAAATCCGAGGTTGATTTTTTCTTGGCTTCTCTCAGACAAGCCGCCAGATGATCCGGCAGCGGAATATTTCTCTCTGCGGCAGCGGTTTTCAGCTCTGTTGATATGACGGGTCGGTTGTGTTCCGTGTGCCATGCTCTGCGCACGGTCAAATACGGTGCCTCGGTGTCCAAGTAAACTGAATCCCATTGCAGGCCGAGAATTTCTTCCCGCCGTAAACCGGCGTATAGTCCCAGCATGATAAAAACATAGGGCGGCAATTCACGAACCGCATCCAATAGCCGCTGCACCTGCTCATCCGTCAACGGCTGCTTCTCTCCCTGCGGGACACCGCCGCCTTGGGGCGACAAATACACTGTGGGATTTTTGCTGATGATCCGGCTTTCCTCTGCTGCACGGAAAATGCACTTATAGATCACGATGACCGACTTATACACTGATGCGGATTTTTTGGAAACCGGCACAAGGGCGAGCTGAATATCATCTAAGGTCACATCCGCGATCTTCTTCTCTCCGAGGTACGGAATGATGTTTCGGCGTACTTTAGAGGTATAGTCTGTCAGCGTCGTTGTGCGTACATGGGCGGATTGCATCACCAGCCACTTTTCGCAATAGTCTGCCACCGTAGGCGATTTCCTGCGCTGCCGGTCATCGTCCATCTGTGACAGCGTGTCCAGCTCTTTGTCATAAAGCTCCTCGCGTGTTTTGGCATAGAGGGCGCGTTGTTTCCCCTCACTATCCGTTATGGTTGTCCGATAGTAGGCGTGTCCTTTGATCTCGACCGTGCCGTACTTCGGGATCCTGCTTCTTTTTCCTGCCATTATCTCACCTCCAAGAGTATTACACATTGCTGCGGTGCTTCTGTTTTATCAGATGGGCGGCAATTCTTCAAATGTGCGAATTTTGCTGATGCACATCCTCTCCTAATTTCTCTTAATTTGCCATTTGAGAATGTTGATCGAAAAATAAAAACAGAGCACCTGGGACTTCTCCGGGGTGCTCTGTTTGCCTATAAGCAAATATTTTCTTAATGGCAATTCTATTTCCTGCACATGATGGTTCAACCTTCATCAGAAAGACGCTGGTTAATGTCAGTGATCCATTGAGGGTCTTGAGATTCTAAATACTTGAATAAGGTCAAAATATTTGTTGATGGAATATCATCCGGGCAAGTGCTCAAGTTTGAAACTCGTGCTTTCATTTCTGCATAAGAACGATAATGTATTTTGCTGCAAATTGCTTCCAACTGATCTTGGTGGGCATCATAATCAGACACATGGGTGAGTCGTTCTACATCGGCTCGTGCGGCTTTTTTGGCTTGTGTTATCAATTGGACATCACCAAAATGGGACAGGATGACCTGCAAGGTACATGGACTTGTAAATATAACAATTTCTTTAGCTTTACCTGGCCCCAAAATCCCATCCAATTTTGAAATGACGCCTTGATACTGCTCCGGCTTTCTGTCCTTATCACATACAACAAAAATAATTTCATAAAAATTTTTGGCATACGCCGCTTGAAAGATACTTGGTATATTGCTTGCGGCCTTTGCGTTGCGAAGTTCCACATGGTATGTGCCCTTAAAACAGGGGAAATCTAAAATGCGATTGAAATAATAGTATTCTTCATACCCTTCCAGTACGAGACAAATGTTATGCAGCTTGCCATCTTGTAAAAACGGAGGAAGAACTCCCATGCTTAATCCTCCTCACTGACGCTTATTAATGCTTCCACTAAAGAAGGATCGGGTAAAGCCCCAAAGGCACCTTTGCTATATTTATCGATGATGTCACTTTCGGCGCGAATACCTGCTTTTTCAGCGGTAAACAAGGCGAGGGAGTACAAATATGCTTGGTCGGTGTCCTTGTCAGTGAACCATATTTGGTCTTTTCTAAACAGTGTTTTAATATCCAGTAAGCTAACATCGTGGGTCGTACAAATTAATTGAGCAGAGGTATTGATATAATTGTTAAACAACGAAATGATTTCTCTGGAAATCTTAAACTGTAATCCACTGTCCAGCTCGTCAATAATTAGGATTTTCCCTTTTTCAAGAGCTTCAACAATATAGCTTGCCAGCGCCACAATTTTCTTTGTTCCGCTTGAATCAAATTTAATGCTTGGAAGCGGTCTGCCCCGATGAATTGAAATCAGTCGCAGCTGATCCATGAGTCTATCTGCGTTTTTGAGAGCTTTTTCCAATCGCTCATCTTTATCTTTATCTTCATCGGGCCTAATTTCGATCTCCATAGATTCCGCATACTTGAAATCATCAATATCTAAGTCCGCTGCCCTAATTAAGCTGACAACCTTTTTTGCTTCTTTTGTATTTGGATTTTTCAGAACTTCAATCGTCTTAAACGGACTAATGCGGTTCATACTCAGAAACACTATGCTATCTGCAAATTTTCTAAGGACATATTTTGCCTCCTCAAGCAGAGGAAAGTCGCTTGTGTCAAATGAGTAAATCAAAATACTGTCTTTTGAAGATAGTCCAATAATATCTGCGAGCCTTTCGTCGCTGCTATACGATGTTTTACTCTTTGTGTCACGCTCGAAATATACGATTTCCTTTCTGTTTCCATGTTCGTCTATCTCAATACGGCCAAAATGCTCTTTTTGGTATTCTTCTGCCTCTGTGTCATAAGCAAAGGAATAGGCAAATCTACTTCCGTCAGAGAGAAATTCTGCGCCAAGATTAACAACTGTGGATTCTGAGAATACATTGGCACTATATCGGAACGGGCGATTGAGCAGCACATTACGATAAGCAGAAATTGCTTCTATGGTACAGGTTTTCCCTGTATTATTGGGTCCGTATATTGCTATGGATTTTAGTGCATTTCCTTGGTCGCTCTGTACAACATTTGAAAGAAACTTCCGAGTGTGCAGGTTTGCCTCCATACTCAGTTCAACTGGCTTCTGAAAGACCTCGAAGTTTTCAATTGTGAATTTTAGGAGCATTTTCATCACCTCATCGTAATGATAACACACAAAAATTTTTTATGCAATATATATGCACAAAAAATTAAAATATTCTTATCAACCACACTGCCCATGGAATTGACCCTAAAAAGGGGCATGGTTTCGCACCATTACATGGGGAAAGGGACACTAAATTTCATTATACAAATATTATTCCACCAACCAGTAAAATTACACACTACCAAAACGCTATACTATAAACCTATGTTCAACTATGCGAACTATCCTTCCGCACATTTCGGTAGGTGCTTTTCTTTTCCATGGGCTTTGCCCTGTGTGTACACTTGGCGACATACTCCTGTAAGCCGGCACTGGTAAAGAAAACGCAGCCGTTTGGTACATACTGCACATAGGAGATCAGTCCATTGTTTCTTGCGGCATCCAAGGTCGTAATACTGATGCCTAAAAGCTCTGCTGCTTCCTTGCGGGTAAACAATTTTTCCATTGCCGATCACACTCCTTTTGCTGCTTGGCGATTGATAGCGAGGCTGATGCACAGCGCCCTTGTTACATCCTCCATCTTTTCATCCGACAGGCTCCCAACATACGGCCCTACGCAGCATTTATCTAAGGTACGAAGCTGCTCCAGCATAACGACCGAGGGATATTTCATAGCGCCGACCATGCCGATAAAGCTGTGGGTTGGCTGCCTGGGCTTGGCATTGATCCGGCTGGTGATCGCAGCAACGATAACGGTAGAGGCGAAATGATTCCCAACATTATTTTGCAGTATAAGAACAGGCCGTATTCCACCCTGCTCCGACCCGACAATGGGATTGAGATCGGCATAATAGATCTCACCCCGGTAAAACGAATGCTTCATAAGTGGTGTCCTCCTTTTTGGCCACCTGTGGCGGCTATGTAAAAAGGCCGATTGAATCATCCAATCGGCCCGCCTGTTATCGCTCTTTTTGTTTCCTTTCGAGTTTCTTTGCTTCTGCTTTTGCCCGATTCTCAACGGTGTTCCAAATTTCCTCCATGTAGCTTGTTTCCTGGCTTTCCCATTCTGCAAACACATCGGCAAGAGGGCTGGGAGATCTTAATAAGGCCTGTGCCTGTGCATCCGGCAAGTTATTGCATTCAAGGGACATCAAAATATCTTCCCGTACTGTGTACTCATAGGTGTGTTTCAAGATTTCCTCCGGCGGCTGAGTGAGCAGCCATGCGCGGTAGGTTTCCTGCTCGGCAAACATCTTTTCATATAAAGCTGTATTTCGCTCCTCGTTGATCATGTGGCCTCACCCCTGTTTCCATAAAATTAGGCCGTATTCACCACGGCTATGTAAAGGCCGGAGGAAAGCAGTATGATTCCCCCGGTCTATAATGAATCGTTGAGCGCAGGTCTTTTGTCTTTGACACCCCACCTGCATAGGAGATCATCAAGCGGCCAATGGCTGTTGGCTCCACGGGAATTGCACCCCTCCGAGGATCTCTCCGAGCTGCCCCCACTTGTTACGACGGATCACGGCAGAAACCGCTTCAACGCTCGACTTTATGGCCGGACAGGAGTACCTATCCCATAGGCGGTCATGGCTGCGCACGGTGCCGCCGTGCGCTTAAAGCTGGCTGTTTCTCGCTCTCCGCAAAACGAACAAGCCGCAGACAAATAAAGAATGGTGAGGTCTGGTTGCTTCGTATTACAGGTCGTGGCGCAGCCGCTTAAGTGGCTTCTGCTCCTCGCAACGACTATGGGGATGTGCCTGATGAATGGGTATTCGGTTGTCAAAGATCCTCAGACCCGCTTGCCGTATGTACGGAAAGAAGGTAGAGAGTTTTCTGCCTCTCTACCTTCTTCCTCACTCAAAGCCCATTTTACAAGGCACGATTTGAAAAATTTTTATCTGCCATGCAATACAGGCAGGAATTCTTAGCAAACCACAGCATTAACATTGATTTTATTATTAGAATATGTATAATAGTAGTTGATTATTATACCTAACTGCTGTCCAATCTAAAAAGCGTCTGTGTAGCAGAAAATCTACTTGCAGAAGGGAGTCACAGTATGAGCTTGTTTGAAGAACCGCATCTGGAACCGCAGCCGGAGCCGGAAAAGCCAAAGAAGAAAAAACTGCTGTCCATTGGAATCGGTGCTGCACTGATCGTTGCGGTGCTGGTCACGTCTGTGGTGGCCTTTTCGTTTGGTCAGAGCGGTAAGCCTGCTGATAATGTCCCTGATCCTCCGCAGCGGGAGGAAGTGCAGACACCCTCTGATACGGATACTCCATCAGATGAATCCACGGATACGGAGAAACCGGAGGATACGACGCCGTCTGACAGTGCGCAGGAAACGCCTTCTACAAGCGGTAAACAGGAGATTGACCCCTCAACGGGAAAGGATAAATACCAAACCGACCCGGTACCGGATGGAAAGCCCGCACCTGCGGAGCCGGAAGATGCCGAAGTCGATACATCGACGAAATATACCTGCACGATCTCCATTACCTGCAAAACGATCCTTGACAACATGGACAAGGTGAAAGAATCTAAAAAGGGAATCGTTCCTTCCGATGGCATCATTCTTGACACGACCACGGTAACATTCTCCGAGGGCGAAAGCGTCTTCGACGTACTGCAGCGCACCTGCCGGGAGCGGGGCATACACATGGAATCAAGTTGGACGCCGATTTACAACAGTGCCTATGTCGAAGGAATTGCGAATCTGTATGAGTTCGATGTTGGCAGCCAGTCCGGCTGGATGTACAAGGTCAATGGCTGGTTCCCCAACTACGGCTGCTCCCGCTATGCGCTGCAGCAGGGGGATGAGATTTGCTGGATGTATACCTGCGTAGGTTTGGGCGAAGATATTGGCGGCGGTTATGCTGCCGGTGGCTAAATAGCAATCAAATTTAGGTATACGAAAAGGGGCTGTCTCTAAGTGAGATAGCCCCTTCTTGGTTTTCGTTATGCAGGGATGGGGCGGCGGAAGATTTCTGCCGCCCCATAGTTAGGTTACTCACTCATGAAGTTTTTCAATTTCTGGATTGCGGACCGTACCGAATCCCGGACGGCCTGATACCGGCATCCTTCCGCTGCTGCAATCTGCTCATAGGTAAGCCCGTGGAAATAGTAGAGCGCCAATCTCCGCTGCTGCGTTTGTGTCAGCTGTGCAATTCCCTTATGTAATTCCTCGTAGAGGAGCACCCGGCCGATTTCTTCCTCCAGAGATTCCTTCGGGAAGGCTGCCCGATGCTCTATCTCGGCTTCGGTCAGGTCAATGTGCTCATAGTGCCGGTCTACCTCGTTCAGAAAGCGCTTGTCCTCCAGTTCAAATTGGTCAAACAGCTCGTAGAGTGCCTGATCTATTTCAAGCCGCAGCGGCCGCTTCTGGCCGTCCGTAAACTCCAGAATGTACTTCGGATGGTCGTTATCGGAGCCGGTTGTGTAAATCGTGTAGGGGTTGTCTTTCGCTTTTGCACGGCGTGGATGCGTGCCTTTGTTTTTCGGATGGTTTCCATCCATAGTATTTTCCTCCGTTTCAATATGAATTTTGGGTTTCATATTGAGGGAGGAGGGCCACGGCACCTATTGGCCGCACATTTTCTGCTTGCTATGGGACGAAATACCGAAAAATCAGAAGATTTTCTGCTTTTGCCGCAGTCTGCATGGAGCGGCACAGGCGGAAGGAATCTCTTGCGCTGGAGGGTGTGAATGAGCACGCCTTTTCTAAACCGGTTGGGGAACCACCTCAGAGTTTCTTCCGCAAAAGCAAAAACCGGCTCTGCCATGCCAAAGGCATAGCAGAGCCGGTTCAAAGCGTAAGTGCAGAAACCGCACCATTCGGGCAGTTTGCGCTACATTCCAATATGGATTTCTATGATGGGTCTTAGGGATAGTTCACGTTCTTCATTTGTATAGGCATTTCCTAAAATCCAGCACGTTGTTTGAAATTGCGCCGGGACGCATGAGTGCGCCCCGGCGCAAAGGCCCTAAATGGGATTACCGGACTTTCTTTTTCTTCTGAGCCAGCAGAAGGATCGCAGCACCGGAAATCAGCACAGAACCAAACCACAGCATGACCGGCTGATTATCCCCGGTCGCAGGCGTCCCGGGGGTCGTCGGGTCGGTGGGCTGGACAGGCTGGTCGTTTGCCTTGATCGTCACATCGCTCATATCATAGAGCCGGGTCTGACCGTTGATGAAGCGATAGTAGGCAGCCAAAGCGTAGTAGCCCTGCTCGGTGGCCATGCCGTCACGGTCGCCGCTGGCGATGTGGCGGAAGCCGCCGCCGTCCACATAGTAGCTGGCCAGCGCATCCAGAATCGTCAGACCATTCTTGATGAAGCGGCTGTCCTTGGCCGGGTCGATGCCCAGAGCGGTCAGTGCCACGATGACCTGAGCACAGGATTCGCTGTTCTCGGTGCCCCAGCTGCCGAAGCCACCGGTAGCCAGCTGCAGCTCAGACAGCACATCCAGCGCCTTGTCCACAGCGGCCTTCACAGCCTCGTTCTCCTTGTAGTAGGGAGCCAGAGACTGAATGGCCATTGCGGTCATGTCAGGATCTGCGTCGTTGCCGCTGAGGTTCCAGCCGCCGTTGGAAAGCTGGGCATCCAGGATCACCTGAATCAGCTTCTCGCAGGTCACATCGCCCATAGTGGGATAGTTGTGGCTGTCCAGAGCGATGAGCGCCCAGATGGGGCCGTTGATGCCCTGGGTCTGGATATAGTCCATGCTGTCCAGACCCTTCAGGAGGTTGTGGCCGCCCACATTGGTGACATCCTTGCCGATAGCGGTGAGGGCCAGGATTACCCGGGCGTTGTCGGTAACTTTGGCCGGGTGCAGACGCTCATTGGCGTCAGCCTTGGCCTTCACATACTCCACCACATTGTCATAGTACCCGGCGGGGACGGGGTGGCCGCTGCGGGCCAGGCCGATGACCATCCACTCGCCGCCGATGGAGTTCACCGTGGGGGTGCCCAGGGTACCCATGAAGTCGCCGGTGGTCTTGTAAATTTCATCCAGCTTCTTGCCCATCTCGGTCACCAGCTTGGCGTAGGCAGCCTCGGCGGCCACCAGCACGTTGTAGTTCGTGACCAGAGCCTTCTCGGCGTCGGTCAGCTTGTCGTAGGCCACCCGTGCCTTGTCGATAGCGGTCCCCTTCGACAGATCCACCGTGCCGATTGCGTCGATCAGGGCAACCACTTCCTCGGCGGTCTTTTTCTTGTTGTTGTCAGCTTCGTATTCCTTGGCGTAGTCATCGGTATAGTGGAACACAATCACGTCGCCCTCGTTGAGGTACTGCTGTGCAACGCCCAGGTTGGGGTGTACGCCGTTGAGGGTGTACATCCAGCCGGAGAGATTGCCGTTGGTGAACTCAGCCAGTTCCGTGCCGTCCTTGGGGGTGATGGCCTGAATGTAGTTGCCGCTTTCGTTCTTGATGTCGAACTGGTCGCCAACGACGGCCAGGATCACATCCAGCACGGTGGCGTTGTTGCTGACCGTGACCTTCGTGGTGTCGATCCACGTTTCGAGGTTGTTGTCAGCCAGCGTGTGCTTGTCGCCGCTGTCGCCGTGGGCGGAGTCGCCCAGCAGCATGAAGGACACGGTAATATCCTTGCCCGCAGGCAGCAGCACGGTGACGGTGATGGTCGCCTTGGCAGCGCCGTAGGCCAGCGTCACGGTCTGTTCACCACGCTGGTTGGTGTCAAAGCCGGTGATCTCAATATCTTTGGCATCCACAACTGTATCAGCCTTGTTCATCGTCCAATGCGCTGTGCAGACCATTCCACTGAGGTCAAGGGCCTCTCCAATCGTATATGTTGTCTTGTAATCACCGGAAATGTCCAGTTTATAGCAGATAGGCGTCGTTGCATCTTCGACTTCCATCGTCAAGTTGCTGGCATCTTCGCCCAAAGGATCATCTGTACGATTATGATCCTCTCTTGTTACGCCATAAATATCAGGGAGCGACTTCGATGTATCAAAGTATGTTGTGCCGCTCGCTGTTTCATGCGTTTCACAACTGGTATCCACATAATCCACAGCTCCGATGCCTTGTTCGGCCCCGCAGCCCTTCAGGTAAGCGTTTCCAGCAATGTTGTCAAGCTTATTCAGGCTGCGATAGTATCCGATGATGCCGCCCACATTCTTTGTGCCGCTGACTTTGCCGGAAAAAGTATTACCTGTAACGGAGTACTCATTCCAAGCCTGATTTACAGATCGGTCTCCGCCCGTAATACCACCGACATTCTCAGTACCGGTAACATTTCCACTCACAGTGCAGCCCTGAATTGAGGTCTTAATTCCGTTCGGTGCACCGCCACCAATGTACATAGCACCCGTAATGCCTCCGGCAAATTTACCGCTGGCGATTACCGCGCCGTCAAAGCTGCACTTGCTGACCGTACACTGCCCCATAGCATTGTCACGAGAGCCAATGATGCCGCCCACATAATTCACGCCCTTGACGGTGGCATGGCTGACGCAATTTTCAATGACGCCTTGGAAACGACCGGCAAATGCGCCAATCTCGCTTTGAGTGCCATCATAACCGACAATGACATCTTTTTCAATGGTACAGTTACGGATGATTGTGATAAAGGCAGCACTCGCTCCGGCGAAGCCATTAACATCCATATCTATCTCTGCACCGATTAAGCCGGATTTCAGAGTCTTGGTGCCAGATTTCAGCGTCACATTTTCAATGATGATTGCAAAAGTGTCTTCACTTGTGAAGCCGACACCATGAAGACCATCTACCAAACCGTAGCCGTTGATCTCTTCACCGTAGATGTTCAGGTCCTTGACCGTGGCGTTCTTAACATAGGCCAGCAACGGCTTTCCACCTTTGGGAATAGTCAGAAGTTTGCCGTTACCGAGGATCGTTCCAGAAAAAGCACGAAGATTGTCTTTTTCCTCCGGTTTTCTCGGATCAAATTTGTTTGTCCCATCTACCGTACACCCAATAGGTGTCCAGCCATCCGGTAGGGTAATATCGTCCTCAAAACGGAAATAATACCCTTCAAAGCTATTACCTGCGGCAACCATTTCACGAATCTGTTCCAAGTCGCTCGCCGTATAAATTAACTTTGGATCATCTGCCGTTCCAGCCCCCGGCAGCGAAAATCCACCCGTGGTAACTTGAATTTTGGCACGCTCACTGCAGACCTTATCCGATTCATAAGTCTGCCCACTTTGCTTATAATGGTCCTGAACCTCGCAATAGTAGTAAACAGTACCCGTTTCATTTGTCGCAGGTGTGTATGTATTCGTCGTTGCGCCTTCAATGGCGGTGCCTGCATCGCTTTCATTATCGGCTTTGTACCACTGATAGACAAGATGAACTTTTCTATCTGTATTACTGGTGCTATCGACTGCAACAGTCAATGGCGCAGCTGATTCATCCTGCTTATATGTGGCCGACTCAGGCTGAGTGCAAAAAGCTGGAGCCAGCAGCGGATTCTCTCCAATAACACTACATGTAAATGTAATGGCACTGGAATATGTTACCCCATCAATGGTGCAGCGGACAGTACATAAATACTTGTTAAACATGGCATTAGAGCCTGCGTAAATTCCGTCCAGCGACAGAGTATCACCAGTTTCTTTATATACAACCTGAACATTTTTGTTTGTAGTTCCATTCCATTGCATCAAATAGTGTCGCCATTCATAGGTCGTATATTCCGCATACTGAGGGTCTACATTAACAGAAAATACGACTTTGTCATTTTGCTTGAATGGAATTTTCGTAGCGACAGTATCCGCTCCAATGTTGACCTGATTCTTCAAAACTACCTGAGTATCATCTGTGCTCTCCTTGATTGTAGTCCCATTTTGGGAGACTTGCCAACCAACCTTCACCTCCGGAGGATTTGTATTATCATCTTCCTCATCAGCGGCAAATACAGACGCCGGTATTAAGCTAAGTAGTAGTAGAAAAGACAGAAGAGCTGCTGTCAATCTTGAATACTTGTTCTTCTTCATAGTAGCCACATTTCCATAAACAATAAGTATAGATTTGAAAAGAAGGCCGGAGCCAGGCCACACCTGACTCCGGCCTTGAATAAGAGATTATCCTGTCGTTGTTTTACATTTTATGCCGCATCATACAGCTCGTATGCGCTGTAGTCAAAGACGATAATCATACCGTCGGTCAGCGTATACTCGGTACCATAGTGCTCGATGCTGGAGATGTTGCTGCTGGAAGTCCCGATGGCAATGTTCCAACCATAGCCAGAATAGACATTGTAGTTCACGCCATCCAAAGTCGTAGTCGTTGTAGCGTTATAAACGGGTTCACCACCATTAGGGATGCTGTTGATATAACCGCCATTGGGAGTAGTATGGCTATCCCAGCCGCAAACGATGTCAGCGGTAAGATTGGGATACTCCATGTCAAATGCGGTCAGAATCGCATCCACAACGTTCGGGTAGTTGGTGAAGTCCTCCGGAGCGCCATATACATATCTAAAGCCCTCCGAATACGCCGCAATATCTTCGATGCTATATTCTACACCGTTGATTTTGCTAAAGTTGCCGTTGATTTTGTCCGAGGTGGGCAGGCCGGTGCTGTTGTACTCCTGAGCCTTGGGAGCCTTCGCAACCGTGTCATAGCCACCCTTGGTAAACATACCGTAGGTGACGTAGACGGTCACCGTGCCGCCGCTGGTCGTGTCCGTGGTGGCAGCTGCGGCCGGGACGACCAGCACAACGACCATCATGCCAGCCATGATCAGAGACAAAAGTCTTTTCTTCATGTTGTTTTCCTCCTTAGAGAATTTTTATTATAAACTCGCTGCCGCTTTGGCAACGTGCTTACCGAAATTGCTTGCCGTTCAGAGAGCGGCCTCTGTCGGCTTGGCTTCGCAAGGCTCGTCCGCCATCCTGGCCGCCGCCCGTGCGGCATTGATGCGCTGGCGTTCCAGATTTTTCTTTTCCCGTTCCGCCCGTTTGGCGTCCCGCTCCACCCGGTACAGCTCGATTTGGCGTTTCTTTTCCCGTTGATATCGGCCATTGGACCGGTTATGCGGGTGGCTGTACGCAGGATTCAGGTGCGCCGCCCGCAGAGCGTCCGACCAACTGCCAAAGCGTTCTGCAATATAGCTTCCGCCGACGATCTCACATGGGGCAGGGGACCGTCCCCAATGTTCGGCGCAGCGCCGCAGATAACAGGCCAATTCCGCCAGCGGATCCCCGGCATGACGCTCCGCAAAGGCCCGGTCCTGCTCGTCCAGAGCCGCCCGTGTCCGCTTTGCGATATGCTGTTCGTGCCAGTTCCTGCCGTCAAAATTCTGAGCGCCTGCGACCTTCCCCATAGGGGCACACCTCCTCCGTGTTCGTAAATGGTAAAAATAATACGCCGATAAACCCATAATGGGTCATCAGCGTACACTCCTGCCATATAGCACCACGGAGAGAGCGCCCGCTGCCCGGAATCCTAAACTACACAATTCTACTGACTTGCGCCACGAGGATTTTCCTCTGCGTCCATGATCTACCTTCTCACGATTTCTCGCAATGACGGGCTTTCGCCCCAGCGGTTTCCCGCCTCGATCATATCCTTGCGCTTACAGTGCCGACCGCATGGGGCATTACACCCCTTTCCTTTTAGGCAATCACCTGGCCGTTTCCGGCTCGGATGACCGCCGTGTCGCATCATCGGATTCAATTATTTTATTTTCGAGAATCAACTTAGGCTTGATGGGGAATGATAGAATAGGAATTCCGGAAATGAAGTTTCGTAAATTTACCCCATTTGCGATACCTAAATCTATCTAACCGTCCATATTATATCGGCACTCACCGCAAAAGTCAATGACCGTATTGCCGGAATTTAGCAAAATCTCATGCAAATTACAAATACGCATGATAGTTATACTCGGTTTCAGCGCATTTGTGCCAACTGTATCGGTCAAAACGGGAAATGCAAGTAAAATACGCCGTCAAATACATCGTCAAGGAGGAGCCTATATGCCGAAGCGTGGAGAGAACATTTACAAGCGAAAAGATGGCCGGTGGGAGGGGCGGTATATCCGGGGACGGTCGCCCTCCGGCCGGGCCGAGTACGGCTATGTTTATGCCGGAAGCTATCGGGAGTGCCGTGCGAAACGGCAGAAATGTTTGGACGCCTGTCGAGAAGCGCCGGTAGCAGCTTCCTCGCTCACACTGAATCAGGCTGCGGAGCGGTTTCTTGCGGACAAGCAGGATGACTTGAAACGGTCCACCCTTGCCCGGTACACCTATGTACTGAAACGCTATATTCTGCCCGTTTTTGGGGCCGTTCTTCTCAGCCAACTGACGGCGAACCAAATTTCCGAATTTCTTCGTCGGTTACAGAAAAACGGTCTTTCCGGGAAGAGCGCCAGAGACGTGGGGGTGTTATTGAAGTCCATCCTGAGATACAGCGCCAAAAAGCTGGACTGCCCCAGTCCGGGGATGACTGTGGAGCTGCCAGCGTATCGACGAAAGCAGATCGACATCTTCTATCCGGACGAGATCCAGCGGTTGGCACAGATGATCATGGACGAACCGACGACAACCGGTATCGGCATTTTGCTGACACTGAACACCGGCTTGCGTCTTGGGGAGCTGTGCGCCCTGCAATATAAGGATATTGACCTGCGGAATGGGGTAGTCCATGTCCGCAAAACCGTACAGCGCATCCGCAGTGGGGACCGCACCAGTCTGATGGTGCTGCCGCCCAAAAGTGACAGCGCCCGGCGTACTATCCCGCTGCCGGGGGACATGGCCGCCCTTCTGCAAAAGCTGGTCCAGTCCCATCCCAACGGCGAAAACTATCTCTTGACTGGGAAAAATGTGCCGATGGAGCCACGGACAATGCAATATCAGTACCGGGCTTTGCTGAAAGCAGCGGGTATCCCGTACCGAAATTTTCACACGCTGCGGCACACATACGCCTCCCGCTGTGTGGAGCGTGGGATAGATGTAAAGAGCCTGAGCGAGATGCTGGGTCATGCGGATGTCCGCACCACACTTCAAGTCTATGTCCATTCGTCCCTGGAGCACAAAATGCGGGTGATCCAAAGCATTTGCTTCCTTGCTCCGGCGCTGGCCGCAGAATTTGCGCCGTCACCGTCTCCGTCAGTTTTTCCGGAAACGCTCCAATATCAACAGCTTTTGGCAGCGCTATCGCAAATGGGGTAAATTTACGAAATCTACAGACGCTTTCCTTTTCCGTGAGTTTACTACAAATTCATTATACTATTTAGCACATTATCGTCAATTCGTTTGTTGCGTTGCTTTTCAGAAAAATGGTGCCACCCGATGGGGTGACACTATTTTCTTTGTTACGGGCACAGAACACCATACCCCAGAATCTCGTAATGTCCTATGGGATAGCGGTTCACCCGGCAGAGGTTTCCGGAATTGCCCTCTACGGTGTAGATGATTCCGTCCTCCACCTTCTGGACGATGCCCACATGGTCAGCCTCCCCATCCTGGGGGCCGGAGCCGCCCTTGTTGTCCCAGTCGAAGAAGATAACCATGCCGGAAACAGGCTTGGCGGAGCCGTCCAGCCATTGCCCACGCTCCTGAAACCACTGCACGCCGTTTCCGCAACCGGAAAATTTCGGGCAGACACCGGTGTCGATATAACCGCACTGGTCGGCACACCAGCTGACAAAGCAGGCGCACCACTCCACACGGCTGCCGAATCCGTACCAAGACCAGTATGGTCCGCCGCCTATATTTCCGACCTGCGACAGCGCCACTGTAACGATGGCATCGTCCCCGGAATAGATGCCGTAGAGAACGGATGACCACAATTTGCGGTTTTCCTCGGCAAGCAGTTCGGAAAGCTGCTGCCGCTGGTCGGCGGTGAAATCGAATTGCTCAGCCATTTCCTCGGCGGTCTTGTGGCTGACCGTGATATAGAGATAGGTGCGTGTGACCGTCGTGACGGTTTCCACAATGTTTCCGTGGCCGTCGTCGGTTTCAGTGATGACATCCTCAGTCTTGCTCTCCGTGCGGGAAGACAGGTCGTTCATCTGCCAGAAAATATCCTTGAGGATGACTTTCTTACTATCGTCCACCGTGGCGACCTCCTGCGGATCATCGGGGTCAGCAGTGGTTTTCACCGCATAAACGGCCAGCACCTCCGGCCAGACGGCGCGGGAGCCGGACATTTCCAGTTCGTCATAGGTGCTGCCTGCTTTTGCATCGTCGATCTGCGATTGATAATCGGTGTTGATCTCCTGTACCACCTGCCGCATGGTCTGTCCCGTGCCGCTATCCTCGCCGGAGAAGAAGATGCCGAAGCAGGAACTGGCAATCAGCCCGACCACGCAAAGCACAAGGATGACGACTACCGCGACCCAGCCGCCTGCGGCAATGGCGGCGATCAGCGCCTTTGTTCCGACAATGATCGCTTTGACCGCCGCAACGGTGGCTTTTGCGGCAACCTTAACGGCCTGTACCGTAGCCTTGGCTGCCGCCTTTGCCGCCTGTACGGTTTTCTGCGCCGCTTTTGCGGAAGCCTTTGCCGTCACCTTGGCGGTCTTAGCCGTGGTTTGCGCTGTTTTTACTGCTGCCCGCCCGGTCTGCTGCGCGGTTTTGACCCCCTTCTGTGCGACCTTTACGGAGCCCTTTCCGGCAGACTGTGCCGTTTTGAGCGTACCCTTTCCGGCTTTCTGAACCGCTTGCTGTGTGGCTTTTTTCGGCTGGGTTCCCCTGAACGCATCCTTGCATTTCTGAATGTTGTCCCGTGCTTTACCGGCATTGCGCTTCGCATCGGAAAACCCGCGCCGTCCGCGTTTTTGCAGCTGAACCTCGGTTCCTGCCACATATCGGCGCACGGTATCTTTGATCTGCTGTGCGCCGTACTCCTGCGGAGAAGTCTCCGCAGGAGCGGCGTTTTTTTCAGTGGTATCCGCAGTGTCCTTGGTGCGGACGGCAGCAGATTTGATGCGTTCAGAGACAACGGCAGCACGGTCAATGGTCTTGACCGTGCCCCCAACCGACTCTTTTGTTTTAATATCCGCCATGATGTTTCTGTGCACCTCTCATTTCGTATTACCTCCCACAATAATGCTCTCGTCCGGTTTGTTATGCAAAGCTTTGCATAACAAGCCTAATGAAAAGTTTTTATAA
>UMKX01086342.1_pt1 | contig 20538 bp, 17 predicted proteins | sample 1966471 | NCBI WGS metagenome assembly UMKX01 (sample SAMEA4836188, study PRJEB28245) | human gut metagenome | biome: gut microbiome; material: fecal sample | place: Denmark | collected 2008
GTTGAAAATAGGGACTTTGAAGACCTTATAAAAACATACGACCGTGATTCTGCTCTGTTTTATGTAGATCCGCCATATGTGGCATCAGAACGCTACTATAACCGTAACTATACTAAGTTCAATAAAGATGACCATATCCGTTTAAATGCCGTTTTAAAGGGGATTAAAGGGCGTTTTATCCTATCCTATAACGATTGCGATTTCATTCGTGACTTGTATAAAGGTTACAATATAAAGTGCGTAAGCAGGCAAAATCTACTCCCTGCAACCCCCGATAATTGTGTGGAGTTCAAAGAAGTTATCATAACGAACTTTGTTATGAATTAACAAGTATGAGCAATAATTAACGCTTACTGATATAATAATCATCGGGGCGTTATTATGGTAAAGATCAATTTGTCCACAATATTAGGTAAGTATCGTATGTCGCAAGCGGAACTTGCAAGAAAAACTGGTATTCGTCCTTCTACCATTTGTGATATCTACAATGAAATGTGTGACAGGATAAATTTAGAACACCTTGATAGAATTTGTGAAGTTCTTGAATGTGATATATCCGATATTCTTGAATATCAACCAAATAAAATCAAGAAAACCGGTAAATACCTTATCGTGGACAGAAAAAAGCATAATAAAAACACAAAACACCTTGCAGATGAGTGAAATCTCTGCAAGGTGTTTTTTATTTGTAGGAAACATTTCTGCAACAATATGCAAAAATGATTAATTCAATTTTTTCATTTAGTGCGAAAAGTTTTTTTAATTTGTGCGAAAAGCGACAACAATCAAATCCGTTAGAGCGGGGCGTAGATATATCATTCCTAAAAAATATCTCGAAGAATTTCTCAATGCCGAAAAAAGTAACGAGAAATAGCCGATAAACACTTGAACAGACTGTCAACGCAGAGTACAATTAGTATGTGCATTGGCAGTCTGTTCTCATTATGAAAGGAGATTATAAATGGGAGTATCAGGCAGCCTTCAGGTAAAGGACGGAAAATATTATGCAGTTCTGAGCCTGAGAACAAACGAACTTACTAAAAAAGGAAATATCAAATACAGAACGAAATGGATTTCAACAGGTTTTGAAGTCAAAGGGAATAAAAAGCGGGCAAAGGAATTTCTTAATGAAAAGTGCCGTGAGTATTCAAAACGCAATGTGGACTACTGCGATATGTATTTTGCCGATTATATGGTTGAGTGGCTTGATGAAATTGAGCCGGAAATCAGGGCGAATACATACAGAGGTTATTCGGGAAATGTGGGAAACCATATTGTGCCGTACTTTTATCCGAGAAGAATAAAAATTCAGGAATTGAAAGTGAGTGACCTTGAAGATTTTTACAAGTACCTTGTTTTTGAAAAAAGTAAATCTGACGGAAGCGAACCGCTGTCGCCCACAACAATAACGCACATCCACCGCTGTATAAGCAAGGCTTTAAATGATGCGGCACGAAAGGGCATTATAACGGTCAATGTTGCGACACTTGCAAGAAAGCCTCATTCGGTAAAATTCAAAAGCCAGTATTTGAACGAAAGGCAGGTTAATGAGCTTTTGAAGACAGTTAAGGACACACCTATTGAAGTGCCTGTTACAATCTGCGCCGTATTCGGATTACGCCGTGGAGAGGTGCTTGGCTTGAAGTGGAAAGCCGTTGATATGGAAAACAGGACAATTACAATCAGCGAAACACTTCAACAGCATGTCGGTGGCTCATATACTTCACCGCCAAAGACCGAAAGCAGTTACAGAACACTTCCGATTCCCGACAAGGTATTTCAATATCTGCTTGCTCAAAAAAGAAAGCAGGAGAGTGAAAAGAGGTTGCTCGGCAGCGGCTATATTGACAACGATTATGTGTGTGTATGGCCTGACGGCAAGGTCATCACACCGAATTATCTCACAAAAAATTTTCATCAAATGATTGTTGAGAGTGATTTGCCGAATATCCGACTTCATGACCTCAGACACAGCGTTGCAAGTAATTTGCTTAATATGGGATTTACGGTTGTTCAGGTTCAGGAGTGGCTCGGACACAGCAGTGCCGCAACCACATTGAACTTTTATGCTCATGTTGATAAAACAAGCAAACTGAATATTTCACGCACTCTTGATACAAAGCTGAAAATTGATTTGTAATTCCGTGAATAAATTTTCATTTTTCGGAAAATTTACTGTATTTTTAGAACGAATTTTGCGGTAAAAAAGGTGCGGAAATCCTGATGATTACTGATATCTTGTGCCGTTAATTTTCAAGTCGAAAATCACAATTTTTAGAAAATTTTTAGAAAATCCGAAAAAAGTTGCCGACTGAGAAAATTTCTGCAAAAAGAAAAAGTCTCAAAAACGGCTTATCTAAGCCATTTTTGAGACATCATACCTTGGCAGGGGCAGAAGGACTTGAACCCTCGGCACGCGGTTTTGGAGACCGCTGCTCTACCAACTGAGCTATACCCCTATATTAATTTTAACCGATGAAATTATGAAGGTCGGTTCTGCAAACTTACTCATAAATTTCAACGCAAGATAGATTATATCACCGTTCAGTCGATTTGTCAACACATTTTTGTGAAATTTGACATTTTGAGCCGAGCGGTGATTTATTCTGCAAAATAATTTGTTTGACTATTCGCCGAAATTTTTCCCTGTAATAAGGTAGTCAATTGAAACATTGAAATAATCGGACAGTTTTACGAGCATTTCGAGGTTTGGGCAACGCAGACCGTTTTCGTAATAAGAGATAGCCTCACGGCTTATGCTCAAATCCATAGCGACTTTAAGTTGGCTGTATCCCTTTTTCTTTCTTATGGCATGAAGTCCGACCATTTTCATCAAAATATCAATCCCTGTTTGCATTTGGTTATTGACACTATTGTAACAATCTGTTACAATGTTTATGTAACAGATTGTTACATAATTTAATTAATGAGGAGTGGATTTTTATGAAAAAAGGATTAACAGCGTTATTTTTGTCTTTGGTTATGACCTTTATGTTATGCGCCTGCGGCTCACCAAAAACATATGTGCCAATAAATACAAATAATTCCGGCTTTAATTTCAATGAAGACCTTGCTTGGGTTAAATATACTGACGGTCAGGATTATTACGGTTGCATTGATAATAACGGAAAAATGCTTTTTAGGTGTCCTGCTGAGAGTTTTTCAGAAGCTACAATTTTTGAAAACGGATACAGCGGTTTGGAAAAAACAGATGTAAATTTAGAGGCTAAAACAAGTAATACAACCTGTACGATTATTGACAAAAACGGAAAAGTGTATGGAACTTATTCCAATGTTACTGCATACGGATATGGATATACCGTTGTTGAAACCTATACATCCGGTTATAAAGAAGCGTACTACCAATATGATATATACAGTCCAAGCGGCGAAATTGTATATACATATAATACGGAAACAAACGAAAAAGCAAGTGTAGGATATCACGGAGAGGGTGTATTTTGTATTCGTGATAACAATGAAAAAGTTGTGTATTTTGCAAAGAAAGGAAAAGAATGGAAATGTAATGGTGCTGATCTTGACGATTTGTACTTTAATGACGGTATTGCGGTTATCGAAACAGGCGAAAAGACTATGGCTATTATCAAATCTGACGGCGAAATAACTGAATTTGAAAAAAGTAAGATAACTGCGAAAGGTGACAGAAAAAATAGTAGGGTATATGATAATTGCTTGGTTTATGCGGACTTAGACGGTGCTAAGTCGGTAGAAACATATGACCTGCAAAAAGAAACAGTTTTTCAAATGGAAAGTGAATATGCAGAAAACTTGAAAGTTGTAAATACTTCTCCCGGTTATATGATGCACCCTGCACCTTCGTATAATAAAGATGGAATTTTATTCAGCTTTAAGGGCGCTGACGGATTAAATTATTGCGGATTATTTGACTATGAATTAAATTGTAAACTTGAACCAACTAAGGCTACCGATTACATAGCCAATCAAAACGGAACATTTGTCATATATAATGGTTCCAATACCTTATATGATAAAAACGGTAATAAGTTATATTCATTTTCTGAAAAAGGGTACAACATAGTAGTTAATAGTTCGGATAAGTATGTGTTGGTTATCGGAAACAAAGGACAGGCAACTCTTGATAAAGACACTCTTAAAATAAGTGGAGATGAAACAAAATATAATTTTGCTGTGCTTGATGAAAAGGGAGAAGTTGTTTTTGACAGCATAGATACCTCATCGGTAAAAACAATTGATATTTACAACACAGCACAGTAACAAAAACAAAAGCGAAAGTCGAATACACGGCTTTCGCTTTTTTGATGTTTATTGAGTTTTAGCCAACTTACTCAGTTTCTCTGATTTCCTGCGGATTTTCTGGGAAGCCTTCAATTTGGAAACGGAGTCCGCAGGTGGGGCATTCAAGGTACGGCTTGCCGTTGTTGAGGTTGTCCTGAATAATCATCATTTCGCTTTCGCAGAATGGGCAGAGTTTATTATTTTCGCTGTTCATATTTTTACCTCCGAGTGGATTGTTTTCGATATAACTTAATTATACCTTTAAGCGGTAAAATGTCAACCGAGATATTAAAAATGTATGGTCAATAGGGTTGGATTTTAACGGCTTTTGTGCAAATTCCGCTTTACAAATTGACGAAAAAAGGCTAAACTATATCTATACTTCTGCGTTGCAGAATATACAATCTCATTCAAGGTGATTATTATGAAAAAAGAAAATATGGCTATGCTGTGTGACTTCTACGAATTTACAATGTCAAACGGCTATTTTAAAAACGGTTTTTATAAAAAGAATGTCTATTTTGATGTATTCTTCCGCAAAGTTCCCGACAACGGCGGTTTTGCGATTATGGCAGGTCTTGAACAGGCTATTGAATACATCAGGGAACTTCATTTTGAAGACGAGGATATTGAGTATCTCAAGAGCAAGGGCATTTTTGACGAGCAGTTTCTTGAGTATCTCCGCAACTTCAAATTCAGCGGTGATGTTTATGCAATCCCCGAGGGAACTCCGATTTTCCCGAACGAGCCTGTTATGACAATCAAAGCGCCTGCAATTGAAGCTCAGCTTGTTGAAACATTCCTTCTCCTCACAATCAATCATCAGACGCTCATTGCGACAAAGGCTAACAGAATTGTCCGTGCCGCTCAGGGCAGAGCCGTACTTGAATTCGGTTCACGCCGTGCTCAGGGTGCAAATGCCGCAGTTGACGGTGCAAGAGCCGCATATATCGGCGGCTGCAAGGGTACAGCCTGCACACTTACAGACGAGCTTTACGGTGTTCCCGCCGGCGGTACAATGGCACATTCATGGGTTCAGATGTTCAACAGCGAGTATGACGCTTTTAAAACCTACTGCGAGATGTATCCCGATAATCCTACTCTCCTTGTTGATACATACAACACATTAAAGAGCGGTGTCCCGAATGCCATTAAGGTGTTCAAGAAGGTTCTTCTTCCGCAGGGTAAGACCAAGTGTGCAATCCGCCTTGATTCGGGCGATATTTCGTATCTTTCAAAGAAAGCAAGAAAAATGCTTGATGACGCAGGTCTTACTGAATGTACAATTACTGCGTCAAACGCTCTTGACGAGTACCTTATTCGTGACCTTATGATGCAGGGCGCTCAGGTTGACACATTCGGTGTCGGTGAAAGACTCATCACTTCATCAAGCTCGCCTGTATTCGGCGGTGTTTATAAGCTTGTTGCCGTTGAAAATGACGGCGGCGAAATTGTTCCGAAAATCAAGGTCAGCGAAAATACAACCAAGATTACAAATCCGCACTTCAAAAAGGTTTACCGCTATTTTGACAAGGACAGCGGCAAGGCTATTGCCGATGAGCTTTGCATTTATGATGAGGTTGTTGACGATTCAAAGCCGAGAACAATTTTCGATCCGAATGCAGTTTGGAAAACAAAAATGCTTGATAACTATACCGCAAAGGAACTTCTTGTGCCAATCTTCAAAAACGGCAAGTGCGTGTATGAGTCACCGTCAATTGAGGAAATCGCAACCTATTGCCGTGAGCAGATTGACCTTCTCTGGGACGAGGTTAAGCGTTTTGAAAATCCGCATAACTATTATGTTGACCTCTCAAAGAAACTCTATGACATCAAGGCTCTTTTGCTCAATATCTATGAAAAGTGATTTTTGATTAATTTTTAATTAAAAATCTGAAAATTGAAAAGTAAAATTTACGGTCGGGTAGTTTGTCTATCCGACTGTTTTTATATGTATGGATATTGTTTGTCGTTACAATTTTGCAATTACTTTAGAATTGTCTTATTTGGATAATTCTGCGAACGAAATATAATTCTATTCCCAACTATTTTGGGCAAAAATAAACGGCGGTTTTTGACCGCCCGACACACTATATTATACTTAAATTAACTTATATACCCTTATTACCAAACGATTTATTATTGCAAATCAATTCTTTATCAAATTTCGTTCTAAAATAAAAAATGCGGATACTCTCCGCTTACATCTTACTATATATTACGCAGTATCACGCATCTGCCATTGTTTTAATTCTTTCATCAATTCGGATTTTGTTTTCGTAGGTCAGTTGTCTGAAATGTTCAATCAAATCGGCTTCGTTCGGTGTAATTTGTGAGTTACTGTATGGATTTTTGATATCTGACATACCGATAAGGTAGTCAACCGTAACGCTGAAAATTTCCGCCAAATTTTTGAGCGTGTCAATAGACGGCTGTGTAATGCCCTTTTCATATTTTGAAATCGCACTCGCCTTTAAATTCAGCTTTTCAGCAAGCTCAGTCTGTGACATATCGTTGTCAACACGCAATTCTTTTAATCTGACTGAAAACTCCATAATAACACCTTTGCCTGTAATTTAGTTTCTTTGATTTATTATACCATTTGTTTCATAAATAATAAAAATAATAGCCAAATCAGATTAAAATATGTTGACAATCGCAAAACAGGAATATATAATTATCTTAATGAGATAATTATTTTATTAAAAATTCTTGTCAGGAGGAAAGAAAATGAAAAAATTATTATGTGCAGTCCTTTCGGGTGTAATGGCATTTTCAACTTTTGCGGTTGCCGTGCCGATTACAGCCTCAGCCGCCGAATCGCAGGCAAGCGTAAGTGCAACCTACGGCGACTTTGAATATACCCTTGAAAACGACTATACCTGTACGATTACAAAGTACAATGGTCATGCGGCTAATGTCACTATTCCCTCAACAATTTATGGGAATAAAGTGACAAGAATTAGGTATTCTTCATTTGAAGAGAATAACAATCTTATGAGTGTAACAATTCCCAATACTGTAAAGGAAATTGGTGATTCTGCTTTTGCAGATTGCTATTCGTTAAGCACTGTAACATTTTCAAATAGTTTAAAGTCAATAGGCGACGGAGCATTTAAAAAAACTAATTTGAAAAAAGTAACAATACCAAATTCTGTTACAGAGATTGGTGTTTATGCCTTTTCAGGGTGTGAAAATCTTTCGAGTTTAACACTTTCAAATAAATTAGATAGAATAGACGAATATTGTTTTGAAAACTGCACAAGCTTAACAAGCGTTACTTTGCCAAATAGTGTTACAGAGATTGGTGGTTATGTCTTTGATCGTTGTAGTTCATTGAAAACTGCTTCAATAGGTAGCGGACTAAAGTATTGTTATACTCAAGGCGATAGTCGGTTTATATTTAGTGATTGTATTGCTCTTGAAAGTATTACTGTCAGTTCCTCAAATAATAACTACAGTAGCGCTAATGGCATTATGTATGATAAAAAGAAAACTGAAATTTTAGTATATCCACAGGGTAAAAAGGATACATCATATACCGTGCCGAGTACAATAAATAACCTTTATCGAATGAGTACAAATAACAATCCATACTTAAAAACAATTACAATTCCTTCAAGTGTTACTGACATTAGCGATAATGCTGTAGGTTACCTTAGAGACGGTTGGTATTTTAATTGGAATTATAATAAAGTAAGCGGTTTTACAATCAAAGGCTACAAGGGTACAGCAGCTGAAAGATATGCACGAAACAATGATTTTAATTTTGTTCAGTTGCAGGTTGTTCCAACCTCGGTTGCCCTTAACAAGACAACTTTAACACTTGACATTGGAAGAACCTCAAATCTCAGAGCAACAGTATACCCATCAAATGCGGCAAACAAAAAATGCACTTGGAGAAGTTCAAACATAAGTGTTGCGACTGTTGACAGCAACGGTAAAGTAACCGCCAAAAAAGCAGGCCCAGCCACAATCACAGTAAAAACTTCAAACGGCAAAACCGCAACTTGCAAGGTTACCGTAAATCTTCCCGCTCCGCAAATTACAGGTCTTGCAAACACAACAGGCGGTATCAAGCTTAGTTGGAACAAAATCGCAGGTGTTTACGGTTACAGACTTTACTATAAAACATCGTCAGGCGGGTGGAAGAGATTTAAGGACACAACTGCCACATCGTTCACCGATTCGGGAGTAAGTCCTAACAGAACCGAAACCTACACAATCCGTTGCATCGACAAGAACGGAAATACCGTCAGCAGTTTTTATTCAAAGGGTTGGTCGAAGAAATACACTCCTGTTGCTCCGACAATTACAAGGCTCTCAAACACATCAAAGGGTGTAAGCGTAACTTGGAACAAAATCGCAGGCGTTTACGGCTACAGACTCTACAGAAAATATGACGGCGGAAGCTGGACAAAGGTAAAAGATACAACTTCAACCTCTTTCACAGATTCAGGTGCTAAAAAGGGTAAGAAGGTAACCTACACAGTTCGTTGTATTGACAGAAAAGGCAAAACGGTAAGCGGTTTCAACTCAAAGGGTTGGTCAATTACAAGAAAATAGTATTTTAATCAGAAATCCCGACAGGTTTTGTGCTGTCGGGATTTTTGCTTGTTTTTACCATTGAAAAGACTGAATAATAATGTTATAATAAATCTGAATATCGGAAATTGTGAATAACTTTATCGAAAATGGGAGATGAAAACTAAAAATGGCAATAAAGGTAACGCTCCTTACACACACACCTAACCCTGAACAGACGGTTGCAATGGCGGCAAAGCTTTGCTATTCACCGTCAGGGATTGAAGATATAAGAGAAGGTCTTGACGAGGAAAAAACTTCCTCATTTATTGATATGCTTGCAAGCCTCGGCCATGCAAGTCCGACTGAACACGCATATTTTACATTCGGCATTGAGGGCATTTCAAGAGCCTGCTCACACCAGCTTGTCCGCCACAGAATTGCATCCTACAGTCAGCAGTCACAGCGCTATGTTGACGGCACAAGGTTTGACTTTGTAACTCCGCCCGAGATTGCAAAGAACGAAAAAGCTCTTGCCGCCTATGAAAAGGCTCTCAAGGTTGAGGCTGACGCTTACAAGGAAATCAGAGATGCACTTGCTGTCGGTTACATCAACGAGAAATGTCCCGATAAATACAGCGGAACGGATGAAGAAATTATCAATGCCTACAAGGCTGACGACAAAAAATCCTGCAATGCTTTTATCAAGAAAGCCAACGAGGACGCAAGATTTATTCTTCCGAATGCATCGACAACAAAAATTGTCTGCACTTTCAATGCAAGAAGCTTGCAGAACTTTTTTGCACACCGTTGCTGCAACAGAGCACAGTGGGAAATTCGTGAGGTTGCCGAACAGATGCTTTTGCAATGTCTTGAGGTTGCTCCGCACCTTTTCAAAAACTGCGGCCCGTCATGCCTGTTCGGACCATGCCCCGAGGGCAATATGTGTTGCGGAAAGCAAAAGGAAATGCGTCAGAAATACGGCAGAGAAAAGTAAGGTATATATATGAAAAGCAAAATTATTGTTATTGAGGGACTTGACGGCAGCGGAAAAGCTACGCAGACAAAGATTTTATGCGAAAAAATTTCCGCTCTCGGAAAAAAGGTCACAAAGCTTGAATTTCCGAATTATGAAAGTCCTGCCGCCGCTCCCGTGAAGATGTATCTTGACGGCAAATTCGGCGACAAGCCCGATGATGTCAATGCCTATGCGGCGAGTGCGTTTTATGCGGTTGACCGTGTTGCAAGCTATCTTCAGTTTTGGAAAAAGGAATGTGACAACGGCGGTGTGATTTTAAGCGACCGCTATGTGACTTCAAATATAATTTATCAGATGTCCAAACTCCCGAAAGAGGAGTGGAACAGCTTTATTGATTGGCTGAACGATTTTGAATATGAAAAGCTCGGGATTCCGAAACCCGATCTTGTAATCTACCTTGATGTTGAACCCGAGGTTTCGCAGAAACTTATGGAAAAACGCTACGGCGGTGACAACAGCAAGAAAGATTTGCATGAGAAAAATCTCCGTTTCCTTCTTGACTGTCGAAAAAGTGCAGTTTATGCCGCTAAAAAATGCGGCTGGAAGGTTATTAATTGCTGTGAAAACGGAGAGATTAAGAGTATAGAAAAAATATCGGAAGAGATAGAGAGGGTAGCGGCTGAAATTTATGCTGAGCTTTAAAAAAATTGAGCAAAGTGACATAAACGAACTTAAAAAATACTACGATTATGATGAGTGCATGGGTTGCGATACCAACCTTTTGAACGCTTATCTTTGGCGAAACGAATACAATATTAAATTTGCTTTTTATGATGATACAATTGTCAAGGTGTATTGTAATCCCGACGAGTCTGTTTGGGGTTACTGTATGCCTACAGGCAAAAATATAAAGGGTGCGCTTGAAGAGGTTTTCAAAGATGCCGAGGAGAGAAACGGCAATTTGCAAATTGTTATGCTGACAAACGGCAATCGTGCAATGCTTGAAACAATGTTTCCCGACAAATTTGATTATGTCCGTTCACCCGAAAATCAGGATTACATTTACACTTCCCGTGACCTTGCAACCCTTGCGGGCAAAAGATTTCACGCAAAGCGTAACCACATTTCAAAATTTTACAGAACCTACACCGATACCCGTTTTGAAACTCTGTCGGATTCAAACATTCCCGATGCATTAACGGTTGCAAAACTGTGGTGTGCGGAAAATGACACCGATCCCGAAGCTTCAAGCGAAATTATGGCAATCAGGGAAATGTGCGACCTCAAAGACGAATACAATGTCAGGGGCGCTGTACTGTATGTTGACTCAAAGCCCGTTGCCATGACACTCGGAAGTGAAATTTCACCCAAGGTGTATGACATCAACTTTGAAAAGGCACTTCGTGAATATGACGGTGTTTATGCCGTAATCAACAACGAATTTGCCAAAACTCTTACGCAGTATGAGTATATAAACCGTGAGGAAGATATGGGACTTGAGGGACTCAAAAAGTCTAAACTTTCATACAATCCCGTTATTATCCTCGACCGCTGGAATGCAATACCGAAAAAACGATGAAAACGATATTTCGCAAAACCGAAAAATCCGATACCGAAAGCCTAAAAAAGCTGTGGCTCTCGTGTTTTGACGAGGATGTAACTGCCGTCAACCTGATTTTTGACAGCGACCTTTTTGACGGTTGCTGTGCCGTTGTTGACGATAGAATCGTTTCGGCTCTTTACCTTGTAAAAGGTACGCTCAACGGCGAAAAATCGCATTATCTTTGCGGTGCGTCAACCGATGAATCTTTCTGTGGCAACGGGATAATGTCAAGGCTGATTGATTTTGCACTTAATGATGCAAAGAATAACGGTGATGTCTATTCTCTGCTTTTTCCTGCAAATGACGGCTTGTATGGCTTTTACACAAAGCTCGGATATGCTCCGAGCTGCACCGTAAAAAGCCGTGAAATTTCAAGGCAAACGCTTGAAAGTTTTGCAGAGAAGGGCTTGAATATCGGCTGTTCAAAAGAAAATTCTTTCATATATAATGAGAATTTTTTTGAATTTGCAAAGTCCTATTATGAGATTTACGGCTCAAAGGTGATTTGTAAGAATGACTGCTTTGCCATATTTGATGAAAACGAAAATACTGCCGATGTTTTTTACTCGGCTTATAAAAATATAAACGAACTTTCCGCACTTTTGCTTGAAAATACAAAATCAGAAAGGTTTGTGTTTACTGGCAAATCCGATAACGCTCTTTTTGAAAACTGTAGGTTACAAAAATGCGGAATGATTAAATCACTCGACAAAAACCATAAAATTCCCGACGATGTCTATATCGGGATTACTCTTTCCTGAAAGGAAGTTTACTATGTTCTATGTATTTCTTGCAGAAGGCTTTGAAGAAACAGAGGCGCTTGCCCCCGTTGATGTAATGCGCAGGGCAAAGCTTGATGTTAAAACAGTCGGTGTAACAGGCGAATGTGTTACAAGCTCACACGGTGTGCCTGTAAAAGCCGATATCACAATTGACAATATTGACCTTGACGATGTTCAGGGTGTTGTCCTCCCCGGCGGTATGCCCGGAACTCTCAATCTTGAGGCAAACAAAAAGGTTCTTGAGGCTGTTAAGTATAGCTGTGAAAACGGCAAAATCGTTGCCGCAATCTGTGCCGCTCCGTCAATTCTCGGTCATCTCGGAATCCTTGACGGCAAAAAGGCAACCTGTTTTCCGGGCTTTGAAAAGGAACTCAAGGGTGCAGCCTATACAGGCACTCACACCGTAACGGATGGCAATATTATTACCGCAAAGGGCGCAGGCTGTGCAATTGAATTCGGTCACGCAATTGTTTCTCTCGCAGTATCAAAGGATGCCGCCGACAAGGTTATCGGTGATATGCAATGCCTGTGAAAAATGTTCGTGAGCTGAAAAGTCAGCTCCGTGCAAAATATAAAAAAATCCGAAAAAGCTGTCCTCCCGAAAAAAAGCAACAGCTTGACCTCGCCTTGCAGAGCGCTTTTCTGGCAAGTGAGGAATACAAAAACTGTGATGTGCTTTTTGCCTTTGTTTCATCACCGATTGAGGTTGACACCTCGCTTATTCTTGAAACAACGCTGAAAGACGGCAAAAGACTTGCTTTGCCAAAGTGTAAAAATAATTTCGGCGAAATGGATTTTTACCTTGTAAATTCACTTTCTCAGCTTGAAAAGGGTGCGTTTTCAATCATGGAACCAAACCCCGAGGTTTGCGAAAAGTACGAGGATTTCTCACACGGACTCTGCCTTGTTCCGGGACTTTGCTTTGATATGCAGGGGTTCCGCCTTGGATTCGGCAAGGGTTACTATGACAGATTTTTACAGAATTTTTCGGGAACAAGCGTTGGGCTTTGCTACTCCAAATGTATAGAGCATACTCTGCCCTCGGGAGTGTTCGACCGCCCCGTTGACGCCGTGATTACCGAAAAATATACCAACCGAACAAATAACGAGTTTGTAAAGGAATGATACATTATGAACCCTGATAATTTTAATATGAGCGAACAGGAGCTTAACGCTCAGCGTCGCAGAAGAGCCGAAAACTTTAAACTTAATATTGATGAAAGCGAGTATGAGGACGATAATTTTGTCAAGTCTGAGGATGAACCGTCAAACCTTAATTCATACAGCGGTCAGGATGTCAAAAAGCAAATGGCCCGTGAATCAAAGCAGGTTTTAAAGCAGAAGAAAAAGGAAGAAAAAAAGGCTCTTAAAGCAAAGAACAAGTATAATCGCAGAACCTTCCGCTTTATCTGGATTATCTCGGTTTTAATTGTCGGAGCAATGGCGGCTGTATATATGATAACAGGCATGAACGATTTGCTTGCCGTGAACAGAACCGACTCCTCAACTGTGAAAATTGAAATTCCCGAAAATCCGACTGTTGACGATGTTACAAAGGTACTTGTTGACAATAAAGTAATCGGTGAACCGTCATATTTCAAGCTTTTTGTCAATGTCACAAAGTCTGCCGATGATTTTACTCAGGGTACATATGAAATTCGCAGAAATATGGACTACGAGGCAATCATCAACTTCCTTTCGAGTAACAACAACAGAACCGACACGGTTTCCGTTACAATTACCGAGGGCGAAAGCGTCCTTGAAATTGCCAACACTCTTGAAAAGAACGGTGCTTTGGGCGACAGGGACGAGTTTCTTTCGCTTTGCAATTCCGAAAAGTTTGACAGCGACTTTGACTTTATCAAGGCTGAAACAAATGCGGACAAGCGTTACTACAAGCTTGAGGGCTATCTCTATCCCGATACCTACGAATTCTACAGAAATGAAAATGCAGAATCCGTAATCTACAAATTTCTCAACAACTACGAAACAAAGATTAACGAAAAGCAGACTGTTGACGGATATTCAAAGAAAACAACAGTTTTGAAAATGGTTGAAGAGAGCGACACAAAGTATTCGCTTGATCAGGTTATGACAATCGCATCTATCATTCAGGCAGAGGCGGCTGACAAAGAGGATATGTACTACATTTCCTCAATCCTCCACAACCGTCTTACAGCCGACAGCAGTCTCGGCGTGTCAAGCCTCGGTCTTGATTCAACAAAGTTCTATCCGTACAGAAGTCTTGAGGATGTTCCCGAAAATGACAGAAGCACCTACAAGAGCAGATATGATACATATGACAGGAAGGGACTTCCTTACGGTCCTATCTGCAACCCCGGTATGGATGCGATAATTGCCGCACTCAATCCGAACAGCTCGGATTATTACTTCTTCTGTCATGACAGCAAGGGACAGGCTTATTACGCATCAACACTTGAACAGCAAAACGCAAATCTGGAGTATATTGAAAGCTATGATAACTAATTTTGAAAAACCCGAAATTTTGTCACCGGCAGGTGATATGGATTGCCTTAAATCCGCTTTAAACTTTGGCGCAGATGCAGTTTTCCTTGCAGGAAAAATGTTCGGAATGCGTTCCGCACCGCAGAATTTTGATAACGATCAGCTCAAAAAAGCTTGTGACCTTGCCCACGCAAAGGGTGCAAGAATCCATGTGACCTGCAACACACTTCCACGCAATAATGAAATTCCTCATCTTCAGGAATTTATGGAGAATGCTCAGGCTTGCGGAGTTGATGCGTTCATAATTGCCGACCTCGGTGTTTTTGAGGCGGCTAAAAAGTATGCGCCAAAGGTTCAGCGCCACATTTCGACTCAGGCAGGAGTAACAAACTATGCGGCGGCAAATGTGCTTTACAATATGGGTGCGTCAAGGGTTGTGCTTGCAAGAGAAATTCCGCTTGACGAAATTGCCGAAATGCGTGCAAAAGTTCCGAAAGAGCTTGAAATCGAATGCTTTGTACACGGTGCAATGTGTGTTTCATTTTCAGGCAGATGCCTTATTTCAAGCTATATGACAGGCAGAGATGCGAACCACGGCGACTGCGCTCAGCCGTGTCGCTGGAAGTATCATCTTTACGAAGAAAACCGTCAGGGACAGTATTTTCCTGTTGAAGAAACATGTGACGGCACATATCTCTACAATTCAAGAGATCTCTGTATGATTGAGCATATCCCCGAGCTTGTCAAGGCAGGTGTTTCAAGCTTTAAGATTGAGGGCAGAGCAAAGTCGGCTTACTATGTCGCTGTTACAACAAACGCTTACCGTCACGCTGTTGACGATTATTTTGCAGAGGGTGACGATTATGTTCTCAAACCGTGGATAAGGGAAGAACTTGAAAAAATCAGTCACCGTGAGTACAACACAGGCTTCTATTTCGGCAGAGAACCCGGTCAGGTTACGGGCAACGGAGGATATATCCGTCATTATGACAATGTTGCATTGTGTGAAGAGCTTGTTGACGACACAACCGCAGTGATCACTCAGCGCAACAAATTCTATGTGGGCGACACACTTGATGTACTTCCGCCAAGCGGAGTGCCGTTTGAAATCAAGTGCGAATCACTTACAACCGACGAGGGCATGCCCGTTGATAGTGCGCCGCATCCGATGCAAAGACTTACAATGAAATGCAACGCTCCCGTTCCGTCAGGCTCGGTTATCAGAAAAAAGCGTGATTAATCCCGAATTTTGCTATTGACAACACAAAGAAACAGTTTTATAATCTAAGTACTGATGTTCCCCACCTTAAAAACGGTGGGGAACAATTCAGCCTTTCAGCGTGAGCAAATCTCTCGCTGAAATACTGAGGAGCTGACGCTCCTATGCACTTGATTGCAATCTGTCGCAAACTCTGCTCCTTGCAAGCAAAGCAGAGTGTTGCTCCGATTTAAATTATTTGCTACAATTGAATTACAATATTCGGCTGTGACGGGATTAACCGAGATGTCAGCATTTCAGAGAGAAAGCCGTTTTGGTGCAAGGCTTTTATGTGAAGTTTTGGTGCGCTGCCCCCGAGCTCTGTGTGATTAAGCACAGCGTATTTCTGCGTTAAGGAAATGTAATCTTATGACGATTACTCAAAGCGGACGCTTGGCGTCAATTTGGGTGGTACCGCAGGATATTCCTGTCCCATTGTATTTTTATACAATGGGATTTTTTATTTTGCTCGGTTGCATACTTTAAACAAATTTGAACGAATATTGTATTCCCCTGTGAATTTGTATAAGGAGAGATTTTTTATGAAGTGGACAGGACTTAACGAATTAAGAGAAAAGTTCCTTGAATTCTTTGAATCAAAGGGTTGTTTAAGACTCCCCAGCTTTTCGCTTGTTCCAAAGGACGACAACAGCCTTCTGCTCATCAACAGCGGTATGGCTCCTATGAAAAAATATTTTACAGGTGAGGTAACACCTCCTCGCAAGCGTGTTACAACCTGTCAGAAATGTATCCGTACTCCCGACATTGAGCGTGTCGGTATCACAGCCCGTCACGGTACATTCTTTGAAATGCTCGGTAACTTCTCATTCGGCGACTATTTTAAGCACGAGGCTACAGCATGGGCATGGGAATTCTTTACAAAGGTTCTTGAAATGCCTCCCGAAAAGCTCTATGTTTCAATCTATGAGGACGATGACGAGGCTTTTGACATTTGGACAAAAGAAGTCGGCGTTGATCCGTCACATATGGTAAGACTTGGCAAGGAAGATAACTTCTGGGAACACGGTTCAGGTCCATGCGGTCCTTGTTCGGAAATTTACTTTGACCGTGGTGACGAAAAGGGCTGCGGCAGACCCGACTGTCATGTAGGCTGTGAATGCGACCGTTTTGTTGAGGTTTGGAACCTTGTATTTACTCAGTTTGAGAATGACGGCAAGGGTAACTACACTCCTCTTGAACATCCGAACATTGATACAGGTATGGGACTTGAAAGACTTGCCTGTGTTATGCAGGGTGTTGACAACCTTTTCCTCGTTGACACAATTCAGAATATTATGAAACACATCTCACAGATTACAGGTGTTGAGTACGGCAAAAATGAAAAGAGCGATGTTTCGCTCCGTGTTATCACAGACCATATCCGCAGTACAACATTTATGATCGGCGACGGTGTTCTCCCATCAAATGAGGGCAAGGGCTATGTGCTTCGCCGTTTGCTCAGAAGAGCCGCTCGTCACGGCAGACTTCTCGGTTACAACGAGCCTTTCCTCTATAAGGTTTGCGATACGGTTATCAAGGAAAATCTCACAGCTTATCCCGAACTCAAGGAAAAGCAGGAGTTTATCACAAAGGTTATCAAGGTTGAGGAAGAAAGCTTTGCCAAGACAATTGATCAGGGCTTTAAGATGCTCAACGGCATTATGGACAGCGAAGATGTTAAGGTTCTCAGCGGTGAGGACGCATTTAAGCTTAACGATACCTACGGCTTCCCGATTGACCTTACAAAAGAAATTCTTTCGGAAAAAGGCATCAAGGTTGATGTTGAGCGTTTCCGTGAGCTCATGAAAGAGCAGAAAAAGCGTTCCCGTGACGCAAGAAAGAACGCCGGTGCAGACGCTTGGATTTCTGACACAACAGACCTTTCGGATGTTGCAAATACAGAATTCGTAGGTTACACAGACCTCAAATCAACTTCAAAGGTTCTTGCAATCGTTAAGGACGGTGTGAGAGTTGACAGTATCGGTGAGGGCGAAAATGCTATCATCGTTCTCGACAAAACTCCGTTCTACGGAGAAGGCGGCGGTCAGGTTGGCGACACAGGTGTTATGGAGTCTGGCAGTTTTTCAGCTGATGTTGACAACACAACAAAGAATCCGTCAGGCACAATTTACCTTCACGCTTGTACAGTAAAGAGCGGCAGCATCAATGTAGGTGCAGAGGTTTCAACTGCTGTTGATGAAGAGCGCCGTGCGGATATTACAAGAAACCACACAGCGGCTCACCTTCTTCAGTCGGCTCTCCGTGAGGTTCTCGGCAACCATGTTCAGCAGGCAGGTCAGCTTGTTTCAGACGATTACTTCCGTTTTGACTTTACTCACTTTGAGGCTCTCACGGCAAAGGAACTCATTGAGGTTCAGAATCTTGTGAATAAAAAGATTCTCGAGGCAATCCCCGTTACAACACAGGAAATGCCTATTGAAGAGGCTAAAAAGCTCGGTGCAATGGCACTCTTCGGTGAAAAGTACGGTGATGTTGTCCGTGTTGTAAGCGCAGGCGACTTCTCTGTTGAATTCTGTGGCGGTACACATGTAAAGAATACCGCAAACCTCGGTCTTTTCAGAATCAGACAGGAGGGTTCGGTTGCCGCAGGTGTAAGAAGAATTGAGGCTCTCACAGGTATGGGCGTTCTCAAGTACATCAACGGTATGAGCGCTGTTATTATGGATGTTTGCTCATTACTCAAAATTGCAAATCCAAAGGCAGTTGTTGAGGGTGTTCAGAAGGCTGAACAGCTTATCAAGGAACAGCAGAGAGAAATCAACGAGCTTAATTCAAAGCTTGCCGTTGCTCAGATCGGTCAGCTTTTTGCAGGCACAACGGAGGAAAACGGTGTAAGAGTGGTAACAGGCAGAATTGACAAGGCTAATGCCGACATTCTTCGCACAATGTGCGAAAAGGCAAGAGATTTTGCCCCGAAGTGCGTATGTGTTCTTGCAACTGAAAATGACGGCAAGGTGACATTTGCCGCAGCCTGCGGTAAAGAGGCTCTTGCTCTCGGTGCAAATGCAGGCAAAATCATAAAGGCTGTTGCTCAGAAGGCCGGAGGCAACGGAGGCGGAAAGCCCGATATGGCTATGGCAGGTGCTAAACAGCCTGAGAAGATTTCAGAGGCTCTTGACAGCGTAAAAGAAACTGTTTATGCAATGTTAAAATAATCGTTTAATGTGTATTTATGGCTTACTTGCCGGTTGAATTGTGAAAAATAGCCAAACGGTTACATAAAATCTTGTGCAATTAACAAAAACGGTTTTAAATCAAAACTATTGCAGTTTTGTTATTTTTATAGTATAATAAGCAATACTAAGATATGAAAATCTATCTTGGATATTTATGAACAATTTTAGGAGGAGATTAAAAATGTTCAAGAAAATTGCAGGTCTTTTTCTTGCAGCAGCAGTAATGTGCAGTTCAGCTGCCATCACAGCTAGCGCTGCAGAAGCAGAGGATGACGCTGCTGTTGCTGCAGCAGATCAGTCAGGCGAGGTTTCAGCCGACGGTTCATCAGAGGTTTCAGCTGACGCTTCTTCAGAAGTTGAAGCAGGCAATGTTATTAAGTTTGATGTTAAGAAGTCAGGCTGGAATAATGTTAAGACAGTATTCTGTCACGTTTGGAAGGCTGACGGTTCAGGCGATTGGCCGGCATGGCAGTCAAAGAAAGAAAAATGTAAGTACGATTCTTCAACAGGTATCGCTACATATGATCTTTCAAAGACAGGCAACACAATCTCTAAGTCAGACGGAAGAGTATACTGTGTAATCTTCAGTGCTAACACAGGTATGCAGTCATACAACGCTATCATGAGCGGCAACTGCATCGGTGACACACTTTATTGCACAGGTAATCAGCTTGAAAACCCTGAGGATTCAGAAAAGAAGGCAAACGAAGCTAAGTGGGAAAACAACTCAGACTGCGGCCCTGAAAAGAAGATTACATCAACAGGTAACGTTATCGGTTCTGCTTTCCCTGAGGGCGAATCAGATGTAACATTGATGGCTACATACCTCGTCGCTTACTACAATGATGAGGCTAAGACAAGTCTTACACAGAAACTTCTTGACGAACTCAAGGTTAGCCCTGTAGATGTTATGGGTGCTGTAACAGATAGGCTCAATGCTACAAACAACGAGGATAAGGATAAGATCGCTCCTGCAGTTGAGAAGATTCTCGCAGGTTGCACAGATCCTACAACAGGTAAGAAGGCAGATACAGCTAAGCTTGACAGCGCTAAGAAGACAGGTGCTAAGGCAGCAGGCGGCAGCTCAAGCAACGGTTCAAGTTCTTCTTCAAGCAACGGTGGCTCAAGCTCATCAGGTTCAGGTTCTTCAAGCACAGGTGCAGTTAAGTCAGGTGTTGAAACAACTATCGTTTTCGTAATGGCAGGTCTTATGGTTTCAGCAGCAGGTGTTATGTTCCTTGCAAGAAAGAAGAAAGAAGACTGATTTTAACGAATTAATCTTTGATTAAGCATTTTTCGGACACTGTCAATCGGCAGTGTCCGTTTTGCTTTTTTAACTCATGGTGCAAAAATATTCAAAAAGTTTTTAAAACATCTTGACAACGCTCGCAGTGTTTGTTAAAATATTAATGTTGCAACGGGATGTAGCGCAGTTTGGTAGCGCACACGTC
>UMKX01009257.1_pt1 | contig 20212 bp, 23 predicted proteins | sample 1966471 | NCBI WGS metagenome assembly UMKX01 (sample SAMEA4836188, study PRJEB28245) | human gut metagenome | biome: gut microbiome; material: fecal sample | place: Denmark | collected 2008
CATGCGTTGTCCGGGAGAACGTTTTTCTGCGTCCCCGGAGTGAATCAGGCGTTAAACCTGGTTCCTGTTCTTAAAGAGATGAAGGCGCTTGGAACAAGCTTCGTCTATGAGACCTATGATATGGATAAGTTGTTAAGTCCGGTATGCCATGGGGATTATAGTGAAAACTGTAAGGATTGTCCCTGTTATCGTAAGGACTGGAAGAATCAGTGTATTCCCTGCGAGAGAAAGCAGATTAAGCGGAATAATATAAAACGTGGCTGCAATAAGCTTGCAGAGATCTGTAAAGAACTTGGCTTAGAAGGAAGAACACTTACCTGGGACACGGATGATGACGGCAACTGGTCGGAAAATGTGAAAGGAGTGGATGATTACCTGGTTTCCATCAGGAAGCCAAAATTCAGAGAAATTTAATTGCTCTGGTACTATCAACGTGATAAGATAAAATCAGAAAGGGGTTTATAATGACGGAAGAGAAAGACAATAATGTAATGCAGACTCGGGAAGAGGTAAACAGACTGATCGATGGATTAACTCTGTTTGATGATGACCTGATGAGCCGGGTGTTCGATAAAAATATTGCAGCAACAGAGCTGATCCTTCGGATTATTCTTGGGAGAAAAATCAAAGTAATTCGTGTAAATGGTCAGGAAGAGGTACGGAACTCAGAAGTAGGTGGTCGGAATATTACCTTGGATGTATATGCGTTAGATGAGAATGGAGAAGAAATGGACATTGAGGTTCAGGGAAATTCCGAAGGAGCGCATATCAGACGGGCAAGATACCACAGTAGTGTATTGGATTCCAGAATGCTGCAAGAGGGTCAGAGATTTAAGGAATTGAAAGATTCCTATGTAATCTTTATATACCGGCACGATAAGTTCAGAAAAGGTTTACCTGTATACCATATTGACCGATATGTAAGAGAGACAGGTGAAATATTTGAGGATGGTTCTCATATTGTATATGTAAATGGAAACTATAAAGGTGATGACGAAATCGGTCAGCTTATGAACGATTTTCACCAGACAGATCCGGATAATATGCACTATGAGGAACTGGCACAGGGAGTAAAACATTTTAAAGAAGTCGAGGAAGGACGTGATACTATGTGTGAAGCAGTACAGGAATATGCAGAGAAATATGCGTTAAAACAGCGAACTGAAGATGTAAAAAAACTTATGGAAAGTACGGGATTTACCTTAGATCAGGTGCTGGATGCGTTGAAGATTCAAGGAGAAGAGAGAAAACTGCTTATTGAACAGTTACAGAAATAATGAGAATATGAGATTTTAAAAGGCTATTCAGTGAATATTCACTGAGTAGCTTTTTTTGTAAAAAAATGTATTATTTGTAAGATACGGTGCCCCTAATACGTATATATATATTAACGAATACGTAAAGGAGAGATGCCATTATGACATATCAGAAAATTACGATCCCCCTGGATCACGGAAACAGAAACATGAAAACTGCGGAAGAGGTATTTACTTCCGGTCTTGTAGAGAGTGATTTAAAACCGGTACTCGGAGAGTATCTGCAGTACAATGGAAAGTATTATTCGCTTACCGGTGAACGTATCCCTTATATGAGGGACAAGACCCTGGATGACAGATTCTTTATTCTTACTTTGTTTGGCATCGGTAAGGAACTGGAAAAACGTACACAGCCACAGAAGGATACCATTTATCAGGTAGAACTTCCGGTGGGACTGCCGCCGAAACATTATGGAGCCCTCTACGAAAAGTTCGGTCAGTATTTTGTCAGACCGGGTGTGCAGCGTTTTACCTTTAATAAAAGGGAGTATCTGGTGCAGATCACGAAAGCGGCCGTTTTCCCTCAGGACTATGCTGCAGCAATGACGATCTATCCGCAGATTGCAGCATATAACCGTGTGGTAACCGTGGACATCGGTGGATTCACTTTAGATTATTTGCTGCTTCGGGAGGGCAGACCGGATCTGTCAGTATGCGATTCCCTGGAAAAAGGTGTCATTACGTTGTATAACCGGATTATCTCCCGTGTAAGCTCCGATTTCGATATGCTCCTAGAAGATACGGACATTGATACGATTATTCTTGGCAAAAACAGTGATTACAGCGACAGCGTAATCAGACTGGTAAAGCAGATGACAAAGCAGTATGGAAAGGAAAAGCTATCAGCTCTAAAGAAGCAATGATGCTACTGGGACTAAAAAAAGATAGCTTTTATCGGCTTGTAAAAAAATGGGAACAAAATCAGGGAAATGATGAGTAAGTGTGTCTTTATACTGTAGAGATTAAACTTAGGAGGACGATCAGATGGAAGGAAAACTATATTATGATGAGAAGGCAGGTACAGCTTTCGGTATCAGGATAGCGATGGAGAACTTCAGGACTATGGAGGAATCCACTGTGGGGAAGGATTCGAGGTGTTGTTAAATGATGTATGGGTGCCTACCAGAATGGAAAGGGAAGGAGAATGGTATTTTGTAGGACTTCTGGGGCTGAAGCTGGATGGACTTATGATGAGGGGGTAAGGATATGTCTGATAACAACGATTTAGCCGTGGAAATTTGGATGGAGATGGCGCAAAAACAGCCTAAACTAGAAGATATGGGAAAGTATATTAAAAAAATTGTGGAATGGGATCCGACCTTGAATGAATACGATGCCGTTAGAATCTGTAGATTCCGCCAGATATACTATGATGATTTAGAAAAGTTCCTCAATATTGTTTATTACTACAGACACTCAAGAAGACATGAAAGATCAGCAAATGACGGTATGCTGCTTCGTCTGGCTGAAATAGCAAGCAGAATAGAGATTGCAGAGAAGACAATACGAAGTGAGCAAAAACAGGAAAGAATTGCCTATTTTAGAATTTTAGTAGAAACCGGAATAAGACATACGCAGCTTATGGATTTATGGGAGGAAAACCTCAAAGGGAATCAAATCGAGCTGTTGGATAAAAAAATAGGTGGAAATACAGTCTATGTTGATCTTGATGGTAGACTCCCGGAAATATCCGATGAAACAAAAAATATGTTGGTCGCAGATGAACAAGGCTATTATTTTCACGATACAGTTTACTACTATAGAATGATGATTTATGCTGCAATGCCAGAGGAACCAGATATTCATATTCATGATATCCGATATTTTGCACAATGCAGAAAAGCAGTATATTTAAATTATAAAGATCTTCAACGAGGAAAATATGTGGTACATTACAAGAGAAGCAACCCTAAAAGGTAAATAGTGTGGTGGTTTTAAAGGAATTGTCATTGATAATGCAACGAACAGTTTAAAGAATTACTGTTGGAGGAGTAGATGTAAGAAAAATTTGATTGGAAAGACAGGACTATTAGGAAATTGAAAGTGTAGCCGCCTGAACTGGTGAACGAGAAAAGAGAAGCTAAACAACGAGAAAAAACAGGAAAAATTTCTCGTAGAGCGAGAAAATACACATTATCCAAGGCGAGATAGAGGAATATCAAAATTATTGGAAACTGGTAGAACAGACTTATGTCATATCACACCAGAAAAGTAGAGATACCAGTTGAAAAGCCAATGCTCTATCAAAAGTGTGGGAATTGTAACAATCCAATTGAGCTGAATTGTGGTTTGAAGGTAGTATTTGTAAAGGAAAATGGTTGTGATAACAGGATTATTTTTATTATAACCAGCCAATAATGGTCGTGTACGGTAAAGTGGCATATAAAAGATAGCTATTTGACTTAACCATGAGCATAGCAACTACGAATTATATGGAAACTTTATAGAAAAACATTGACTTTAACAATGTTAAAGTATATACTTAAAATAATTAAAGAAGAGCGTGAAAGGATACACTCAATTATGATAGAGATTATTCCAGAGTGGATAGAAAAATTAGAAGATGAAGACTTGGTGTTTATTAAAAAATTTGTTTTGGCTTCAGGTTCTTTAAAAGAAATAGCAAAAGAATATGATGTGACATACCCAACAGTTAGATTAAGATTGGATAGGCTTATTCAAAAAATAAAAGTATGTGATGAAATGGACAATGATCCATATATAGCATTAGTAAAAAGGTTTGCAGTAGATGAAAAAATTGATTTTGATACAGCTAAACGATTGATTGCAGAATACAAAAAACAGGTTGAGAAAGGAGGCAAATGATATGACACTTACAGTTATTATGACAATATTGGGGATAATTTTATGTATCATCGTACTAATTGGAGTATATTTAATGATTAAACGAATTATAAGATATAATTCCGAACTAAAAAATGGCAAAACAAAGAGACAAACAGAACTAGAGAAAATGAAAATAGATGACTTAAATTAATTGAATAGGAGGCAGCTAATTTTGCTGCCTCCTATTCAATTCGGACTGTAGACAAATCTCATTCTTGTGAGGAAACTTTTCTTGTACCATGGTTGCAATAAAAATGAACTTAAATATATAAAAATGCTGAAATACTGATCTATAAGACTTTTCATTGTCTATTTAATATAATGAAAATACCAAAAAGGAAGTGTTTCATATAATCACATAGAGTGCCAATAAGAAAAGAGAATAGATACACATGCTTTATTGCCTCGCAGAATTATTTGCTACATCTGATCTGTCAGACAATAGATTAGGGTTATATTTATGACCTTGTGACTGACAAATAAGGTACAGACAATAATCACTTCAGTATGGATCTAGTCATGCTGATAAAAGTACTGTTCACTCAGCATATGTACGGTATTTGAAGCATGCGCTAGAAACTCTAAGAAATAGAGATTAATGTTATGTATTAGTGGTTCTTCGGCCTAGAAATGATGGACTACGTTGCACATCTTTCTAGTAGCCGATGTTGGATACGAAACATTTGCGATAGAAAAAGTTGCTTTTGGATGATGGAATCACACCGCACCTGACGTATAAAAGCTCCATGACAAAGAGTTTTTTCAGGAAATATGAGTATATGTATGATGAATACTTTGATTGCTACACATAGCATAAGTGGATATGCTTGTGGATAAGAATATGGTTAGGGATAGAAGCAGTGGGAAAAAGTATTTCCTAAGTGCTGTCATAAGATCTCCTTTGCAATAAAAAAGACATGGCGTGCTTACCATGTCTTAGTCGTTTTTTTGTTATTCACCCATAGTGCCTATTTGCTTGTTGATGTCTCCATCACTGTCAACTACATCATAAGTAGTATTACCGGTATCGATCCAACCAAATACCGGATCGTAAACTTGTCCGGGATGGGAACTTTCTGAATTATCAGCAGGAGCCTGCACTTCTGGTGCTGTTACAGGAACCTCTTCCGGATAGGAAGGAACTTCGTCCTTATTTGTGGTATCCCCAATGGGCACCGGTTTATCGGTAGGTTTGGTCTCCTGGGCTTCCTCTTTTGTCACGCTTCCGGATAGATCTACGGTGGATCCGCTTTCATCTTCAGAGATGACAGTTTGAGTATTGTCGGATACTTCACCGGTATAAAGAGGTTCTTCTTTGACAGATGCCTCTGGTACATCCGACTCTAATTTATCATCCCAGGTGTTTGCCAAGGTTTCTACTTCCTGAGTGGCAGGAGTGAACTCCTCTGTGGGTTCATAGTTTAAATACCAGGTGCCAGCAAGAAGTACCAGGCATAATGTACATAGTCCTCCGATGGAAAATACGACTTTTTTATTAATGTTCTTCTTTTTCATAGGCGGCTCCTTTCTTGGTCTTTAATTATATATACGCAAAACAGAGTATAAATCTTACAGAAGGTCAGTATTTTGTATTATGGGATCCCGTTAATTCTACGTGCCTTCGGATCGGAGGGAAAGACTCTCCAAACATTCGGATCCGGTATGTAATGTCGAACGATGCGATATATTCTATTTTTTCAGAATATTGACGGAATGTCAAATCAATATTTTCTACATCATAATCATCATTTGTAAGTTTTACTCTTGACCTCATGCCCTCAGTAAAACTAGCCCGCAAAGCATTTTTGTATGCAGCACTTAAGCTGATGTCAGACATATAGGAAGTAAGGTTGGCCTCTCGTTGGGAGTGAAAGGTATCTGCATAGATCCTGGCACTTACGTTATTTAACTCCATTTTAGCTGCATTACGGATGTTGATGCAGTTTATCTGTACAGAAGCATAGAGCAGGACGAAGGACAGGAGCATATTGATGGCGAGGATAATAAAGATGGAGAAAAAAGACATATCTCCTCGTTCACTTTTGATTCTGCTTTTCATAATTCACCTACTTCCAGTAATGTTCACTGACTCCGGCCCCATTTGCCTTCATGTCAATCGGGATCAGGTTCATTTTCCAAAATCCACCCAGATAACACCGACCGGTTACCGTCACATAAAAAGGCGTTCCTATCTGAATCCTGCTGGTACTCCCGGAACTGGTTACCTGATAAGTGAGACCTTCGACTTCTGATAGTGGTGCAGCCAGATAGGAAAACAGGGCACCAGTATCGGCATTTGTGCCACCGTTTAGCTGGATCTGCTTTACCAGTTGATCGGAAATATGATCCATTTCCTGCTTAACGGATATGATGTGGAACACATTTAAGATAAATGCCACCATAATCATTGCGACCAGGATATAGACAAAGGTACTGATGTAGGATACGTCACCCCTTTCGGATTTGATTATTTTTTTGATGTTCAAGTTTGTCACCTCCCGCATAAAAATAACGCAGGAAAGTTAAAGGGGGAGCCTTTCCTGCGTCGTGCGTGAATGATACCAGTTATTCACGGTTTATATTGTAGCATAGTAAAGTGACAGTGAAAATCGCAAAGCCATGCCAGTTGGAGACATTTTAGTGCCAGATTTGTTTTATATGATGTAATTATGAACCTTGATTTGTTGTAAGACAATAAATATGGTGTTATAAAAATTTTTTATCTATCTAAGAAATGGAAAGACATCATTTAGGTAAAAACTGATGACGAATGGGTTAAAATTTTTCCATTTGTCTTACTAGGAAAAATAAAGGGAAGATAAAATGAATAAAGAGGTAATGCCTTATATTAAATAAATGCTTGATAATGAAAAAATGCTAAGATATAATAGAAAAAAATGTTTTATAGAATAAAGTATAAGTGAAGTGGGTGATGTTGATGAAGACGATGGTAATTGGATGTGGAAGATGGGGGACATTTATTGCATGGTATTTAAATTATGTTAAACAAGAAGTAATTTTATATGGTAGAAAAGATTCAAAAAATATGCACCAGTTGTTAAAAAATAGAAAGAACGAATATTTAGAATTACCATTAAACATAACACTATCGAATGAATTGGGTGAAGTAGATAGAGTAAATGCTATATTTATTTCTGTTAATGCGCAAGGACTGGAAAAATTATGTCAGGAACTGAACCAGTTTAATTTATCAGGTAAGATCGTCGTGTTGTGTATGAAGGGTATGGAGGCAAGTACGGGAAGAAGGCTATCTGAAATTGTAGAAGCTGTTCTTGGAAGGGATGTGCATATATGTGTTTGGCTAGGACCTGGTCACGTCCAAGAATATGTGAGAGGTATTCCTAACTGTATGGTAATAGACTCAGAAGATTATAAAATTAAAGAACAATTAATTAAAGAACTGTCAAGTGACTTAATTAGATTTTATTACGGAGAGGATCTTATAGGAAATGAGATAGGAGCTGCGACTAAAAATGTAATAGGTATAGCTGCTGGAATGCTAGATGGGTTGGGATATACAGCACTGAAAGGGGCATTAATATCTAGAGGAACAAGAGAGGTTTCAAGATTGATAGAGGTGATGGGGGGCAAGGCAGTAAGTGCATATGGTTTGTGCCATTTAGGAGATTATGAGGCAACGGTTTTTTCAAAATACAGTCACAATCGAATATATGGAGAAGACTATGTTTTAGGTAAAGAGGCATCCAAATTAGCTGAAGGAGTTGAAACAGTCAAAGCGGTTTATCTATTAGCTAAAAAGCATAATATAGAGATGCCAATCTGTGAAACGGTATATAGCATATTATATGAAAATGCAGAACCAAAGAAAAAATTGTTTGGATTATTTGAAAGAAGTTTGAAGAAGGAGTTTTGACATGAAAAAAGTGAGAATAGGTTTGCCGGATGGTAATGGATGTTTTGGAACGTTGGAATTTTGGAAACAATATTTTTCTGATATTGGAGTTGAATATGTTGGAGTAGATGATGAAGAATATAAATTAGAACAATATGTACGTGAAAGCAATTCTATTTTCCCGTCATCGATATGTGTAAATTCTAAAGGACAAGAATTTCTAATAATGCGCTTATTATAAAGAGGTTATTGCAATGGATTCCTAATATTATTTGTGTTAGTTATGCGTATGTACTGGTTAAACAAGGTAGCTTAAGTATAGGGGAATTATTAGTATTTATTCTTATACAAGATAGATTTGTGAAAGCTTTTATAGATCTACCATTTAGTATAGTAGATGCAAAAGAGCATTTAGTATGTATTAAGCGCATAGAGGATATATTAAATGAGACAGAAGAGACTAGTGGAGAAGAGAAAACTATTATTAGTGAGGCAGACACTATTGTTTTTGAAAAAGTTAGTTTTCAATATGAAAATAATAAACGTATATTGAAAGAAGTCTCTTTTAAGATACCTACTGGATCAAGAGTTGCATTTGTTGGAGAATCAGGAGGTGGAAAAAGTACAATATTTAAAATTATATGTGGGCTATATCCCGTTTCAGAAGGTAGATTTAGTTTATTTGGAAGAAATTATTGTGAGTGGAATTTACAAATAGCTAGAGATTTTATAGCATTGGTATCGCAAAACGTATTTTTGTTTCCAACGACAATTTATGAAAATGTAAGGTATGGAAAATGGGAGGCAAGTAAAGATGAGATTGTTGAGGCATGTAAGAATGCAAAAATACATGAATTTATTATGGGATTACCCGAAAAATATGACACGTTAGTTGGAGAAAAGGGTATTCTCCTTTCAGGTGGAGAGCGGCAGAGGATTTCCATTGCAAGAGCGTTTTTGAAAAATGCACCGATTTTGCTATTAGATGAACCTACATCTGCAATAGATATAAGAACAGAAAAGGAAATACAAGAAGCAATAGATAAATTATCCCAAAATAAAACATGCTTAACAATAGCACATCGCTTGTCTACAATTGAAAATGCAGATCTTATTTATGTGATTAAAGATGGTGAAATTATAGAGAATGGTACGCATTCAGGTCTTATGAATAGAAAGGGATATTATTTCAAGTTACATGAGATGGATAAGATATAATTTGAAATAATTATAAAGGGTATAAGTTTGTGAGTAATTGGAAGATATTCATTCAAACCATGCGGGGCATGGGTAGACGTTGCCCGATTTATTTTGGGGCAATATTTTTTATGAGCGTTAGCTGGGCAATGTTTTCGGTTATAACTTCATTTTTGCTGAAACGTGTAGTAGATATAGCACAAAATGGTGATGTTTATAGATTGCTATGGAGTATTTGTGGAAGTATAATAGGAGGCATTGCAGCATTGCTAATATATAAAGAGGCCACCATAATTTATAATGTAGAAGCTAAAAGAGCGTATGGAGTTATGTGTGGCTTATTGTTTCAGCATCAGTATTTTTACAATAGCTGCGCTCATAGAATCAATCTTTACTTCAATCTTGTTGTTAGAAGTTGCATCAGCACCAACATGAAGAGTTAAAGATAAAACGCCCTTCAAAGTCCTATCTACAGCAACATCAGTATTAGCACGAGTGATTAAATTACCGTCTTTGTCATTGCTTACTGCAGCTCACTGTTATCGGCAGGCTGTGAAAAAAGTAGGGTGTGGCTGCTAGAATTTGCGAAACTGCTGCATGTAGCGAAAAAGGTAAGAGAAGTAGTGGGAGCATGGATAAAACAAATTTTCCATAGCTGTGGGAATTGACATGACCTCTTTTTGTGGAGTATACTAAAAAATAGGTTTAACGTAAAACTGCTGATAATCGAAAAATAGACAGTAAAGGATATCAGTGGAAATAAGAAAGAAAATTGGAGGTACGAGATGGTTACAATCAAGGAAATTGCGCGGGAGGCAGGAGTCAGTTTTACCACAGTTTCTAATGTAATTCATGGTAACAACTGCCGGGTATCGCCGGAAACGGCAGAGCGTGTCCGTGAAATTATGAGAAAGACGGGTTATATACCGAATATGGGGGCAAGAGCACTGGTCAGCAATGCAACAAAACTGATTGCGTTTGCTTATCAGTCCTATCGCTCATTAGACGGAATCAATTCGCTGCAGGATCCGTTTATCAGCGAGCTGGTAGGGGGATTGGAACGGAAAATTCATGAAGAGGGATATGACATGATCTTATCTGTGCTGGATACATTTGAAAATATGAATGATGCAGCACGCAGATGGAATGTAGATGGGATGATTGTATTTGGTGCATCTTCTGCACAGTGCAGAGATTTGCTGAAGGATATGAAAAAACCGGTTGCCTTCATAGATTGTCATGTACCTAAGGATGCTGAAGGTAACTATGTGAATGTGACAATTGATGACCGCAGGGCAGGAAAGGAAATGACAGAATATCTGCTTGCAAGAGGACATCGCCGCATAGGTTTTGTATGTGGCGTGAGTTGGGAAGTAGACGGACCGGCGCAATTAAGATGGCAGGGATATCAGGATGCCATGCAGCAGTGGGGAGTAGAAGTATCGGAAAAGTGGTCTGTTTCTGTGGGAACAAGCGATGAGACAATACAGGCGGGCTTTGCCGAAATTTATGAAAGGATTTCCTGCTTCAGTGCATTATTTGTTCCGGGAGATAAGCTGGCTGCAGAATTGGTTAATTACCTGACGGATCGGGGAGTAAAGATTCCGGAGCAGATTTCGATTGCCAGCTTTGATGATAACTTCTATGCCCGGATTGTGCGTCCGCGTTTGACAACGATGCATCAGAGCGCTGCCAGGAAAAGCGAGGAAGCGGTAGAGCAGCTGATCAGTATGATACAGGGAAAGAAACTGAAGGAAAGAGAGATTTATCTGCCGGTACAGATGATAGTACGTGAATCCACAGCAAAATATTCGGAAAAACAGCTAAAATTGTAATATATGTACAAAAAGAAACACACTGCTTTGTAAAAATACACAGTTTAACGCAAAACTTATTGACATGTGAATAAATAGGTATATAATATGAAATATAAAAGGTTTAACGTAAAACCTAAACAAACTAAATGTGAAATGGAGGATGCATTATGAAATTTAAGAAGAAAACGACAGCAGTAGTTATGGGATTAACAGTTGCAGCAGCGCTCACAGCCTGTGGAAGCAGCGGAACACAGGATGCCGGTGGAAGTCAGACGGCGGACAGAGGGGAGTATGATCTGAAAATCTTAAACTTTAAAGGGGAGATTGCAGATGATCTGTCAAAAATGTGCCGGGAATATGAAAAAGAGTTTGGTGTAAAGGTCGATGAATTTACGATTGGTACGGGCGAAGATATCAATGGTATCATGCGTGCAGCAATGAATTCAGAGGATAAGCCTTCGTTATATTCCTGCGGCGGTAATTTTATTGAGTGGAAAGAAGGCGGATACATTCTGGATTTAAGCACAGTGGAGGACACAGAGTTTCAGGAATTTATGCAGACTGTGAATGATGACATGATATTAAAGGATTTGGATGGAAATGGTTCTTATGGTGTACCACTTTGTGTAGAGGGTTATGGTTTTATTGCTGACAAGAGAATGTTGAGCGATATTCTGGGGGCTGACAAGGTAGATGCTTTTTTGACAGATTATAAGAAGGCAACCTACGAAGAATACGAAGCTATGGTAAATGCACTGGATACATTTATCAAAGACGGAAAGGAAGTTACTTTTACCCTGAATAAAACAGAATATACAACACAGGCGAAAAGCGGACTTGCAGAAAATCTGTATGGTGTATTCTCTGTTGCAGGTGCCGACCCGTGGACCTATGTAGGTCATTATGTGACCGGTCCGGTGAGCAGTGTGCTGAAGACAGAGCGTGATGCATTACTGGCAGCACCGGAGCAGGTGGATAAGTTAAATGGCGGTCTTCAGGCATATGTCAAGGCACTGGAACTGGCAACTGCACACACAGCAGGACAGAACGGAGCCCTTTCCCGTGGGGATGAATATATTCAGAGTGTAACAAATGGATATGATCAGGCAGTACAGAATTTTGCATTAGGAAAATCTGTTTTGCTGGCACAGGGAACCTGGGCATATACAAAAATAATTGGAGAAAATCCGGAAACAGCAGACAGTTTGGTTATGTTGCCATTCAAATTCCCATTAACTCAGCAGGATATCTGTGTAGAAGGTTATACTCCCGAAACAATCAATCAGGACGTTGTGCAGCTCATTCCGCAGTACTGGGCAGTAAATGCAAAAGTGAGTGAGAAGGAACAGAAGGAAGCAGAGAGATTTTTAAAATGGATGCATACTTCCGAGACCGGACGCAAATACATCACAGAAATATTTAAGTTTGTACCGTATAATGCAACGGAAGAGATGGATCTCGGAAACAGCCTGAACAATTCTTTCTTAAGTTATCAGCTGGAAGGAAATGTTTATAACTATGCAGCAGCAGGAGCTCCCGGTGGCTGGTCAGATGAAGTGGGAGCAAAAGTAAAGGAAGAATATCTGACAAAGGAAACATGGTCAAAAGAGGACATGGATACATTAGTTGAATTCATGATTTCAGACTGGAAGGGCAGACTGGAAAATTAGAGAAAGAGCGATTCACAGTAAGAAAGAAAAAAGATAAGAAAGGGGCACAGACATGGAACGATTTTACAAAAAGGCCTCCGTTTGGCTGACACTGCCATCGATGCTGCTGTTTTTTACGGTAATTGTAATTCCGTTTATCATAGGAGTAATCTATTCCTTTGCATCATGGAGAGGCACGTATTTTGCGGGAGGAAGTATTTGGGAATCCTTTGTGGGATTGGATAATTACAGTCGTATTTTTCGGGACAAGAAATTTTTAAGTGCACTGGCGAATACAGCAGAGTATACATTTCTTGCGGTGATCATGGTGAATGTAGTATCGTTGACTCTTGCCCTGATGGTTCATAAGCTGATACGGGGCGGCGGGATTTTCCGAACAATTTACTTTATTCCCAACCTGTTGGGCGGTTTGGCGCTCGGTTATATTTGGCAGTTTATTTTCCAGATTGTGTATACAAAGATTTTATTCGGACCGGAAGGAGTGATACATATTCCGGCACTGATGAATATGACTCAAAACCATACAAAAGCATTTTGGGCATTGGCACTTATGGTAACATGGCAGCAGGCTGGATATATGATGATTATTTATCTGAATGGTTTGAACGCCATTTCACAGGATTTGTATGAAGCAGCCAAAATGGATGGGGCGACGGGAGGACAACGCTTTCGGTATTTGACCGCACCTTTGCTGATGCCATCGTTTACGATAGTTCTGTTTCTGACGCTGTCCGGCAGTTTTAAACTGCTGGATCAGAATATCGCCTTGACAGATGGAGATTTTAACACACGTCTGTTGGCGATGCAGATATTACAGACCACAAACGATACAACACCCCCTAATTATGGACTTGCACAGGTACAGGCGGTTGTTTTCTTTGTGATAATTGCGATAATTTCACTGACACAGGTATATGTGACAAAAAAACGGGAGGTGGAAATGTAATGCGAAAAGAGCGGGCACTACAGGTTATTTTATGGCTGGTTCTGACAGCAGTTGCAGCCTATACCCTTTTTCCTCTTCTATTTTTGCTGATAAATGCATTCAAATCACAGAGTGAGATCATAGCAGATCCGATGAAAATGCCGGCAAACTGGGATTTCAATTATATTTTTGAAGCAGTAAAAAAACTGGATTTTGCGAATGCCTTTGCTACAACGTTTGTAATTACATTTTGCTCGGTACTATTGATTGTAGTGTTGGCAGCATTGTCGGCATGGATGATGGTGCGCAGCAACACACGCCTGTCAAGGATTCAGTTTTTAATGTTTACAGCAGCTATGCTGGTGCCGTTTCAAGCTATTATGTATCCGCTGATGAGCGAATTTGAGATTCTTGGCCTTCGAAATGTTGCAGGACTCATTCTAATGTATGGTGGATTTGGAATGCCTATGTCGATATTTTTATATCACGGTTTTATAAAAACGATTCCGGTCTCACTGGAGGAGGCCGCAGTTTTAGATGGTGCAAATATTTTTCAGGTGTTTTTCCAAGTTGTACTGCCGCTATTAAAAAGTACGACAGCAACCTGCGTGATTATCAATGCAATGTGGATATGGAATGACTATCTGCTGCCGTTTTTGGTGATTGGAACGACGAAAAACCGTACATTGACGCTTGCCTTATATGCAGCTAAAGTGCAGAGCGGACAGTATGGAAATCCGTGGGAGCTGATCTTCCCGGCAGTATTAGTTACGATTCTTCCGGTTATTATTTTATATGTATTCTTGCAGAAGTATTTTGTAAAAAGCGTGACAAGTGGCGCTGTGAAAGGTTGATATAAGGTGGAATGAAAAAGGAGAGATTGAAGGATGCAATGGTTAAAAGAGGCAGTGTTTTATGAAATTTACCCATCGAGCTTTTATGATTCAAATGCGGATGGAATTGGGGATTTAAAGGGGATTACTCAGAAGCTGGAGTACGTTGCTTCGCTGGGCTGCAATGCAATATGGCTCAATCCTTTTTATGATTCACCGTTTATGGATGGTGGGTATGACGTACGAGATTATAAAAAGGCAGCACTGCGTTATGGTACAAATGAGGATGTGAAAGAATTGCTAGAAAAAGCTCATGAGCTTGGAATACATGTGATCTTTGATTTGGTGCCGGGACATACAAGCGATACACACCCGTGGTTTTATGAAAGTCAGAAGGATGAGAAAAATGATTACTCAGAACGCTACATCTGGTCAGAACAGCCGCCGGAGGGTTTCCATTATGTCAGCGGTATGAGTGAGAGACAGGGGTGTTATATGCTGAACTTTTTTAATTCTCAGCCGGCGCTAAACTATGGATTCAATCGGATTACTGCGGATTGGCAGATTTCTTATAAGCAGAAACCATGCAGGGAAACTTTTGAGGCACTTTTGGATGTCATGCGTTTTTGGCTGGACATGGGCTGTGACGGTTTTCGCGTGGATATGGCATTTAGCCTTGTCAAAAATGACCCGGGAAGGGAGGCAACCTGTGAACTGTGGCGCAAAGCACGGAAAATGATGGATTGTGAGTATCCGGAAGCAGTACTGGTGGCAGAATGGAGTCAGCCGGACGTGGCTGTTGCCAAAGCAGGATTCCATGTGGATTTTTATCTGGATGGTCATGAGGGAATGGAGAATGGATACCATTATCTGACCAGAAATATCAATCGAGAAACAGGAGAGCAGAAGAGCTACTTTTCCAAAAAGGGAAAAGGAGATATCCGGCAGTTCATGGATGAGTATCTTCCATGGCTTGAAAAAATTAAATATAAAGGTTATATAGGGCTGATTACCTGCAATCATGATACACCGCGCCTGACGAAGTTCTATGAAACAAGGGAAATTATGTTGATATATGCATTTCTGTTTACAATTCCGGGTATTCCGTTTTTATACTATGGAGATGAAATAGGAATGAAATACCAGAGCCTGAAAAGTAAGGAAGGCGGCTACGAACGTACCGGCAGCAGAACACCTATGCAGTGGTGCGCAGGCAAAAACCTGGGATTTTCTGATACAGAGGGAGAATTATATCTGCCGGTGGAGGAGAACGATCAGGCACCGACGGTAGCTTTACAGGAAATGCAGCAAGATTCGTTACTGCAGATTACTAAGGAACTGATTGCACTGCGTAAAAAGCATATTGATTTTGCACCGGAATCAGAGTTTGAGGTATTGTATGGAGGAGAAGACGGACACGGATATCCTCTTATCTATCGCAGAGGAAATTTGATTTGTGGATTAAATCCCTCCATGCAGGAGCAGAGAGTGCTGATCTTGACCGGCAGTTTGATTTATCAGATAGGCGGAGCTGCAAAAGTTGGGGATGAGCTTTGTCTGCCGCCACAGTCTTTTGCAGTTTTTCAGAAAAAATGTGAAACAGAGAGGAACGGTTGATTATAATGGAGTCAATATTTAGGACATCAATGGAAGAACTGCCGCTGTTAAAGCATGGCAGAAGCCGCAGTATTAATGCAGAAAATCCACATGGTGAAAAAGGGAAAGGGGCAATGAGCGCAAGTGTGCTGGGAGCTGCGCGGAAAGGTTCTCCATGCTTAAAAAATCTTGCACCCGGTTCCACTACTTTACTGGCGGATATTGCCGGGGCAGGTGTCATCCGGCACATCTGGTTTACAGTGGATTCCAGGACAAGTGATGCGGACAGATTTGTACTGCGGGATCTGGTGCTGAAAATGTACTGGGATGGAGAAGAAATGCCATCAGTGGAGGTACCGTTAGGAGACTTTTTTGGCTGCGGATTTGGAGAGGATTATTTTATCAATTCAGCTCCCATTGTGGTGGCACCTGCAAGAGGGCTTAACTGCTATTTCCCGATGCCTTTTACGAAGGAAGCACGTATAGAGCTGGTAAGTGAACACCGTAACCCGATTCCGGCATTATTTTATCAGATTGATTATATGCTTTATGATGAAATACCGGCAGAAGCCTGCTATTTTCACGCGCAATGGCGCAGGGAAAAGCTGACAGAGAAAGCAAAGGACTATACCATTTTAGATGGAGTAAGCGGTCAGGGACATTATGTCGGCACTTGTCTGTATCTGGCAGCATTGGAACGCTACTGGTATGGAGAAGGCGAGGTTAAGTTTTATATTGACGGTGACAGGGAATATCCGACAGTGTGCAGTACGGGCACAGAAGATTATTTCGGTGGCTCATGGAGCTTTGCAAAGCAGGAAAATGGCAGAACAGTGGAGCAGACTTATTGCACACCGTATTTAGGATATCCTTATTATTCACATCATGATGTGTCCCTCCATAATGCGTATCATAATGATGATATTCCTCCGCAGAGAAGTTTTTACCGGTGGCATTTTCAGGATCCGATCTGCTTTGATGAAAATCTTCGTGTAACGATTCAACAGATTGGTGTGGGATATGGTGGATTGTTCGAACGTCAGGATGATGTTTCCAGTGTAGCCTACTGGTATCAGAAGGAACCACATAACAGGTTCCCGGCCTTACCGCCAGCCCGGGAACGATGGCCCAGATAGAAAATTGTATGGGAAAAGGGAGACGAACCGCAATATGGCTGCTGTCCCGGAATTTCATATAGGTGTCTTTAAAGCCGAGGGCTGCTACTCCCGGCTTTATTTTTGTCTCCACCCGAAAAAAGATATCTTTTCTTCAATTCAACTTATGGCTATTTTTGAGGAAACATTGCGGTAACCGTTAAGGAATGACCATCTTTTGTTGTGGCTCGGATTGTGCCGTTATGCGCCGTTACAATGGCTTTTGCAATAGACAGACCGATTCCGTAGCCTCCGGTCTGAGAGTTCCGGGATTTATCGCTGCGATAAAACCGTTCAAAAAGGTGCTTGATATCTTCCGAGGTAATCGGTGCACAGGTATTATGAACCGCCAACCTGAGCGCACGGTCTGCTTTTTCTAAGGAAATCGTGATGTTTCCCTTTTCGTCTGAGTATTTTAGCGCATTATCCAGAAGAATGACCGCCAGACGGTGAATGGTTTTCACATCACCGTAGTAAGAGAGCATTGGCTGAATCTGCACCGTAAAGGTCTTTCCCTGAGTGACGGCCAGTGATGCAAAGGACTGTGCTGTTTCTTCCAATATATCGGTAATCGGGAAATCAATCATTTGGTATTGATTCCCCTTTTCTTCCATGCGGGAAAGAAATACCAGTTCCTGAATTAATTCAGAAAGCCTCCTGGTTTGCTTTCTGATGTCCTGCAGCCACTCGTTATCATCGTAATCCATTTCCAGAATATCCATATCCGCATCAATAATGGTGATGGGTGTTTTCAAATCATGGCTGGCATTGGTGATAAACTGCCGCTGTTTTTCGTAGCTGTCGGAAATTGGCTTGACGATTCGTGCCGACAGGATGTACAACAGCAGAGACACTATGAGAAAACCCACAAGGGAAATACCTGCACTGATGAGCAAAAAGGAATTTGCAGCGCTGAGCTGTCTGCCGCAGTCCACAAAAACGAACATGCTTTCTGTGGGACTTTTCCGGACTGCATAGCGGTACTCCCCAACAAATCCTCTGGTACGCTAGGAATCCCACACTTTTTCCGCATATACAACTGCTGTTTCCGGTGTGATTGCTGTAGTTTTTCCTGTATCCACAAACAAAGCTGCTCCGTTCTCCGCAAGACGTACCGTATTGTGTTACATTTTTTGCAAAAACGATAATCGTTTAAATTCAGTAAATACAGGGTTTATACAATAGCCTGCAAATTTGTAGTGAAGAATGGTACCTTAAGACTTTTTTTACAAAAAATGAAGGAATGAAAATTTTTTTCCGAAAGGGTTAAGAAATATAATTCATATCCGATATACTTATTGAGCAGAAAAATGTAACACAATATCCATTGTGTTACATTTTTTTTGTCCATTTAGAGCTAAAATATTGCATTCGGATTAAAAATTGAGGTTACTGTAAGAAACAACATGCTCATTACGTATATATATATTAGAAAATACGTAAAGGAGCGTGACATTATGACTTATGAGAAAATTGTAATCCCTATGGATCATGGGAACCGCAACATGAAAACGAAAGAAGAGGTATTTACTTCCGGTCTTGAAGAAAGCGATATGAAACCGATATTAGGTGATTATCTTATGTACGACGGGAAGTATTATTCTCTTACCGGAAAGCGGATTCCTTTTATGAAGGACAAGACCCAGGACGAGAGATTCTTTATTCTTACCCTGTTCGGTATCGGAAAAGAATTAGAGAAACGTCCTAGACAATCGAAAGATATCATCTACCAGGTAGAACTTCCGGTAGGACTGCCACCAAAGCATTATGGAGCACTTTATAAGAAGTTTGGTAAGTATTTTGTAAGACCGGATGTACAGCGGTTTACCTTTAACAAAAGGGAATACCTGGTGCAGATTACGAAAGCAGCCGTTTTTCCCCAGGACTATGCTGCAGCAATGACCATATATCCGCAGATTGCATCTTACAATCGTGTGGTTACGGTAGATATCGGGGGCTTTACGGTGGACTATTTGTTGCTTCGTGGAGGAAAACCGGATCTTTCTGTATGCGATTCACTGGAAATGGGCGTGATTACTCTGTATAACCGCATTGTTTCCAGAGCAAACTCAGAACTTGATGTTTTGCTTGATGAAACAGACATTGATACGATTATATGTGATAAGAATAGTGACTACAGCAACAGTGTAATCAAACTGGTGAAACAAATGACTGCACAATATGTAGAGGATCTTCTTGGAACTTTCAGAGAAAGAGGAATAGATCTAAAGACCGGCTGCATTGTATTTATCGGTGGTGGATCAAAGTTATTAAAACCTTATCTGGAGAATACGGACAAGGTAGGGAAGTGCGTGTTTATTGACGATATCTGCGCCAATGCCAAGGGATACGAGATCCTGTACCAGGTACAGAAAAAGAGTAGGTAATTGCCATGGAAAAGAAAAATCCGTATGTAATGACAATAGGATTTCGGAGGAATAATGCAGATCATACCCGGGTAGCAGAGTTTCTCAATTCTTTGGGAAGAGAAAAGGCACAGTATATTGTAAAAGCGGTCCTTACTTACAGGACACTGGAAGAGAAGGGAGAAGTACCGCAGACAGGTGGTGCAGTGTCCTATGATTATGAAACAATCAAAAGCATTGTGTTACAGATCATGCGTGAGCAGGGGGCTGACGGGAAGATACCTGCGGTGCAACCGGAAACAGCTTCCTTATCGCTGGAAGCAGAGCCGAAGGAGCAGATCACAGAAGAAGATTCTTTAATAGGCTTCGACGAATCTGCGATGCAGGGTATCATGGCATCCCTCAGTGCTTTTCAGAATCAGAATTAGGAATATCGGAAAGACTACGATAAGGGCAGAAAGAAGAATCTGCCCTTATTTTACATTCATTGTTTATTCCTTTTTACGTATTCCCGATATTCATCCCGGATCATACAGTGGTTCTCTACTGTCTTATGAAAGTTAAGCTGTGCCAAAAGAAGTTATCGAACCTATGATTGAAAGAATTCCATTGCGTCG
>UMKX01067357.1_pt1 | contig 19446 bp, 35 predicted proteins | sample 1966471 | NCBI WGS metagenome assembly UMKX01 (sample SAMEA4836188, study PRJEB28245) | human gut metagenome | biome: gut microbiome; material: fecal sample | place: Denmark | collected 2008
GGTATCTAGGTTAAGTGGTGTAGAAGACAAAATCCCAGTTCTTATATCTGACAGAATTATTGATATCGGCAAAGAATATACGGGAAAAACGGTATTCATTACAGGAGAGTTCCGCTCTTTCAATGCTGAAGGTGGAAAGTTGATATTAAATGTCTTCGTACACGAAATAGAAGTTTTTGATAATTTCGATGGTGGAGATTTAAACACAGTTGCTTTGAACGGATATCTTTGTAAGAAACCAACTTATAGAAAAACACCACTCGGCAGAGAAATTGCAGATGTTTTATTGGCAGTCAATCGGTCCTATGGAAAATCAGATTATATTCCATGTGTCTGCTGGGGAAGAAATGCTTTATTTGTAAGTAACTTTGAAGCCGGAGCGCACATTTATATGGAAGGAAGAATTCAGAGCCGCGTATACAAGAAAACATTATCAGACACAGAAATCGAAGAAAGAACGGCTTACGAGGTTTCTGTGGCGACAATCAGGGAGGAAATGTAAATGGGAAAGAAAAATTTGGATTACGTCTGTGTTCCAAGGGATGAGTACGATGAACTGATCGAGTGCAGGACACATATAGACGCATTGTACAGATATATCACAAGTGAGCATACAACCAATATTAGATTGCGCGGATGCAAACAGGCAACTACAGACATGCAAACGGTCGAGCTTTTGAGCGGCTATAGGGAGAATGAAAGATACTTTGTAGGATTGGTGAAAGAATTTGAGAATGGGAGGAATGAAAAATGATTTTAAAATCATTACATCTTGAAAATTTCAAGGGTGCAAAGGATAAAATTTATAAGTTTGGAAAGACAACCAGAGTGAGCGGCATGAACCGGCTTGGAAAGACTACGATTGCGACAGCGTGGTTTTGGTTGCTGGCGGACAAGAACTATGAGCTGGTCAGTAATCCGAATATCCGCCCGGACGACGTGGAGGAGTGCGTACCTACGGTTACGGCAGTTTTGGATGTTGACGGTAAAGAAATCGCCATTGCCAAGATGCAGAAACGCAAGGTCGGTAAGCCGGACGCAAACGGGATCTCTAAGGTGACAATTACCAATACATACGAGATCAACAGCGTGCCTAAGACGGAGAGAGACTTTAGAGCTGATTTGGAAGAATTGGGCTTGTCTTTTGACAATTTCCTTGTATGCTCGCATCCGGATGTATTTACCAGGCAGAAACAGGCAGATATGCGGAAGGTATTGTTTAAGTTAGCATCTGCAAAGACAGATGTGGAGATTGCTGCAATGAGCAAAGATACAAAGGATGTTGCGAAACTACTTGAAGCCTACAAGTATGAAGAAATCGAAGCCATGAATAACGCTTCCAAAAAGAAGGCAGCTGAGCAGTTAGATGCAATTCCAAATCAGATTGTCGGATTAGAGAAAGCCAAGGTTGATGTGGATGTTGCGGAACAGGAACTTGCCAAGGCTGATCTGGAACGGAAGATTGCCGAGGCAGACCAGAAGATCGCCAGTGCAGGTAATGCGGTAGAAAATCTGCGGCAGGAAGAAATGCAGTTACAGTTTGATATGTCTATCATTACACAGGATATGAGTAGAGAACTTTCTGCAAAGCGTAGAGAACTGGAAAATAGCTTAGAGAATTACAATCCTGTCGTGGAGAATATTCGGAAGAACATTTCAAAGACAGAGGGGCATATTTCCGACAACACCAAAGCTATTGCCGATGCGGATGCAGAGCGGAAGAAGTTGGGCGAGCAGTACAATGCCGAGAAAGTCAAGGTATTTGATGAAACCTATTGTTTGTTTGATGCAAAGAAGTGGGTATTCGATGAATCTACAACGGTTTGTTCCTTATGTGGTCAGAAGTTGCCGGAAGATAAAATCGAGCAGCTAAAGGCTGACTTTGAAAGTCGGAAAGAGGAAGCCAGGGAAGATGCCATGAGGAAGCTGAGAGATGCCAAGAACAACTTCGTTGCCCAGAAGAACTCTAATCTGAATGAAATCAAGGCAAAGGGTTTCACAAAGAAAAGTCTGATTGAGGAACTGACAAAGAAAAATGCTGATCTGAATACGGAAATTGATGCTTTGAAGAAACAGGAACGGGATGCCATTGCAAAGAAAGAAGAACTTTCCAAGCAGTTGTCCGAGGTCCCGGAAGAAGCCGATTATTCGCTGAATGAAGAGTATGTGAAGCTGAATGCCAGACATGACGAGGTACTGGCAGAGATTGAGAGATTACAGGCTGCCGATGATGCGGAGATCGTAGAATCCCTCAAAATCGAAAAGGCTGATCTGAAATCCCGGCTGGAAGAGGTCAACAAGATCATTGCACAGGCTGCCAATAACGTTCGTATTGACGAGCAGATCGCGGATATGCAACAGAAGCAGCGTGAGTATGAACAGGCAAAGGCGGATGCCGAGAAGATTCTCTATCAGTTGAAAGAGGTCTCCAAGCGCAAGAATGAGTTGCTTGTTGAGGAAATTAATCAGCACTTCGGTATCGTCAGCTGGAAACTGTTTGATTATCAGAAGAACGGCGAATACAAGGAAGTGTGCGTACCTATGGTAGACGGCAAAGAATTCGGAGTTACCACCAACACTGGCAGAGAGATTCAGGCAAAGTTGGATATTTGCAATAGTTTCCAGAGGTTCTTCGATATGTATGTTCCCATCTTCCTTGATGGTGCTGAAAGTTTGAACAACGAGTATATTCCGGCGGTAGATACTCAGTTAATTCTTTTGAGCGTTTCAGAGGACAAGCAGTTGAAAGTGGAGGGTGTGTAAATGAAAATTAGAGTTTCTACAGACGGAATGAACATTTCTGTTGATGTCGGGGATAAAGCGGTTGAACTTTTCTCTAAGATTACAAGCATGCTGGTAGACTATCTTCATTTTGATTCCACGAAAGAAATTGAGATTGAGAAACCAAAGTTAGAACTTGATTTGATTCCAAAGATTCCAAATGTTGTAGTGCCGAATGTCGTACCGACACAGCATAAAGAGTCTGTCGAAGAGGCTTATCACGGATTGACGTACAAAGGTTTTATCTATTGGAAATGTAAGAAATGTGGTTCGGTTAGAGGTTTCTGCTTGAAGAAAGAGAGCAAAGGCATCCATTGCATGAATTGCGGAGATGATTCACTTTTTGATGAACCATTGAAACCACTTTGTGCGAATTGCGAGTGCGGACAGCATTCAAGATACATGACCAATATGGATGAGGAAATGTTTGATATGGATTGCATTGATTGTGGTGCACCAATTCCTATTAAGTGGAACGACCATGATAAATGCTATCAGACCATCAAAAATTAGAAAGCGAGGTATCGAAATGAATTATATCAAAGCAAAATTTCCAAACAGCACCAGAAGCTATACATATCGCACCGAGGATTCCGTAAAAGCTGGTGACACGGTTGTAAATGCCAAGGGTGCAAAGCTGACGGTCACGGATGAATCGGTGGACATGAAGTGGGTAGAAACCTACGGTGCTGATAAGGTGGCAGTTGTGAAGAAATATGAAGAACCGGAAGATGCCGGAGAAAGTGAGGAAAAGTAAGTATGGCAGAGAACACAGCAGTAGCAAAGGCAGAGGAAAAGAAAGAGGTTGCACACAGCAACAAAGTTACAGATTACAGTCTTGGAATTTTCGGAACATCCGACAATTTCATCATGGCGATGCAGATGGCAAAGGCATTATCGAGTTCCACAATTGTTCCATCAACGTTCCAGAAGAACGATGCAAACTGTCTGATTGCTATTGAACAGGCGCAGAGATTACAAGTAAGTCCGCTGATGGTTATGCAGAATCTGTATGTAATTCAGGGTAGACCGTCTTGGAGTTCAAAGTTTCTGATTGCGGCAATAAACAATTCCGGAAAATTCGATATGGAATTACAGTTCGAGGAAACTAAAGATAAGGACGGCAAGCCTTATTCGTGCCTTGCTTGGACTACGAAAAATGGTCGTAGAGTTGAGGGAATGACCGTGGACATGGAAATGGCAAAAGCCGAGGGATGGCTTGGTAAAAATGGTAGCAAGTGGAAAACCATGCCGCAGTTAATGCTCCGTTACAGAGCCGCTTCGTTCTTTTCTAGTTTGAATTGTCCAGAACTGACAATGGGATTGTATACGAAAGAGGAAATGCAGGACAACGATTTTAAGGAATATCCGATGGAAGATTTGCAGGAGCAGATCAAGCGCGACATTTCTGAAAATGCAAACAGCGAAGAATTTGTCGTTGATGCAGAAACGATAGACGTTCCAGAAAGCAAAAGTGCAGCAGCCAAGCCGGATTCAACTTTGCAGAATGCAGAGGTTGTTGACGGAAATGATGCTGACTTGCCGGATTTTCTGAAATAGGAGGACGAATATATGATCGTATGCAGTAAAGGCGAACTTATGGTGCATGGTACTGCTGGACAGCTTAGAGAAGAGTTTGCATATATCGTTATATCTCTTCTCGACAACTTCACAAAAGAAGAGTTGCAGGACGTGTTTGACACAGCGGAAACTTTAAAAGAAGGGGGTGGGCAACGTGCGGATAATCAGTCAAGATGGAACAATTGATGTACCTTATGAAATCAGTTCTTTGAGCATGGCAGTCGGAAAATATGAAGATGTTGAGCATGCGGCTATTTATTGCCACAACTCTTCGACAGCAATGGGAACAAAAATGGCTGAATACAGTTCCAAAGAAAAGGCGAAGAAAGCCATGGAAGAATTAAGATGTGCCTATATGTGTCATAACCTTGTAAGGATGGGACACACGCCATCAAAGGGAATTGATGAAAAACTTACTATTGGTTCGTATGGAGTGTTTCAGTTTCCAACAGCGGAAGAATTGGAGTAGCCTATGGAAGTTATTTCATTTTTAGAGTCAGTTCAGAAAGGTATGGCTGATAATATCTACAACTTTTGCAAAAATGGAAAATGCAGCCAGTGCGGTAACTGTTGCTCAAATCTCTTGCCAATGAGCAGAAAGGAAGTAGAGGTCATTCACCGGTATATTCGTAAGAATCATATCCAGGAGTGCAAACATCTGCTTCCTACTGCGAAGCAACCATATGACATGACTTGTCCGTTTCTTGATACCGGAAAGAGTTGCGAGAAATGCCGTATTTATCCGGTGCGACCGGAAATCTGCAAACAGTTCATTTGCGACAATGAGCAGAGAGCAAAGCACAACCGGAAGTTGTTAGGGCAGACACGAAGCATTATTGATGTAAGGAGTGAGTTCTTTCCTTGAAGTATTATTGGGTTCGTATCTATGATTACAAGGTAGACGATGAATTGAAAGAGTTTACAGATGATAACGTGTGGGACGCTCAAAAAGGCACTCTTCTTGATGAATATTATCTTTGCGGAGAGGATATGTCTCGTGGTGAAGCAAAGGACGAAGTAAAGAAGAAAAGCAGTATTTCAAGGTTTGCAAAGCCAAGAAAAGGTAGCGGAATATATGCTCTGGTTATGGACAGCAACCAATTCTTCTATGAGCGATTCAATATTGAAGTTGATACAATCTGTTTTAACTGCCATAAGTCGATCAAAGGCAAGCAAAAGGACTTTCCATACATTACGGCAGATGGTGGAAAAAAATATTACTTTTGTTCTTATGCTTGCCGAGCTGAAACCAGTAGCAAAATTAATCCCTACTACGAGGGAGAATTTCAAACCAGAGAGGGATATGAGAGCAATGGTGGAGTATATGGATATATTTACCATATTTATAACAGAAAGACCAATATGCACTACATAGGGCAAACGGTATACATGCCATTCTTCCGGTGGCAGGAACATGCCAAGAGCGGTTTGAAAGGTAATATTACAGACCTTATATTTGAGACAATTACAGAGGTTCGTGTTAAGTCACAGGAGTATCTGAACAATATTGAAGCATGGTGGATTAGGAAATACATTGACGAATATGGGAAAGATCATGTTATGAACATTACGGTTCCGAGGATAACTCTTGAAGATTTGGCAGTGGAGTATTCAAAGATTGTTTCAGGGCAGCTAAGTCTTGAAGGCGAGGTGATGCAGGAGTGAAACTTAAAGTCTTAGGTTCCGGTTCATCCGGTAACTGCTACATTCTGGAGAATGACAACGAAGCTTTGATAATCGAATCCGGGTTGCCTTTTATGGACGTCAAGAAAGCATTGAATTTTAATGTGATGAAAATTAAGGCTGTGCTTATTACCCATGATCACGGTGACCACCGGAAGTACTGGTTTGAGTATGTGAGGGCTGGCATTCCGGTATTTGAGCCGTTTAAACTGGATGGAAGCAGTCTAGAATTTGACAATTCACAATTCAGAGTGATGGCTTTTGAAAACCAAGATAAGTCCGGCAGATGGTTACATAACAACGGAGACGGTTCAGAATGTCCTTGCTACGGATTTTACATCACACACCCGGATATAGGCAGTTTGGTGTATGCCACAGATACCGAATATGTCCGATGGCGATTCAAAGGCGTAAATCACATTCTTTGTGAAGCCAACTATGATATGCAATTTGTCAATCAGGACGAGCCGAACTATGAACATCGTCTACGAGGTCACATGAGCCTTGATACGGCACTTAAATTTATTTCTACTAACGATAACCCGGCATTGAGAAATGTCGTTCTAATACACTTATCAGATAAAAGCGGAGATCCCGCACTATTCAAGCAAAAGACGGAAGAAACAGTTAAATATGGAGCAGATGTTTATGTTGCGGAGAAAGGTTTAGAGGTTAATTTAGACCTCTGCCCGTTCTAAGAAAGGAGTTTTTGGTGGAAAGAGCGTATTTAGAGTGGATTAACAAAGCATATCGCATGCTTGTTGATAATTCCGAGATTCCCAAAATGGAATTAAAGACTGCAGACGGTGGGAAAATTTCTGTTTATCGAGTGGTGGATACTATTCGTGTGGATGTAAAGAGAAGCGAGACCAAGAGAAAGTAGGTGTAGATATGAACAAAGTAATTTTGACGGGGAGATTAACCAGAGACCCCGACATACGTTATTCGCAGGGAGAGAAAGCAACGGCGGTGGCTAGGTTTTCGCTTGCCGTTGACCGGAAATTCAAACAGGACGGACAACCTACGGCAGATTTTATTAACTGCCTTGCATTTGGCAAAAGAGCGGAATTCATTGAAAAGTATTGCCGCAAAGGCACAAAGCTGGTCGTTGAAGGTGGCTGGCAGACCGGCAGCTATACAAACAAGGATGGAAATAAGGTGTATACAAATGAGTGCCTTGTCGAAAGCTGTGAATTTGCAGAGAGCAAAGCAGCTTCACAGAACAACCAGTCTGTAGATAGACCGGAACCTGCACCGGATGGTGATGGATTTATGAATATTCCGGTTGGAATTGACGAGGAACTGCCATTTAATTAAACATGATTGGGTGGTTGCCGCGTGCGACCGCCTGTCAATAAAAATTATATGGTCGGTAAAATATTCGACCTGAACAGTAAAAATCCCAATTTAGCCATTCTGTAATGTCAGAAAGGCATTTGAGAAGAGGTGAATGAATAAATGATGTTGATTGAAGACAAAGGGCAGAAAGAGGGGTTACATATTCTTAAGAATAGATACTTTGACTGCCACGATATAGAGGTTTTGCGTGCGCCACTCCCGGTCGGTGACTATGTAATTGCCACAGATAAGGTAATGGATGTGATTCGGAGGAAATCAGCGCGAAAGATGGAAGTAAAGAAAATGGATTTCCTCGGTAGCTACGATGTGTCCGTGGATACAAAAAGGGATATGCAGGAGATCGTAGGAAACATTTGCGGTAAAGCGCATCCAAGGTTCCGAGATGAGTGTATTTTAGCACAGAATAACGGCATTAAGTTATTCGTGCTTGTGGAGAACACAGACGGCGTAAAAACTATTGAGGATGTGTTTAAATGGCACAATCCGCGTCTGCACCGGTACAACAAGATTGCTTATATGCATAACACTGGCAAGTGGCTGAATGTGCCACTCCCAAAAGCAAAGCCGACATCCGGCGAGACGTTGGCGAAAGCAATGCTGACTATGCAGCTTAAATACGATGTGGAGTTTGTATTCTGTCGGCCGGAAGATGCTGGAGCAAAAGTATTGGAATTACTCCAAGGTAAGGAGTGCGGGTAGATGGCAGAAAATAAGCGTTATTACTGGCTTAAGCTCAAAGAAGATTTTTTTGAAGAGGATGCGGTCGAATGGTTGGAGGACCAAGAAAACGGAAAAGAATACTGCCTGTTTTACTTGAAACTTTGTCTGAAATCCATCCGGACGGACGGTGTCTTGATTCGAAATGTTGGAAAGCTATTGATTCCGTATGATGCAAAGAAACTGGCAGAAATGACACGGACAGATATTGATACCGTCATTGTTGCTATGGAATTGCTGAAAAAAATTGGACTGGTAGAGGTCATGGATGATGGGGCATTGTATATGTCCCAACTCGAAACAATGGTTGGATCAGAGAGCGGAAGTGCTGCGAGAATGCGGAAAATGAGAGCCAAAAAGAGCGAAAAGTCACTTTGTGACAAAAATGTTACGACAGAGAAAGAGATAGAGAAAGATAAAGAGTTAGATAAAGAGAAAGAAAATACAAAAGCAAGTGAACTTGTGAGTGATTTTGATTTTAACGTGGAAGAGGCATGGGAATTTACAATCAAGGAATATCCAAAGAAAACGTCTTTAACGTCCGCTAAGATCATTTGGATGGACAAACTCTTAGAAGTTATCGAACCAAACAGAAAAGCCGTTGGAAAGCTCATATACGAAGCCACAAGGGTATATGTGGCTGATTACACGGAACACAATCCGAACGATACAGAATATCGCTACATACCCAAATACGGAGATTGGCTGAAAGAGGATTGCGACTATTGGATTCGCCAAGTTGAGAAACGAGAGAGAGGTGGTAGCAGTTGACCGAAGCAGAACAGGGAGTGATCGGTTGTGTATTGATTGACAACGATTCCATGTACAAGGTCTACAACAAATTGAAGCCGGAAATGTTCAATACGGAATTTTGCCAAGACGCATTTGCTGAAATGCTTGCCATGTATGATCGGGGCGAAAACATTAATGTCGTTTCGCTGTCGCAGGCACTTGAAAACCACAAATGGGAGCCGGAAATAATCGCCGGGGAGATTAAGGAATGTGTGACTGCAACTCCAGTATCGACAGCCATGAAAAGCTATGCGGATGCAGTAGTTAAGGACTGGCGGGCGAGGGAAACAAAAAATCTTTTTCAAAGAGTGAGCTTAAGACCGTGTGACATTGATAATTCAATCGCAGAAGTTCTCACAAGACTTGAGGAAATCCAAGTTAATCAGTTGAAGAAATCCAAGCTGATGAAGCAAATTGTATCAGAAAACAAAGACAAATACTTCAATGATGACGTTGGAGAAGACAGGGTGAAGACAGGATTTTATCGTCTTGACGATTGCCTTGGTGGCCTTGAAGGTGGAGACATTACGGTTGTTGCCGCAAGACCGGGAGTTGGTAAGTCAGCTATTGTGGCACAGATAATTGAGAATATGGCAAGAAAAGGCTATAACACTTGCTACTACAACATGGAGATGAACAATAGTCAGATTTATGAAAGGTTTGTTTCAAGAATGTCAAAGATCGGTCTGACTCGAATCCGCAGGGCAAAGTCTTTTCTTGGTGGAGAGAAAGAAGCATTTGATAAGGCGAATGATGAACTTGAAAATTACCCGATCACAATTGATAATCAGACAAATGCTGTTGAGGAAATAAGAGTGCAATGTAGGCATCAAAGATATGACGTGATCGTGGTTGACTATTTGCAATTGGTACGGTGTAACCGAAAATTCAATAATCGTGCATCCGAAGTCGGGGAAGTTTCGAAGCAATTCAAAGCACTTGCGAGAGAACTTCACGTTCCGATCATCCTATTGTCACAGCTTAACCGAATATCAGAAATGAATGCAACGAAAGAGCCTACAATGTCCGAGCTGAGAGAATCCGGAGATATTGAGCAGGATGCTTCTAATATTATCCTAATGTGGAATTTGGATGAAGACAGAAAATTTAAAGGCTTGAAAGTTGAAAAGAACCGACAAGGTACACCGTTTAGAGAAGTTGTTCAGTTTGAAGGTGATCGTATGGAATTTATCGAGCGAGCTGAAACTATTGAGCAGATTCAAGCACGGATGCGGCAAAAAGATGTTTTCCGGGAATCTTGCGGCACTCCATTTGATTGATAGGCGGACAGATTATGGCATATAAAAAATTGGAAAAAGGTTCAGAGGAGTGGCAGTTTTTTAAAGATTACTATGAGTTCCGGCAGAAATACTATGAAGCTGATAATAGTGAGGAATGGTTTGAAAAATTAATACATGCAACAGATCAGTTTTATGAGAAATACAAAAATGTGTCATTTGCAGAATATGCAAAGCAACTGATTCTGGCACATATAAGCGACGTAGATAGGAGGACAAGAAAGAACATTGGCAAAAATGGATAAAGATTATGAATTGCGTATGCAAGGAATGATTTATGCAAGCAATATCGTATCAAAAAAGGGAGTAGAAGGGTTAAAAGAAGATATTCGAATTCGGAATGTTTTAAAAGCACCGATGAAGTTTACAGCATCACAAATACGAGAGTTCTGGGATACATTGTCGGAGAATTTATACAATACCGTGCTTACGGTCACAGCACTGGTGCTTCATGAAGAATACGGATTTGGAAAGAAACGCATGAAAGAGTTTAAATCACATTTTGATAAAGCCGTTAAAGATGCAACTGATCTTGATTATATCGGGGAACATTATGTAACACTTACAGATTACGCAGTGTATCTTAATGAGCGGTTAGGAATGGATTTGAATACAGCAGTGATAAATGCTTGTGCAGATTCACATGATGAGAACAATTCACAGTATCATATGGCAAACATAGATCGTGTAATTAAAGAATTGAGAACTCATGGTTTTAAGGATGCAGCAAAATTCTTAGAAGAAAAGATTACTTAGAAGGGAAGTGGTTAGATGAGTGGACGAAAGCGAGGATGTATGCTTGATAGCTACCGTGACAGGGTAGAAGAGCTGCTGGATGCAGGCTGTACCTTCGCCGACATTTCTGACCACATGGCAGAAGAGGAGCAGATCTATGTTGAGCCTACAACGGTCGCATATTTTGTACGCAGCCGTAAATTGTCCAGCAAGGTTACACAGGGATGCAGGAATAACAGGATTGATATACCGAAGTGTGCAGAGTGCGAGTACCGACATCTGGTCACGGACCAGTACAAAAAGCCGAGCATTTATATCTGCACCAAGATATGGGTCAGGATCAATAGTGGCTGCAAGTCCAGTCCGATGAGCTGCCCGAAACGGGATATTGAGAGGGATTGTGGACTATGAAGAAATTAACGGGTTTGAGGGGATTTGAACCCCTCGGTGTCCAAAATACTACTTACACCTTTGCTCCTGAATCAGTGGTTCTGTGCAAACCCACAACCACCTGCACCCGCCGAAACTTTTTGTAATTCTGAAAATATTGTCATAAGTGTACCTCCTGAAAAAATGAATCTAAAACTAAGGTCATCGTTTAGGTTGTACGACCACATGACAGAGCAACAGGATAAAAACATTGTAAGTAATATAGATGTTGGTAAAATAATTGTTTACTACATTATAGGTTTTTAAAAGCAAAAATGCAAGAAAGGAAGAGAAGTAGGAGAGCAGAGGAAGGAGTGCGGAGGATGACGATTAGAGAGTTAGCCGCAGGAAATCCGATGATTATGGACATTAACATTGATATCCGGGAAAACGGAAAGCTGAAGCACATATACAGATTCGGTTGCGGTGCAGAGTATTATAATTCAGATCCGGATCTGTTTAAATGCAAGCAGATCGACGATGATCCGGAGGACGTTAAAAAGTATGTCACGGTCGATAATACGGAGATTAACACTCACGATATGGAGTCGATGAAAGATTATTATACGCTGAAATTAAATAAAATCCCTAAAAAGTATCAGCCGGTTCTTGACAGAGAAGTGTCCTCCTGGAACTTGAGCAAAGCATGTAGAGGGTTCTCCGTTTTTTATGACAGTGCAAAGGAATTGAGTGTAAATGTTGATGATGGCATGAAAGAGCTAGAGCTTGATAAGTTGAACATCGAAGTTCAAGGACAGGAAAACGGATACCAGCTTGAGCTGGAAGAGTTTTTATAGATTAGTGGAATAATGTGTTATTTGCACATTGATGAAAGAGGTGGTAACAATTAAACAGATTGTAGGACAGATTGGGCTTTTTGATACAAAACCAGTTAATGTCGAAAATGAATGCCTCGGAGAACCTTGTGCGCATTGTGATGTTGAATGGTGTTCGATTGCGTGCTTTAAACGAAGAGGTTACCAATGGGATTTATTGCACAGATTTGTAAAGGGAAGTGATAACAAGCCCCTTAGAAGAAACATAGAAAAGAGAATTTGTAAAGAAACAAGATTTGATTGAAAGAAAGGAGCCGGAACCTCCCGGGAAAAGGCGCGCCGGGTTCCTTGTGAAAAAATGAAAAATAGTGAATTAAAAAAATATCTGAACGGATTCCCGGATGATGCACCGATCAGCGTTATTTTGGCGAATCCGAGGAAGAGAAAGTTATATGAGGTTAAAGATATCCTGTATATTGCAGATATGGGACAACCGGTATTCTGTATTGACGTAGAAAAAGAGAAAGACATGGATGCAGAGATGGTTGCCGTGTGTAAAGAGAGTGAGGAGATTGATGGGCAAATGAGTACGGATGATTTTGAGGAGTGGCAACCATGATAAACGGAGAGTTAATGGTGGACAACTTCGCCGGAGGAGGCGGGGCATCCACCGGAATGGAAATGGCAACCGGAATCAGTGTTGATATAGCGATTAATCACGATCCGGAGGCAATACGAATGCACAAAACAAACCATCCGAGCACAAAGCATTACTGTGAAAATGTGTGGGATGTGGACCCTATAGAGGTGTGTAAAGGGCGACCGGTGGCGATTGCATGGTTTAGTCCAGACTGCAAGCATTTCAGCAAGGCAAAGGGTGGAAAGCCGAAAGATAAAAACATTCGTGGTCTTGCCTGGGTAGCCTGCAGGTGGGCAGGGCTTGTTCGACCGAGAGTGATTATGCTTGAGAACGTGGAAGAGTTTAAGACATGGGGACCGCTGAACCGCGGACATCATCCGATTAAGGCAAAACAGGGGAAAACCTTTGAGAAATTTGTGCAGCAGCTTACTGATCTGGGATACAAAGTGGAATTTCGGGAACTGGTGGCGGCTGATTATGGAGCACCGACCATGCGGAAGAGATTTTTTATGATCGCCCGGTGTGACGGCAAGCCGATTGTGTGGCCAGAGCCGACACATGGACCGGTAGACAGCGAGGAAGTGAAAGCCGGACTGTTAAAGCCTTACGTTGGAGCATATACACAGATTGATTTCAGCAGACCGTGCCCGAGCATTTTTGACACATCAGAGGAGATCAAAGAAAAGTATGGTATCCGTGCCGTGCGACCGCTTGCCCCGAAGACGATGGAAAGAATTGCGAAAGGACTTAAGAAATTCGTTATCGATAACGAAGAGCCATTTATCGTACAGGTCAACCACAGTGGAGCAAAGTCGGATTACTGTAACAGCATGAATGAGCCGCTAAGAGTAATTACTGCAAAACATGGATTTGGGATGGTGGATGCAAAATTGGCACCATATATGGGAACAAATACGACAAATCATCCGGGTGGAAATTGCAAAGATCCGATACATACGATCACTACAGGAAACCAGCAGTGCCTTATCAGTCCTACATTGATTCAGTACCATTCAGAAACTTCAAAAGATGGAGTAAGAGGACAAACAATAGAAGATCCGATCATGACAGTTGACAGTTCAAACAGATACGGACTCGTCACATCGTTTCTGCATAAGTACTATGACGGAGGATATAAGGGTGCTGGGGAAACAGTAGAAAATCCACTACCGACAGTGACGGCATGGGATCATAACAGCGTTGTTACTGCGAATCTGATCCAGATGAACAATCATTGTGACGGAAAAGATATCAGACAGCCATTGCCAACGATCACAGCTGGTGACGGACACTTTGGAGAGGTCAGAGCATTTCTGATTAAATATTATGGAGATGCTACAGGGCAGGACATAGAAAAACCACTTGATACGGTTACGACCAAAGACAGATTTGGCTTGATCACTATTGAGGGCGTGGATTATCAGATCGTAGATATCGGCTTAAGGATGTTGGAACCCAAGGAACTGTATGGATGCCAAGGTTTCCCGGATGACTACATAATAGACCATGATTATACGGGAAAGGCATACCCGAGGACAGAGCAGGTCAGAAGATGCGGGAATGCTGTGTGTCCGCCGATACCGGCAGCACTGGTCAAGGCAAATCTGCCGGAGTTATGTATAGCGAAAAGAACTGGAAATATAAAGATTGCGCAGGAGCAGACCGGACAGCTCCGGTTTGCGTGAAAGGAGCAGATATGCAGGAAACATTCAAGAAGATTATTGAGAAGTTGGAAGAAAAGTCGATATTTATGACTACATGCGACGGTTACGGAGCAAATTGCGTTTCAGTGGGAACGATTGAGGAAATCGTCAAGCAAGAAGCAGAGAAGTTTGGTACTGACACTAATGTCGGGAGCAATGGCTGGATTCCGGTAAGTGAGAGACTGCCGGATGCAGACAAATATATTTTAGTATCATTTGAAAACTTTACCATTTTAGATATCGGAAGATATGAAACTGACAAAGATGGTAGTAGAGCGTTCTATCCAGGGAATGATGATAAAAGCTATGTAGAGAATGGATTGTTTGTGAATGCCTGGATGCCACTGCCGGAACCGTACCGGGAAAGCGAGGAAGAACAATGAACAAAGATTTGAGTGATAAGGAAATAGAAGATTTTAGTAATCTGACAAATAAGGTATTGGCAGAAATATGTCGTATATCTGATGCACACAATATAGACAGAGATAGCGCATTAAAATACTTTGCAGATATGCTTACGGCTGTTACAGAAGTTGCGACTATACAGAATTATGACAGCAAGCAGACCGGATCAGGAGCATGACGGACGAGGAACTGGCAATGGCTATATTATGTGTCCTGCGGAATTTACTGTAAGTGACAAGGTATGCGATTTTGAAGATATATTCCCGGAGGATTCGCTTGTAATAATTAAGATTTAACGGAGGTTGTAAAAATGAATGCACGAGAGATTGCAGATGTGATCACAGAGTACCTTATAAACGAAAAAGACCTTGCTATTGCAATGATTAAAAACAATGACAAAGAAGAACTTGCAGACGAAATATATGATGAATTAACTGAAATATAGAATTTGAGCGATTCAGGAGGATTTTATGAAGAAATGCCCATACGAAGAAAATAAAAGATGCACCAAGGACTGTAAATACGCTCTGACGTGCATTCAGAGAAAGTCGAAAAGGGAAAGGAGCAGATAGGATGGAGAATAGACATTTATGTCGCGGCAAGCGGACGGATAACGGAGAATGGGTGGAAGGCTTTTACTTCTGCATGATTCATCCAGATGGTAGGCATACGCATCATTTTATCATTCCACTGGGAACCGATTTGAGTCTTGGAACGCCTATTGAAAAAATACAGGTTGAGGTAGACCCATCTACTATCTGTCGGTGTACGGGACTTGAGGATAAGAGCGGCAAGCTGACCTGGGAGAAAGATATCCTGATGGCATATTTGGACGAGAATCATCTGGAAGATGTTACATACGCACAGGTCGAGTGGAACGGATTCGGTTGGATCTTACAGGAGAATAATAGTGAGGATCAAGAATATTTTGACGATTTTGTTATGAAAAACTATGAAGTGTGCGGCAACACGATTGACAATCCGGAACTGTTGGAGGTGTAAGATGCAGAGATTAACTGAGAGAAATCCGGCGTGGATTGATGAAGAACTGTGGGAGAAGGAGGATATTGACCATGAAGGAGAATGAAGCAAGCGTTTTAATCGGTAATATTCCGGTTAATGAAAAAGACGGATGTTACTCTATAACAGAATATCAGGAAGCGAAGACGGTAGCTGTCCAAGCACTTGAAGAGATTCAGCAGTATCGTGCAATCGGCACACCGGAAGAATTGCAGACTATGAAAGAACATGGCGGATTCACAGGTGTGGAATTAGCAAATATTGCTGCAATGCAAATGAAGCTAAAAGAGTATGAAGCAATCGGCACACCGGAAGAATGCCGGGCGGCGGTAGAAAAGCAGACGGCAAAGAAAGTTGTCTCATTTGAATATCATAACGGAACCATCAATTACGGCTGTCCTGTATGCAAGTGGAAAATCATATCAAAGATAAACGGCGAGTGGTGTGTCGGCACATTTAACGAATATTGTGATAGATGTGGTCAGAAATTGGATTGGAGTGATGAAGATGAGAAAATATGACATATGTGGAAACTGCCCTGCATCGTGGTGCGGAAGAAATGACGACTGGGAGTACGAGGAAGGCTGCTACTTTTACTGTGAAAAGTATGAGTTGATGTGCTTTCTGCCGCACTGGATCAAGAGACTGATATTGAGATGGTTGAGGAGGAAAGAGCGTGGGTAAGGAAATTAGAGAACTTAAGTCATGTCCGGCTTGTGGCGGTATTATGCGGCCAATCATGAAATATCATCCTTCATACAGGCAAAGTGATTTAGAGCTACTTAGGGAAAACAGCATGATTTTTTCAAAGATGACAAAATCTAGTAGTGTGGAATATGCGGCGAGATGTTATTTCTGTGGATATGAAAGAACAGATGAAAAAACGAAAAAGATTGTCGCTAAAATGCGGGAAAGGAGGCTAAACGATGAGACTGATTGATGCAGAAAATTTGATGACAGTAACGGATATTCGTGAAGATGGAACAGAAATTACATATGTTCCTTATTCAGAAATTGAGAGTGCGCCGACTGCCTATGATTTGAATAAGGTGGTGGAGCAGTTAAAAGACGAACAGGAACTGTCATATGCGGATTTTGAAATCTACGCAGAGGAACATGGATTATCAGAAGATGATGACTGGCATTACAGGGGTCTTGGAAGAGCAGTCGAAATCGTGAAAAGAGGTGGAGTAGATGGGAAGATTAATTGATGCGGATCATGTAAAAGATTTTTTCTTTTCGGAAACAAGTGGGACAGAAGATGTTATTCGAGATTTAATGAATACTCATGGACTGGATTATGCAAATGATATAAACGAAGAAGTAATTATGGCATTTGCAAAAGATTTACTGAAAGCCGTGCAGAACGTAATTGATACAGAGCCTACCGCATATGACCCGGACAAGGTTGTGGAGCAGTTGGAAGATTATAGCGATGCAGATGAAGCAGAAGGAACAATACCAGTGATAGAGCTTACGAAAGCAATTGAGATTGTGAAAGGTGGCGGTGTAGATGATAACCCCAATTCAAACAATGACTATCGACCAGATATGTAACAGACAGGACGATTTGCTTGTGTCTGTCGATGACATAAGAGAGGTGGCAAAAAGGGAGAGAAATAAGGCTATTGATGATTTTGCAGAAACATGCAAGCAAGATGTTATGTGTCAAACATTTGGATTGCATCCAAGAAATATTGATGAAATCGCAGAGCAGTTGAAAGGCGGTGGTGTAGATGGCAATTAAACCGATTTTATTCAATACCGAAATGGTTCGGGCTAATCTGGACGGAAGAAAGAGTTGTACACGCAGACTTGTAAAAGGCTTTGTCCCGGATGATGCAATATGGGGTTATACCGCCTTTACACCAAAAGGGTATATATCATGCCGCGGAACATTTGCAGATGGTTACGGAGAGAAATTCTTTAAATTGCCATATCAGACTGGAGATATCCTGTATGTCCGGGAAACATGGTACAAGGACAAATACAGATATATGTACCGTGCAAATTATTCCGATAGCGAAAAATTTTATCGCGATGGGAAAGAGGCAAAAATAAAGTGGCACCCATCCATCCACATGCCGAAGGAAGCCGCCCGTATCTGGCTTAAGGTTACAGGTGTGAGGATGGAACGGTTACAGGAGATTACGGAAGTCGGCATACAGAACGAGGGAGTTGAGGTAGACCCGAAGGAATGTGCTGGAAAATTTGATTTTATTTCCGAATTGTTCCTCCTATTTCAGAGATTGTGGAACTCCACCATCAAGAAATCTGACCTTGACCGTTACGGTTGGGATGCAAATCCTTATGTATTCGTGATCGAATTTGAGCAGTGCGAGAAACCGGAAGAAAATTAAAGTTTAGCGGAGGATAAAAGATGGCTTATGGTTATGAAGATTTATCAAGAGCACAAGAAGATGTTATACGAGTTATGAAGGCGCATGAAAATATTTTGATAAAAAAACATGGGTTTTGGACATATGAAAATTGTGAATTTCACAAATATCATAACAGCAACATTCCAATTTTCAGTTGTCAAATAACAACATTGAGAGTTCTCGCACGAAGAAATATTGTCACGCTTGATGAAAATAAAGGTATTTGTAAATTGAACTGAAATTTAGGAGGTGAGTGATATGCCTAAAGCAATTTTGGTTATGGATATGCCGGAAAATTGTTTTAAATGCAAACTACAGAATTGGGCAAATTGCAGAATTACAAATAAATGCCATGTAGGAGGATGCAGACCGGATTGGTGTCCGCTCCGGGAGCTGCCGGAGAAGAAAGAACGCAGAATCGGAGAACATGGAGAAAGAATGTTCAGAGCAGGATTTAATGCCTGCTTGAATGAGATAATGAGACAAGGCATGTCAGATTCTGTCGATTAGCGGGTAGTATTGAACTTTGAAAATTGAATATTGGCGGTTGGGGCGATATAATTTTCATATCAAAAACGAAGGAGGAGAACGATGATTGAAAAGATTCTTGGATTATATCCTAATTTAAGGGCAAAAAACTTGTCAAAGGAAATGTATTATATCGCTAAAAATAATGGAATTATACATTGCACCACAAAGGAGAATGCCGATAGCATTATTAAATTAGGAGTTATTAAATGCAGTAAGAATGCTAAAAAATGTTATTCGACAAAAGGGGAGAAATGTGCTTTCTTTTTCCTGAATAGCACAGATTTCAATTTGGACAACATTGATTTGAATGTTTCAAAAAAGGAAGATACATATATTCACTTAGAAAATCTTACAGAGGAACAGATGAGTGCGTTAAGATATAGAACATTCGATAATGTAATATTGTCGTTAAAAGATCTCTATTTAAACGAAAACAGTGTAGCCCATGTTGGAAAAATAAAAGAACATAAAAGGAAAAAATTTCAAATAAAAGATATTGTTTTTCTGTTGCAGTACATTTCTGCAATTGTTTGTCTACCATGTATTTTGGCTTTTTTAATATATGTAGTGATAAATATAATATAATGATAATGAATCAGCCGCCGGTATTCACTG
>UMKX01086632.1_pt1 | contig 18951 bp, 18 predicted proteins | sample 1966471 | NCBI WGS metagenome assembly UMKX01 (sample SAMEA4836188, study PRJEB28245) | human gut metagenome | biome: gut microbiome; material: fecal sample | place: Denmark | collected 2008
GGATAGAGCAAATGAATTAGAAAGAGGTATTTATGATCCGTTTTATATTCGTTGTATTATTTGTTGTATTATTCCTGATCCTGTCCACTCCGCTTATGCTGGTGGAATGGATCATTGGCAAGTTCAATCCGGGACTGAAGGACCGAAGCTCTCTGGCCATTGTCAACTGGGCATTCCGTCAGGTGATCCGCCTGGCGGGCACCAAAGTGATCACCATCGGTGAAGAAAATATTCCCACCGATACTGCTGTACTGTACGTGGGCAATCACCGCAGCTTTTTCGATGTGGTCCTGACCTACGTCCGCGTGCCCAGACCTACCGGCTACGTTGCCAAAAAAGAAATGCTGAAATGGCCCCTGTTGAATATCTGGATGAAGGATCTGCACTGTCTCTTCCTGGACCGCCAGGATATCAAAGCAGGTCTTAAGACCATTCTGCTGGCCATCGAAAAAGCCAAAAACGGCATCTCCATCTGCATCTTTCCGGAGGGCACACGAAATAAGACAAAGGATACCTTCCTCCCCTTCCATGAAGGCAGCTTTAAGATTGCGGAGAAAGCAGGCGTTCCCATCATTCCCATGACCATCGTGAACTCTGCTGCGATATTCGAAGACCATTTTCCGAAAATAAAAAAGGCCACCGTAGTCATTGAATATGGTAAGCCTATTTATATGAAGGATCTGGACAAGGAAACCCGCAAGAGCATGGGTACCTATGTACAGAATATTATCTCCGAGACCTATTTTAAAAACAAAGAACTCATTTAATCTGTTCGTGTTTCCCACCGAGGGAGACCTGCTGGGCGATCAAAAGAAGATAATCCGCAGTGTCTCCCTCTTCGGGATAATAACATACCGAATCTTTATTTCTTCCCATCAGATAATGCAGAAAATCTTCCAGAATCTCCGTATACTGATAACTGTATAAGATGTAGTTGGCACAGGACAGTTCCTCCGCCCTCTTCAGCAGATCTTCCGTGCCGTTATTGACCGAAGTCACTGCATCGATCATTTTATCCGATCTTTTCGCCAGTTCCTCCCCCCGGTTACGGATATCCTCCATAAACACAGTACACAGATCCACATCCACCGCTTGTCTGGTCGCCAAATATGTCATAGCGCCATAGAGATAGTCCGTCTCTTCGAGGTAGCTGGTATTATCTTCAAAGAAATCCTTATATTCCAGTATCTGCGTCCGGTAGGAATATAATCCCGCCGCCCGGTACAGCTCCGTCAGCGCCATGAATTTCTGTGCATCTCTTCCGGAAGTCGCTGTAAGCTTCGTATATATGGCGGAAGCATGCTGTAAGCACTGTGTGGCGTACTGCACGTCGTATTTTTGATACAAATAGCCGAACTTCGCCAGTGCCGCCACATAGGTCATATTCTCCGGCTCCGGCTGCCCGGTGTCATTGGTCGTCTTCTCCAGCCACCCGGCGATATCCTCCAGAAGATCCGGAATCTCATTGGCATTATCATCGGCGAAAGTCTCCGGATACCATTCGCAGGCAGTCAGAACCGTCAGGATCTCTTCCTCGGTAATCCTCCGGTTCTCACAAGCCTCATGCAGCTTCGCACATAAGGAACGAAACAGTTCCTCATAATGATCCTGCTGCACCGTAAAAGCAAATGACTGTCCTACCCTGTCACATTCCAGATAAAATGTACCGTTCTGTGTAACTTGGGTGAAATCCACCCTGCCGATATATAAATGCAGATCTTCGTTATAATCGGAGTTTTCTACCTTACCATGGTATACCGTCTCCCCGGTCTCTTTATCGATCACGCGAAAATTTTCCACCGGCTCACGGCTTTTTACCACTGCCAGTTTTTCTCTGCCTGATGCATAACCCTGCTGGTCCACCAGCACATTGGGTGTCAGTACAGGCAATGTATAGTTGATGACCGGTGTGCTCTCCATGCCGGTGAGACTGCTGATGCTGCTGTAACTGACATGTCCCGTCTCCACAGTAGTCCTGCCACAGGCCATCATTCCTATGCTGCTAAATAGTAATAGCAGGGAGAGGATCCCTGCATTTTTCCTGCTGTATCTCAAACGCTTCCTCCGCCCATTCTCTTTGGAGATTATGGTACACTTTTTTCCCATCTATAATAGTATAACGGGTTCGTATAAAAATTTCCATAGGGAATCCTGCCTCCTACGATATATCAGTGGAACAATGTCTCCCCGTTTACCGGTTCCCCGTTATGGGTCAGGGCAAAATATACATTGCTTCCCTCGGCACTGTAATATTTGGTAGGCGCTGCTACTTTGCCTATGGTCTCCCCGGGATTTACATAGGAATCCTCCTGCACAGCGATCTCTGCAAGCTGTCCGTAGGTGGCCTCATAGCCATCGCCCAGATCCAGTGTTACTGCCTTGCCGATCTCTTCATTTTCGAAAATCGAAGTCACTTTACCCTGTGCACAGGCGGTCACTGCCTCGCCCTCCTCCGCGGAGAAAATTGTGGCAGGATTGTATTTGTACTGATCCAGTGTTGCAAAATAGGTGCTCTGATCCATAGAATAATGCATCAGAATATCACTCTGCACCGGCTGCTGTAACCCATCGCTTTCCGCGAAATGCAATGTCTTCTCCACGGTACCTTCGGACAGGGGAGTTGCTGCCTCGGCTTCTTCAAGCAAGGTCTCCTGATCCGTCAGTCCCGGGATCTCCACATGCCCGGAGCCAACCTCCTGTGGCATATAGTCCAGATCATCCTCCGTAACGGGTGCACCGGCGATCTCCTTCCCAGCCGTGTTATTCGCGGTCAATCCCGGAATGTTCTCATCCTCTTTTAACAGATGCTCATCGTTGTTCTCCGTGATCTCCTGCAATTTATCATCCGCATTGTTTTCAAGCGCAGTGAAGTCCAAGGTATAACCATCATCCTCGGACTCCACATTCTGCCCCTTCATATAGACCCCTGTCATGGTCAATGCTGCCAGTACAAAGGCTGAAGAGGCTAACATTATTATACGTTCTTTGTGAATATTGCTCTTTCTGTTTCTACTCATATTCTATCCGCATCCTTCCTGTTCCCTGAATCTGCTGCCTGCTGTTGCATCACTCAAACCACTTTCCCTGGTTTATCCTATAGTCTTGCCTGATTCATGGGTTTTATTCAGAATGCGGTATTTATGTTTTGTTTATGCTTTTGCGGCATATGCTGCCATATCTACGTGCTGCACAGTGCCTACATTTCCGTTTTCATATAAGAAAATACCGGTCTTGCGGATCACAGCATTCGTTGCATTTGCATTCATGGTGCCGTCCTGCGCTTTTCTGTCTCCCTGCATGGTAAAATCTGTGGAAACATTCTCAAGGCAGATCGCTCCGACGCCTTGATCGGAAAGCTTATACAGTACGTCGTTGCCGTTTTCATCTTTGCACCAGATTTTTAATTTTGACCAGATGGAATCGTTCTCATCGATCCATCCGTTGCCGTCCTCATCGTACCGTGCCAGGTCTGCAAAGCCGTCACCGTTTTTCGTTCCGAACAGCTCGCTGCCGTCATTGATGACACCGTCACCGTTTTTATCCAGTGCCAGATAGCCGCTGCCCTTTAACATGGAGATCTCTTCTTCCTCACCGTCGGCATCCAGATCAAAATAAAAGGTCTGATCCGACAGTTCGGTCACATCGGTATTCAGATTGATCACCAATGGATCGTATAGGGCAAACTGCGCCACATTCAGTTCCTCTCTGTAGTATTCCTCACATCTGCGGCTCATATTTACATTGACATTAAAATTGATCTCTCTGCCATCCTTCGTCCGCACGGTTCCCACGGTGGAGAAGCAGGTATCTTCCTGCTCCACATTATAGGTCTCACCCACGTAGTTCAATACTTTCATACGGGCTGCAACCGGATAGAAGGTATCCGACGCAGGTGCTGCCGTTCCCTGAGTGCTGCCGGAATTCGTCCGGGCGTTATCAACGCTATTGCCCGCATTCCACCCGTTTTCCTGCATCCAGTCACGCAACGTGCTGTTCCTGGAGGGGAATAATAAATCAAAAATATAACGTACCGTATATTCCCGGATGGTGGACAGTGTCTGTTCACTGGCACTGCTTCGCATATCCCATCTGGCAGAAGATACCAGAAAACGACTCTGCCAGTCTTTGGCAGTCATTGTCGTGTTCTCTGCAGGCTTCTCCTGTTCTCCGGTATTCTGCGCCGTATCCCCCTCTTCCGGTGTCTTCTGCTCCTTGGTGGATACATCTGTCAGAGCTGCCTGATAATCCGTTATCTCAAATCGTCTGACGCTGGTCTTAGAAGCATGATAGCTTCTGGCGGAATCCATTCCTATACTTGCGGAATCAATTCTCAAATCTGTAATTTTCTCCTTTCCCCGACCTCACCATATACAGGGCGCGCTTCCTGTAAAGCTTAACAGTTCACGACCACATGCGATATTGCACGGCTAAACTGTTAAGTCAAAAAAATGGTAACAGAACAGAATATTCTAATATTATTCTGTCCGATTACCATCCGTGGTGACATTATCCTGTTATAAAATTAAATAGCAGGGAAGTGACTGGCCTTGTCACCTCTCTGCTACTTATATCGTCCGTATCGGGCGTTTTGTTTAGTCCGAATTTATTGTTGTGTGGGTGCAGCAGGTGCACCGGGAGCGGGAGGCACCGGTTTTCCGGCTGCTTTCAGCTTCGCTGCGATCATGCCGGCTACCATCTCTCTGGTAACCACGATATTACCGCCAAAAGGATTGATCACGAATCCCAATGCCGGGCTGATATTACCCTGCGCATCCTTACGAAGCAGCATCCCCGCATAATCGTCAAAATTCATGGCGAAGGTCTGCTGATTCTCTTCGTCCTTCCACTTTTTTAACTCTATCCAGTCCGTGAAAGCCATGAAGAACTTCCGTCCGTCCTCTGTGGACAGCATAGGAAACTGTACCTTGGAATCTCTGGCAATCTTCACCTGCCCCTTCTCATCGGGTTGAGGTACCGGATCGATCACGACCGGTGACAGGAACTTTGCCTTCTGCAGCTCGTCTAAGAACAGCTGTCTGTGTTCCGGAGTGTCCTCTGCTTTTAATAATTCAATGGATCCCACCATCATGGGGTTGGATACCGGTTTGTTAAATTCCATATTTTTGCTCCTTACTTCTCGTTGTAACTATTCAGTTACACCCGGTTATAGTTAATTAAGCAGCCCTTTAAGATGATCTGGCGTTCTTCATCGGTCAGTTCACCTAACTTCAGAGAGAATCCCTTCATGCCCTCTCCGGGTGTTACCACATAAGCCTCGATCTCTTCTGCCTTGTCTTCCACAGCTTTCCTGATGTCGGGAACGAACAGATAATCCAGATTCTTAAACGGCAGATCCCCGGGCTGGATCAGGAAAGGAAGCATACCCCAGTTGATCAGGTTGGAACGATAACGCTTGGTAGCATACTCGTTGGCGATGTTCGCCCAGCCGCCCAGTACCTTCTGACAGGAAGCAGCCTGCTCGCGGGCAGAACCGTCTCCGGGCTTCACTGCGAAGATTGTGGAACCGAATCCGGTGTTCTTACGGTCAGCCTCTGGATACTGCTTCTTCACTTCTCCCATGACATCCTTCAGTACCGGAACTGCCTGGCAGGGGTGTCCGCCGTTCATACGCTCTTTCTCTGCCTTCTGGATCTCTTTGGCACGTCCTACATACTGGGGATCCTTACGGCTTAAGGTGAACTCTGCCAGTCCCAGAGGATTGGAACGGTAGGAAGAGGTCTCACCGGAAGGGATCAGTTCATCGGTGGTGGTTACGGGATCGTGGATCTCGGATACTACCTGTAGTACCAGGTTATCAGGCAAAGCACCCATAGCGGGCCAGTCCTTAATATTGGGACCAAACTGAATCTCTACGCTCTCGTCTGCCACACCGTGGGAATCGAATACACGGTTCTTGTAAATATTGCTGTCGAAATGATATTTGTATTTTCCGAAGTCGCCATCGAACTCCGTTGCGGGAGTCAGCACGCCCTTGTTGGCTGCGGTAGCTGCGATAGATCTTGCATCCATCAGAGCTACGGAAGCGATCTGACCGTTCTGCAGCTTGGAGCCTTCACGGTTCGGGAAGTTTCTGGTAGAGTGACGGATACTGAATGCGTTATTGGCAGGGGTATCTCCGGCACCGAAGCAGGGACCGCAGAATGCTGTCTTCATGACTGCACCGGTCTCTAAGATGGTCGCTGCACAGCCGTTACGGATCAGTTCCATATATACGGGCATGGATGCAGGATATACGCTTAAGGTAAATTCATCCGCACCGATGTATCTGCCCTTCAGGATATCCGCTGCCGCACAGATATTCTCAAATCCACCGCCGGCACAACCTGCGATGATACCCTGATCTACGATAAATTTTCCATTTTTAACTTTATTCTTCAGGGTGAAGTCCACTGCTCCGTCTAAGCTTACCTTCGCACGCTTCTCGGTCTCATCCAGAATATCCATGAGGTTCGCATTCAATTCCTCGATGGTATAGGTATTGCTGGGATGGAACGGCATGGCGATCATGGGACGGATCTTGTCCAGATCTACCTCGATCAATCCATCATAATAAGTTACCTGACCGGGATTCAGTTCCTTGTAATCTTCGGTACGTCCGTGGATCTCATAGAACTCACGGATCTGGTCGTCGGTCTTCCAGATAGAGGACAGACAGGTGGTCTCTGTGGTCATGACATCAATACCAATACGGAAATCCGCGCTTAAGGAAGCCACGCCGGGACCTACGAACTCCATTACTTTATTCTTCACATAACCGTTCTTGAATACAGCACCGATAATGGCCAGTGCCACGTCCTGAGGACCTACGCCCTTTACAGGCGCACCCTTTAAGTATACGGCTACCACGCCGGGCATATTGATATCATAAGTCTGATTCAGCAGCTGCTTCACCAGCTCGGGACCGCCCTCGCCCATAGCCATGGTACCCAGAGCACCGTAACGGGTATGAGAATCGGAACCCAGGATCATCCTGCCGCCGCCGGCTAACATCTCTCTGGCAAACTGGTGGATAACAGCCTGATGAGGAGGTACATAGACTCCGCCGTACTTTTTCGCACAGGTCAGACCAAACATGTGGTCATCCTCGTTGATGGTGCCGCCTACGGCACACAGAGAGTTATGACAGTTGGTCAGCACATAGGGCATAGGGAACTTCTGCAGTCCGGATGCTCTCGCGGTCTGAATGATACCTACAAATGTAATGTCATGGCTGGTCAGCTTATCAAAACGGATCTTCAGCTTGTCCATATTGCCGGAAGTATTATGCTCCCGCAAAATACCGTAAGCCATCGTGTTTTTCGCTGCTTCTTCCTTAGAGATCGTAATGCCGGTCTTTGCCTGTATCTCTCTTGCTGCTTCCGGAGTATCTGCTACAATATCTGTACCATTTACCAGATAAGCGCCACCCTGTGTTAACTGAATCATGCTCGTCCTCCTGTTCGCGTCCGAATTTATATCTGCAATCTCTGCATCCCTTCAGACTGTACTTTTCTTATTATAAAGGTTTGCTCTCTTTGATGCAACCTGCATATTTATTCTTTAATAAGGTATCTGCCACCATAAACCACATCAATAAAAATGCTGCCACACACAGAGACAGATACAATTTAATCTGCACTGACTGGAAATGTCCGCGATACGTGATTCCGGACAGCGGTGCGATATCCGGCAGCTGTTCACCGTTTAAATAAGCTCTGCCGTATTCCGCCTGGGGCTTTTCACCCTCCGGAGTTACCAGCAGAATGACTCCGGCAGCATTATCCCGCACCGCCACCTTCATCTGATAGGTTTTACCTGCGGTCAGCTTCCAGTCTGTCAGCTGCATTTCAAATACTGTATCTTCATAAGTCTCTATGGGAGTTATCTCCTCCCCACAGAGGGTCTCTCCGTCATATACTCCGATCACCAGGTCTCCGTCCGTGGACCCATTCGGTTTCACACAGAATGTAAATCCCTTCACATTATTCACTACAGGAGTAAATTCGAATTCCAGTGTATCTCCCTGTGCCAGGGGAAACTCTTCATTATCTCCTCCGTTGATATCCATCCTGTCTTCCATGGCAAGTCTGGACGCTCCCAGTCCCACTGCCAGGCAGCATATAAGCACTGCGACTCTTTTCACCAGGTCAGCCACAGCGATCTTCGCCTTACCTTCAATGCTTTCTTCACTGCTTTTATCCAGGCAGCCGCAGACGAACAACATAAACCCAAGCAATGATGCCCCATAGACTCTGTAAGTAAACAGATGGTGATAGCTGGTATGTGTATTCATAATAAAATACCATGCCGGAGAGGTTAAAGTCACTGCCGCAAATATCAGTTGTTCTGTTTTTATCCGGAATCCTCCCCGCAGGAATCCGCAGATGAGCACTACGATCCATGCGAGTAATATCAGAATAAACAGAGGAAACAGATAATGTCTGAAATTGTTATACAGTGTATCGATCCTGCAATAGGTCTGGTGCAGCAGTCTGTTCTCATCGGGCATTCCACTGAACAGATGATTGAATACCGCGCCGATACCGTTGTCAAGGATCGAAGGACCACATACAATCGTCTCTACGACCCATTTTACACCAAAGAATCCACCCCAGCCGATCACATAGGAAATACCGCCGCCAAATAACAGTGTGATCCGCTCCTTCAGATTCACCTTCTCTCCTGCCGCCACCAACAGCCAGCAGAACGGGAATGCGAAGCTAAGTAACGGATAGGTCAGGAAATCAAAATAGCAGGTCACAATTCCCAGAAACAAAAACAGATAATATCTTCTGTTTTTCTCCAGGATCCAGTCCGTCTTCAGCAGAACAAACAAACTTCCCAGCATAGCAACATAAAATACCGGCGAATTCTGCAGTGACATGGCAGTGGCTGCCGGTGTCAGGAACGCACAGGAGCAGAAAAATGCCAGTAGATATCTTTTCTGTCCCGTCGCCTTATAGATGGCATAGCCTACACATCCCATGACAAACAGCTGGGCAAAGCTGTTGACCAACAGATAGTCCCAGTAGTCCATAAAATAGAAGATGGGACGCAAAATAGCAACATAACCGTGCCAGTATCTTCCGTAATCATTCATATCCGCCGCACGTTTGATGGCGGATTCCTCTCCTTCATTATAGCAATTGTTCAGGATTGTCCGGTCTGTGGCATCATCCAGGGTTCCGATCTCATAGGAAGTGAAGAATGGAATGTACTGGGTATAGCGGTTATTGACCAGGGGTGCCCAACCCATCTGCTCGCTGTACTCAAACGTAGAATCCTTCGATTCCTGATTGACCGGAATATGATAGGCAAAAGTCAGGAGCAGGATCCCAACCACTCCCGCTGCGATCAAAATTCCAATATATTTTACAAAAAAACCGATCCATATTCTGAACAGTGACTTCTGTTTGGAAACATCTTTGGTAGCGTTCAATTTTGTCTTCTCCCTCATCGTAGAATTCATTACTTTATCATTCCAAAGTATAGCATATTACTTTCCTGTCGACAAGTAAGCATCCTGCACCGGATCTGCTCCTGCGTTTTTTCCCTCCGCAGTCGCAATCAGGCGTCTGAGTTCCTCCGCACCGCTGACGTAATTTCCTTCTATGATATCATTATGAATAACATGATCGCAGATCTTGCGGTTCCGCTTCTCCGCGTCGATGGACAGGATCCGCAGGGTTTTTTCCTCGGTGTCGTAATCGGAGTCAATAATATCCGCGATCAGTTTTTCCTTATCTCTTGCCACATAGATGATATGGGTGGGGAAAGAACGTTTCATGGCAATGGCACCACACATATCCACCGGGATCACGGCAAATCTTCCCTGATCTAACAGTTCCTGAATATCTTCCTTCCTCGTGCCGTACCGCACACCGGCATAAGCTGTTTTTTCAAAAAAATTCATCTGATCGAAGGCTTCTTCCGACACATACCGGTGTCCGTAACGTTCGGGCTCCGTGCAATAATTCACCGGGCGCACAAACAACTGCTCCGTGCCGATACTATCTGTCGTATTTCCGCCTTTGCTGCCGCACAGTGCTTCCGTGATCTCCCGTTTGCCGGAACCGGAAGGTCCCACCAGTGCCAGTACCGCCGGCGCGGTGATCTTCTCCGGCTTCGAAGTAGAAGCTTTCATGATCTGCCGCACCAGTGACACGAATTCCGCCATGGTATTCACAGACAGGAGACCTGTCATTTTGGCATTCCATGGCTTCCGCATCAACACCGGATACTCTGCCTTGCTGTCCAAAATATTGTGAATGGCATCATCCAGTACAATGTCAAAATGGACTCGGTCCTTGGCGCTTCCCAAAATGATATTTTCCGGTGGGAATTCCGGGAACTGGGTCATGATCTGCTCCGCCCGCACTCCCATAAACCGCGGCGACACCGCCGTAATAAAAAAAACATCCGCAATCTGCATCAGCCGGCGGATCCCACGTTTTGTCTCCTCCGTAGGAATCTGCCGGCTGTACAGCTCGGGATCGTTATAGAATTCTTTGATCACTGAAGTCCGACCCTCATTGGCCCAGGAAGTGATCTCTTCCAGGCGGTAAGGTTCCGCCGGGTGATATTTTTCATTTGCCATACGAATGGCAATACTGTTAAACGGGGCGGTGACATCGTCCCAATCGATACCAATGCTAGGTCTGAGCATGCTGTGTTTCCTCACTTTTACGCTTTTACGTATACATTCCTGCTGTCATGTACAATCTGTATCTAGCATAGCATAAACCGCCACACAGCACAATCCATACCGGATCAGATATTCCTAACCCTTCATGGTCTCTTCCAGAATATGCAGACAATTCTGCATGGATGTTTCAAATTCTTCCGCATTGTTATTTTTAAACAAAATCAGATCGTCCTTCGCCTTAGGATCATCCAGATTCTTCGGGATAGAGAAATCGCAGGATGCAATATACTCATCCCAGTGTGCCAGCTTCCAGGTATCTCGGTCGGAATTTCTGGCAATCATACGCTCATGCACGATCTCAGGAGATGTTTCTACCCATACGACTACCAAGGTGGCATTTTTCTCTGCCAGTTTAGCTTTCAGTTTATGGATATAATCCATATCCCTGATCTCCTGTGTGAAGGGGGCATTGATCAGTACAATATCGTCATAGTCCAACGCCTCCATGGCCAGATCCACGACGCACTCATACTCGTAGTCACGGATATTTTTCTCAAAAAAATCACTGCTTCTGTCATAAGGCTGTCCCGCTACCACAAAGATCTGTTTTGACAAAGTGATTAATGTATCCTTATCCAAATATACAACGTGCTGCAGTCTTTTTGCCAATGCTTTGGAAATGTATGTTTTTCCGCAGGCCGGCGGTGATGTTACCAGGATCAGTTTCTTAACCATAAAAATCATCCTTTCTGATATGTATTGTTTATTATTCCCCGTCCCTTTTCATTAGATATATCGCGATTTTTGGAGATTGTCAACTATTTATCAAACTTTTTTTGTGATAATGCACAACGCCTCTTTTCTCTGTATTGCACAATTGTCAGCGCTTTCGAACTATGCTAGTATACTGGTACAGGAGGGATGTATATGACCAACCGGGAATTATTAGAAGCTATCGTAATCAAATTAGACCACATAGATCAACGACTTGACAAAGTAGAACAGCGGCTTGACAAAGTAGAGCAGCGGCTTGACACGCTGGAGCAACGATTCGATTCACTGGAACAACGGGTTTCCAATTTAGAATCCGGTCAGATTTCCATGGAGCGCCGCATCACTAATATAGAATTGACACTTGAAAATGAAGTTTGCCGTAATATATGTACGATCGCAGAGGCTCATTTAGATTTATCCCGCAAATTCGATCAGGCATTAAAAGTCAAAGAAGATGACGAATTGATACGTGTCCGTCTCAACGTATTAGAAAATGATGTCCGCAAAATAAAACAACGGCTCGAGATTGCATAGTCTATTTCTATCATTACCTCATCTTAGCAGATGGGGTATATTTTTATTCCTATTTTTGTTGACTTGTCAACATCCATGTGCTACACTTCATAAAGTTGCTGCATCAACATTTTACAGGAGGATTGTCCATGCAGGATCGTTTTGAAAGATTCGTTGTATCGATCACGGAATTGCACCGTTATCTGCAGAAATTAAAAGAACTGGAAATGGGGCAGTTAGACTTAAAAGCAGGTTACACTATGTGTCTGTATCACCTGGGAAAACATCCGGAGGGGCTGACCGCCACACAGCTGACAGAGCTTTGCAAGGAAGATAAAGCTGCCATTTCCCGGACATTAAGCCAGTTAAGTGCCAAAGGGCTGGTATCCTGTGAACTGCCGGAAAACAAGCGTTCCTACCGCACTTTATACTATCTGACCGAGGAAGGCAGCACAGTAGTCAAAAAAATCGGTTCCCGGATCTACTCTGCACTGGCTCACGGCGGAGACGGCATGACAGAGGAACAGCGAGTGAATCTCTACGATTCCCTGGAGAGGATCTCCCATAATCTGGAACAGTACCTTGCTGAGTTTCCTTCCGAGCATCCACCCAAAAAATGAGCAGGGAGAAACATTTAGCTGCCAAACTATAATAAAAAGAATAGGAATATTATCATGGAAAAAATACGTTTTATCACAGACTCCGCATCTGATATGAACCACCCCAGGGAGGATGTCACCATCCTGCCGCTGCACATCCGCTTCGGCGACGACGAATATGCGGACGGAGTCACCATCAGTCACAGAGAATTCTACGAAAAGCTGATCGAGTGCGACACTCTCCCCACCACCAGCCTGATATCTCCCGCTGTCTTTGAAGACGCTTATGAGCAGGCAGCCTCCGCGGGGGAGACCGTTATCGTGATCACCATCTCCGGTAAATTGTCCGGCACCTGCCAGAGTGCCCGGATCGCTGCTGAAGATTATGAGGGTAAGGTATTCGTTGTAGACAGCATGAATGCCACCATTGGAGAACGCATTCTGGTAGAGTATGGTCTGCAATTAAAGGATCAGGGAAAGTCCGCAGAAGAAATTGTCAGCATTCTCGAAAAGGAGAAATCCAAGATCCACACCATGGGACTTCTGGACACTTTGGAATACCTGAAAAAAGGCGGACGTATCTCCTCTACCGTGGCATTCATCGGCGGTGCACTGGCCATCAAGCCTGTGGTTGCTGTCTCAGACGGTGAGATCATTATGCTCGGGAAAGCCCGCGGCTCCAAAAACGGCAGTAACTTCCTGATCCGTGAGATAGAAAAAGCTGACGGTGTAGATTTCTCCCGCCCCTTCTGTCTGGGTTATACCGGTCTGAGTGATGAGCTGTTACAAAAATACATTCACGACAGTGAACACCTGTGGAAGGATTACGCAAAAGAACTTCCCATCAGCACTCTGGGCGCCACCATCGGAACCCACGTAGGTCCCGGTGCTGTAGCGGTTGCCTTTTTTGAACACTAAAAGATAGAATAAAAAAATCCCGAAGGCTTTCACAGTCTCCGGGATTTTTTTATTATTTGTCTTTTGCGTCTCTGATTAAGCAGCCTTTTTCGCTTTCTTTTCTTTCATCTGCTTAACGAAGGTCTGTGCACCTTCCACTACCAGGAAGATTGCCAGAACTGCCATTGCAGCTGCGAAGAACAGCTGGAACCAGTCACCCCATGCAGCAGTGCCGGCACCGATCGCCTTGCACTTGTTGATCACGGTGATCACCAGGCTGGTCAGGGTTGCAGCAAGCATGAATACCATAGGGAAGAAGAACATCTTGTTGTTCTTGCCAACTTCACCCAGCCATGCAGCTACTGCCATCAGAGCGATACCTGCGAGCAGCTGGTTCGCTGCACCAAACAGACCCCAGATCTGGCTTAAGGACAGACCGCCGAGGATACAACCGATCACTACCATGGATACTGTACCGAACAGAGGATGAGCCAGCACCTTACGTGCGCCCTTGGCATCCTTGTAAGTAGCTTCGCCCTCCTTCAGGAACAGCTCGGAGAACATGAAACGGCTCAGACGGGTACCGGTATCCAGACTGGTCAGTGCGAATACGGATACAGACAGCGTGAGCAGTGCGTAGATCGTACCGTATGCCTTGGAGGTCTCGGTACCGAACATGGATGCAATACCTGCAGCGAATGCAGCTGCGGGAGATCCGAACTCACCGTTTAAATACTTCTGATATACTGCGCCGACTGCTACCAGAGAGATGATACCCAGAGCAGACTCGATCAGCAGGGAGCCGTAACCGATAGCCTTGGCATCCTTCTCGTTCGCTAACTGCTTGGAAGAAGTACCGGTAGCGATCAGGCTGTGGAAGCCGGAACATGCACCACAAGCTACAGTGATGAACAGCATAGGGAACAATGTCTGTCCTGCCTTGGGCTCCCAGCCATTAAACGCGGGGATATCGAATGCGACAGTACCGGTGAAAGCACCGGCAACGACACCAACGAATGCCAGACCGATCATAGCATACAGCAGGAAGCTGGACAGGTAGTCACGGGGCTGTAACAGGATCCATACGGGAACCAGGGAAGCCACTGCGATGTAAACACCTACAAATACGATCCATGCGATACGGTTCATGGCAAAACCAACGTTCAGACCTAAAACAGTAATAGCTACGATACCGATGATACCACCGATGGTAGCGGGCAGAGTCTTAACGCCCATTCTGTTGGTCACATAGCCATAAATAACAGCCAGAACGATGAACAGCAGAGAGATCATTGCGGTGGACTGATTACCGGTAGGATTGGTCACAAAACCGAAAGCGGTCTTGCCGGCATCATCCGCCAGGGTCAGGAAAGTACCTGCCACAATGTTAACGAAGGAAGCGATTACCAGGATCAGCACCAGAAGTGCGAAAATGATGAAAAGCTTCTTAGCTCTGGATCCCATGGAATCCTCGATGATCTCACCTACAGATTTACCGTCATGTCTGATAGATGCGAATAAAGATCCGAAGTCCTGCAGACCGCCGAAGAAAATACCACCGATGATACACCACAGGAATACGGGAACCCATCCGAAGATGGAAGCCTGAATCGGTCCGTTGATCGGGCCTGCTCCGGCGATAGATGAAAAATGATGACCCATAAGTACGGCAGGCTTAGCTGCAACGTAATCCACACCATCTTCCTTCTCAATTGCAGGAGTCTTCTTGGTAGGATCGATGCCCCACTGTTTTGCCAGCCAGGAGCCATAGAACACATAGCCGATAAACAACAGTACAATAGCGGCTACAACGATTAATAATGCTGTCATTTGTGTTTCTCCTTTTCTTAATACACAGATTTAATTTATCATTGCCTTTTTTACGAGTTTCTTCAGAATCTGTCCGTGGCGGTTGTGGACGATCCGACCCGAAGACAGCTCGGCGACAATCAAACGATAATTGCTCCAGCCATGGAATCCCCAGAGGTAACTCTGGTAATGCCTGCACTTTTTCACCTGTGCGAGGGCATCCTCCCCGGCATGAGCGGTCAGAATGATCAGGACGACATCACTGTTCCTGTGATGGGAAGACGGCTGCACATTTGCAGTTCCCCGCTCCCAGGCGATAGCGTCTAATTCCAGAAGCCGTTCCTTGGATAAAGATTCTTCTGTGGCAAAATACACTGTCTCGTTGGTGTCAATATCTGCCACCTTGGCTTTCTTGATCAGAAAGTACTGCTCATTATGGGATCCGAAGATTGCTTCGGCTGCGAATGGCGGTTCTACAGCCTCTGTTTTGATATTGTAGTAAGTCTTATAAGATCGCAGGACGCGTTCCAGCGCTTCCCCGGGAGTAAGTGTCTTTTGTAATTCCATTCTGATTTCCTTTTAAGCATGCGTAATCGATTACATTTACGTTCATGCTATTGATGACTTTAGCACGTCGAAGTGTCAAATGCAACGGATTTTTTAGCATTTCTTTACACTTTTTTAATAAATACATACTTTATCGTTATATGTTAGTCCTCTGACAGCTTTTTTCCAAGGTGCAAATTTAACCTATATACCATTACAAATTTAATCTCTTTATCTGGATAAACTTATTGACTTTTGTTGGGTAACCGGAAATCATTCTAAAAAAAGCAGCCGATTTTCATCAGCTGCCGATTTTTAGGAATGATTCTTCTCTTCCTTGATCTCCCAATGGATCAGGAATGTCAGTGCCGCACGAAGTCCGATGATACCGGCTACGGTAACGATCTCCTTCCAGTCTCTGACAATAACGGTCTTAAGGATCTCACTGCACAACTTGAATTCCAGCCCTACAGCAAGCCCCTGCGCCAGGGTGATCTTCATATCCGGCACCCGCCGCACATAATTATAAAACCCTTTCAGACCGGAGAGAATAATAACGATCACTCCGACAAATTCAAAGAACAGTATTGCCACCTGGACAATATTGTTCATCACGTTTTCCAGGAATTCAATGATAAGCTCTATGTGGAACATGCACAGCCCCCCGCTTTTCTTACACTTCTTTTTTCATTGTAGCGTATCCAAAAAGGGCGTGCAAGATGTATCTTTATCTTTTTATCAGCTATTTTTCTTCTGTTTTCAATAATTCCTGCATAGTATGCCAGCCAAGCACCGCGCATTTTACTCTGGCGGGCATGTGGGCAATATCCTGCAATACGGAGGCCTCTTCCAGCTCGTCCTTCTCTTCGTCGGTGATACTTCCCTTGATCATTTTCAGGAACAGATCTGCCAGATGCAGTGCCTCTTCCTTGCTTCTGCCGATGACTAACTCCAGCATCATGTCCGCGGAAGCCTGGGAGATGGCACAACCGTCTCCTTCAAAAGCTCCGTCCACGACTACACCGTCCTCCACCTTCAGTTCCAGGAAAATATCATCGCCGCAGCTGGGATTGACACCCTCTAACACCAGGTTGGCATCCTCCAGCTTATGCTTATGATACGGATGCAGATTGTGCTCCGTCAAAATCTCATTATAAAACGTCTTATTCTCCATAGCCCATCTGTCTCCTTATCCCGGCAAGACTTTTTAAAAATGCCTGTATCTCTTCTTCCGTATTGTAGACGCCCAGGCTCACTCTGGTGGTGGACAATACTTTCAAATGCTGTAATAACGGCTGGGCGCAGTGATGTCCCGCCCGGACTGCGATGTGATCTGCATCTAAAACAGATGCCACATCATGAGGATGCACGCCCTCCAGCTTAAATGTCACAATGCCGTGATGATCCTCCGCCTTCTGAGAACCCAGAATGTGTACCGCAGGGATCTCCTTCATGCCATCCATCAAAAGCTTCGTCAGCTTCGCTTCTCTCTCTTCGATGAAATCAAAACCGATCTTCTGCACGTAGCGGATGGCTTCTGCCAGCGCATAAGCTCCGGCGCCGTTCACTGTACCTGCCTCGAACTTATGGGGCACCTCTGCCCACACGGCTCCCGTACGGCTGACGGAATCGATCATTTCTCCACCGCATAAAAACGGGGGCATCTGCTCTAACAGTTCTCTCTTCGCATATAACACACCGATTCCCATGGGAGCATACATTTTATGTCCGGAAAATGCCAGAAAATCCACATCCAGATCCTGTACGTCCACTGCCATATGGGGCACGCTCTGGGCTCCGTCTGCCACGAAATAAGCGCCTGCTTCATGTGCCAGCTGTGCAAAACGTTTGATATCATTTTTGCAGCCCAGCACATTGGATACCTGGGTCATGGCAACGATCTTCGTTCGGTCGCTCAGTGCCTCCTTAAAGGCTTCCTCGGTATATTTTCCGTCTTCGGTGCACTCCAGATACTTCACCACCGCACCGGTCCTGGCTGCCGCCTGCTGCCAGGGCAGGAGATTGCTGTGATGCTCCATAATGCTTACCAGGATCTCATCTCCCGGTTTCAGTACCAGGGATCCGAAGCTGTACGCCACCAGGTTTAAGCCTTCCGTAGCATTGCGGACAAAGATGATCTCCGCTGCTTCTTTTGCGTTGATAAATCCCCGGACCATTTCTCTGGCTTCTTCGTATTTTTCGGTTGCCGCCTCTCCCAGCTCATATAATCCTCGCAGGGGATTGGCATTGTATTTTTCATAAAATTCCCGCTCTGCTTCCAGGACACAGGTCGGCTTCTGTGAAGTTGCCGCCGTATCCAGATAGATCACCTTCCGATTCTCCAGCAGAGGAAAATCCTTGCGGATCTCGTTGACTGAAATGCTCATATTTCCTCCTGTTATCTTACTCTTTACGCTTCCTCTTCTTCCACGGCTCTGCCCAGGAACTTTTGTACCTTTGCCTGTGTAGAAGCGTCAGGGATCTTGCGGCAGACCGCATCCACCTTCGCCATCGCCATCATCTCATAGATCTGCTCTCTGTTCATGCCGCGGCTCTCTAAGTAGAACAGCAGCTCATCATCCAGCTTACCGATGGTGGCGCCATGATTGCCTTCCACATCTTCCTCCGCACAGAGGATCAGGGGAATGGTCTGGTTCACCACGTCATTAGACAATAACAGTACGTCCTCTTTTTCATTGCCTACCGCACCCTTGGCACCCCATTGGAAATCAATGGTGCCGCGGTATAACTTGAAGGCATGATCTCTTAACACGCCGCCGGCCTGCATATTGCTCTGGGTCTTTTTGCCCTCATGCAGTGCCACATAATTCATATCCAGTCTGCCTTCGCCGTCTACGATATAGGCGGTATCGGCATTCATGCTGCTCTCTCTGCCCTGTAGGGTGGTCTTGCATCCTAAATACGTATTTTTACCGCCCAGGATCAACTGGATCACTTCCAGGGAAGCCTTCTCCTCACATAAGGTCCCAATGTCATTCATAAAAGTAAAATCACTGCCCAGTCTCTGCACCTGGATCAGCCGGATCTTCGCTCCTTCTTCCAGATACAGTCTGGTGGATACTGCTGCCTGACCTGACGCCTCTCTGTCAGAAGCAAAGTCCTCGATCACTGTGATCTCACTGTTTTTACCTGCTTTTACGGCTAAAA
>UMKX01043936.1_pt1 | contig 18870 bp, 15 predicted proteins | sample 1966471 | NCBI WGS metagenome assembly UMKX01 (sample SAMEA4836188, study PRJEB28245) | human gut metagenome | biome: gut microbiome; material: fecal sample | place: Denmark | collected 2008
ACAATACCTGCTTTCCGGATAGCTTTTTTTACTGCACTGCAGACTGCACTCCACCATTCCTCCGGATTCTGTTCAGCCCAGCCTTCCTTCGGATAGTATACCGGATAGTCACCGTTGACTGCTGCCACTACGTTTCCGGATTTCTCAAAGATTGCAACCTTACAGGCACTGGTACCAATATCAATACCAAGTAAATATGGTTTCATTGTGATTTCTCCTTCTCCTTATATAGCACGCACAGATTTCCCCATAATAATCTCTGCGTCAAGCTTCTCCGCAATCCGCTCCGTATTTCCAGCATCTCCCTCTTCCAGTCGTTTCAGCATAATGCCGGCCACCTCTCTTGCAATACCTGGTGTAGGCTGAGCAACAATGGTCAGCTTGGGATTACATGCCCTTGCAAACTGCAGGTTATCGAACCCGATCATGGAAAGCTGCTCCGGAATTTTAAGTGCCAGCTCATTGACACCGATCACCGCCCCCATGGTCATCTCATAGTTGGTGACAAATACAGCTGTCATATCCGGATTGTCCGCCACAAGCTTCTCCAGACCCTTCACGCCGCCCTGAATGGTATAGTCGCCGTGATAGATCAGAGATTCCTGTACCGGAAGATTCTCTTTTTCATATGCGCTTCTGTAGCCCTGGAGACGTTCCTGCGCTGTGGATATTTCCTCCGGGCCGCCGATGATCCCGATTTTGCGGTGTCCTGCCTGAAAAAAAACTCTCATGGCATCTTCTGCCGCCTTCTCATTGTCCACAAGAACACTGTCACAGGAAATCTCCTGGATCTTACGGTCAATGAGCACGATCGGTTTCCCGGTTTTCTGAAATTTTTTCAGGTGATTGCCTTCTGTGTCCACCGGCATGTTGATGATGCCATCCACACGTTTCCGGCTTAAGAATTCCACTGCGTCCCGCTCCAGTTTCTTATCTGTACGGCAGTCACAGACAATGGTCGCATATCCATGACTTCTCAGGACATCCTCCATCTCTGTGATGATCTCCGCACAAAAGGTATTGTTAAGCTCCGGGAGCACCACGCCGATGGTCTTGGTGGCATTGGTCTTAAGTCCTCTGGCCACCTCATTTACCTCGTAGTGCAGCTCCTCGATGGCTTCCTCGATCTTTACTCTGTTTTTTTCTCTTACGTTTCCCCCATTAAAATAGGAAGAAATCGTTGCAAGCCCAAGTCCCGTCCGCCTGGCGATATCTTTCATGGTCGCTGCCATACTTATCACCTCATTATCTGCATTTTACCGCAATACTTATTCTGCCTTTCCGTCGCAGCCGCAGACTTTCATACGAGCCTCAACAAGCTCTTTTACAGCCTGAATCGCTTTCTTTCCGTATGCTTTCGGATCGATGGTATTCTCATTCTCTGCAAATGTCTCCTTAACCGCCTTGGAATATGCCGCACGAAGCTCTGTTGCAAAGTTTACCTTGCAGATACCACGTTTTACACAGTCGCTTACATCCTCATCACTGAGACCGGATGCTCCGTGAAGAACAAGTGGAATATCAACAACTTCACGGATCTCGCTTAAACGTTCTTTATCAAGAACCGGAGTTCCTACATAAAAACCGTGTGCTGTTCCAATTGCAACTGCAAGGGAAGTAACACCTGTGCGCTCTACGAATTCTTTTGCTTCCTGCGGATCTGTGTTGGTGTCTGCCTCTGCCTCAAGATCATCTTCCTTACCGCCGACTTTACCAAGTTCAGCCTCACACGGAATGTTCAGGGCAGCAGCTACATCCGCAACTCTCTTTGTCTCTTTAATATTGTCCTCAAAATCCAGTTTGGAACCGTCGATCATAACAGATGTGTAACCTGCATGCATTGCCTGCATAGCCAGCTCAAAGCTGCTGCCATGGTCAAGATGAAGGCAAACCGGAACAGAAGCCTTGGCAGCCTCAGCTGCAACGATCGCTGCATAGGTCTCAACAGTACCATACTTAACCGTAGATGGTGTCGTCTGGATCATAACCGGAGCTTTCAGCTCCTCAGCAGCCTGGATGATTGCTTTCACCATCTCCATATTCTCTGCATTGAATGCTCCTACTGCGTATCCGCCTTTCTGTGCTTTTAACAGCATTTCTTTCGATGTAACCAGTGGCATAATCTTTTTCCTCCTTGGAATATTGTGTTTATTTTCTAAATAATATCTATTGTCGGTCCAGAAACCGAAACGTTTCTGTTTGAGTTTATCATAGCTCTCCGAAACGTTTCTGTCAACCATAAAATATTCATCATTTAAAGGAAAATATTGCCTTGAAAAGAAGATAAAATACCGTTAGATTAATCTATAAAAGATATAAAAACCTGTGGCCGGGCAGGAACGTCTGATATGACCGGCAGATATGGCAACTGCATAAATTATTCTCTGAGCAGCTGAATCTTAAACCTGACCTGATGCAATAATTTCTGCAATGCTGTAAATGATCAATTTATCTTAGGAGGATATTAACTATGTTAAAAGGAATTCCAGAAATCTTATCACCAGAATTACTGAAGGTATTATGCGAGATGGGTCACAGTGACCGTCTTGTAATCGCAGACGGCAACTTCCCTGTAGAATCCATGGGAAAGAACGCTATCACCATCCGCTGCGACGGACACGGTGTTCCGGAGATCCTTGATGCGATCCTGAAGCTGTTCCCGCTTGATACTTATGTAGAGCATCCGGTAAACCTGATGGAAGTAATGCCTGGCGATAATGTTGAAACACCGATCTGGGATACATACAAAGAAATCGTGTCCAAACATGATGAGCGTGGCGAAAAAGCAATTGGAAATATCGAGCGTTTCGCATTCTATGATGAAGCTAAGACAGCTTACTGCATCATCTCCACAGGTGAGAAAGCTCTTTATGCAAATATAATGCTTCAGAAAGGTGTTGTTATCAACAACGACTGATCTTCTTACGTAACTGCCTGATATCTATACACATATTCAACCAAAAACTCCCGATTTCACTGCCTGATGATCGTCTTTTCAGGAAGGAAAACGGGAGTTTTCTATTTCTCTATTCTGTATATTTATCGTTTCGCTGTTTTTGCTGTATAGCTGCCGTATACAGTTTTGCCTGTAGATGTTTTTGCACCGGCACGCACTGCATAATAGTAAGTTGTGCCTTTCTTTGCTCTCCTATCCTCAAATGATGCTGTCTTTCCATTGGAAATTGTTTTGATCTTTTTCCAGGAACTGTTCTTTGTTTTCCGGTAGATCTGATATCCGGAAGCTTTTTTCTGGGTACTCCAGTAAATTTTAAGGCCGCTCGATGTTTTGCATATTTTTGAGATCTTCTGTTTCAATGGATAAGACTGGATATAGCTACTTGCTTTATAACCACCCAAGATTTTCTTTCCACCTACAGTACGATATGCACGAACTGCATAAGCGTAAGTGATGATTCCCTGAACACTGGAATCTTTATAACTTAATACCGTACTCTTTACTTCTTTTATACATTTCCAGTTCTGTCCTTTTACCTTGCGGTAGATCCGGTATCCGCCAGCCCCTGAGACCTTATTCCAAGAAACCATATTATATGGACCGATTTTTGCAGAGGCTTTCGCAGTTGCTTTACCTGGCTCTGCTTTTGCAGATACTTTATCTGAATATCCGCCGTACACTGTTGTTTTTCCGCTGATCACATATGCTGCACGAACCCGGTAAGTATACGTGTTTCCTGTCTTTACAGCCGTATCCTGCCAGGTTTTTACATTAGCTTTGACAGTGGTAAGCTTTTTCTCTTTTCCGCCATTCTGTGAACGATAAACTACATAACGGTTGCAGCCAGATACTGCTGACCAGGCGATATTGATCTTATTGTAAGACTTTCCTGATATCTTTACTCCTGCAGTTTTCTTAAGTTTTACAGTAACTTTGCAGGAAGCTTTGATTCCTTTGGCGTTATTTCCATAGCAGGAAATGGTCACTGTTCCAGGCTTCTTTGCCGTGATCACGCCCTTCGTACTAACTGTGGCAATATTCTTATCAGAACTTGTCCATGTAATTCCTGAAGATGTCATCTCAGCTCTGGTTGCTGATGCTTTGAGTGTCTTCTTATCACCTGCATTCATACTGAGGGATGACGCTGACAGAGTCATCTTCGCTGCGCTGTTCAGCGTTCTGGTATGTGCTTTGATACGAGGTGTTATAGATGGACTATATTCTTTGGCATCCATCCAGTCTGTATCTTCCGGATAATAAATAAAACTCTGGTCGGCTGAAACAGAAGCTTTAAACTTACACCATGTATAATCCACACTTGCTTCCACATAATACTTCAATTTCTTGCTGCCGGCATTGGTTATCACCACAGAATACAAACTGTTCTGACTGATCAGAACTTCCGGGATCTTAAAAGTTTCTATTCCTGCCATGGACTGAACACAGGATATTGGCTGTGCATAGGCGGGCGTTCCGCTTGTCGGATCACTGACATCTTTCAGATTCGTATAAACCTGTACAGTAAAGGAACTGTTATCACTCATAGATGCCAGAGTCACTTCCCCCAGGCTTTCTGCCTTTCCCTTGCCTGCACTGGCTTTAAAAATGCTGGCAAATTTCTCGCCGGAATACATTTTGATTGAGGCAAGTCCTGAAGTTCCGTCATAGAAGTAATTATTGGTATACTCCGGTTTCGCTGCTGCTATAACTGCAACGAGTTCACATACAGACTTATCCTCATAGGACATATAGAAATAGCCATCTTTTCCCCAGTCTGTACCCCAGCTGTTCTTGACGATCCATGCACCGTCCGAAGTTACCCTGGAAGCAGCCGCAAAATTCGATGCAGAATAATTATCATCCCATCCAACCACTGTTACCACATGGTTTACACTCTTGGTACTGGTAGGATAAGAATACGCTGCCGTGCTGGCATTATAATATCGGTTCTGTGCATTATACATGATCGAAACGGAATGATTCGCTGTCAGAAGCTTCTTCATGGCACTTACTGAGTAATCCGAAAAATACGAATTCTTCAAGTATGCTGATGAATGGAATTCCTTTGACCTGGCAGGAATTGCCCCTGTCTTCTGTGTATGTGTGGAATCTGTTGCCAGGGGAACATCTGCCTCTGTCGTCATCCCTGACCAGGTACTCAGAAACATAGATGCCAGGAGATCATTTCCCCCTTCGTGATAATCAACATTTCCATAATCATCCGTTCCATAATGACGATTAATATCCCCTGCAGTATTTCCAAGAGGATCATTGCTTCTGTTCGCCCAGAAATATGCAAGATGCTCCTCAGACAGATCATACGCTCCAAGCCCCTGCGAAAGAAGAGATGTCTCCATAAGAGATGCCATTCCAAATGCCCAGCACATTCCATACGGATCCTGATTTTTTACAGAGGTTACATACCCCTGTTCTGCTGCATTATAGTAAGGAGAATACGCCACTGCTCTTCCCATTGGAATCTCATCCGTATCATTTCCGATCTCAATGGCTGTGGAATAGGACGTCAGGCTGTCAAAAGGTGCCAGCTGTTCCTTCTCTTCCTCTTCTGTCAGTGGTCTTCCTTTAATATATTCAATTCCGATGTCTTCACTGTCAAATTCCCCATCCCCGTCACTAAAAGAAGCATCCTGTTCCAGTGAAAACTGCTCTATTTCTGTGGCTGTATCATCTGTTTCAGAACCTTGCAGGGAAATTTCCTCGTTTTCCTCACTGCTCTCAGAAACAGCTCCGCTAATATCTTCTCCGTATATATCAGTATCTGTTTCCCCTGACTCCTCACTCTGCTGATTCCAATCCTCTGCAGTATTCTCCTGCATTGTACTGTCTTCTCCGACCTCTATCTCTGCATCACTAAAATCTGCTGCAACAACCGGAATCTGGCTTGCCATCACAACTGCACTTATAAACAATGGCAGTAATTTTTTTCTGATCAGATGTAAATGCTTCACCTGGATTTCCTCTTATCTTTCGTTTGTATTTCTTATATTGTTACTTTATCCCCATTTTCTCAAGTGGATATTCGCAACTACTTGGCTGCTTATTTCATCTCTGCAAAGAACTTACTTGATCTTGGTCAAGCGGATATTCGCAGCCGCGCAAGGTACTTACTTGATCTTGTTAAAATGATAAACTAAAATTCCGATCACTGCAAGTATTGCTGCGCATCCGATCCACAAAAATGGATTCTGATACCAGGGTTCTTCCTCTTTGAAAGATGCTGTTGCAGTCCCATTTACAGGCTTTGGCTTTACTGATTCTTCAGTTTCTGTTGGAACCGGTGACATTTTTACGACTGATTGATCCTCCGTTCCTGGAGACTCTCCACTTTTTTCAGATTCTGCAGTATTCTCTCCATCTGTGGTATTTGTCGTATTGTCTTTCCGTTTTACTGTGCTGTCTTTTTCTGATGCCGTGCTGTCCTTTTCTGCTGCTAAACTGTCTTTCTCAACTGCTGTGCTATCCTTTTCTGTCTCTGTAGTATTTTTTTCTGCTGCAATTTCATCTTCTTTTGATGGTCTCAGCTCATCGAGAGGAACGTATCCATGGGTTCCATTATATTCTGTATATCCCCAGCTTTCACCATTCTTCTCTGTCTCGCCTTCAATGTGTAAAACCGTTCCGTCTTCTACTGTTTTATCATTCAATTTTTCACTTTTACCACTGGTTTCCGGATAAATGTCAACTCCAACTCCTCCGGAATCCACTGTCATATAATAATCGGTACTGTCCTGCGGAAGCTCTACCTTACCTGACCGGTCCGCATAAACAGGAATACTCATTGCCATTGCCGCTGACACAACCCCTGCTGCGAAAATATACCTTACCCTTTTCATTCTGATTCCTCTCCTCGCCACTTACTTAGTACATCATTTCAAAAACAACTATACCATCCATACAGGTCTCAGATTTGATATCATTATTTTATAAATGCTATAGTATCTCTATATAGACAAAATCCTCCTATATTTCCCTGTCTGATCCGAAATATAAGAGGATTTTATCTTTTGTTAGTCCAGTTTATCGGTTAAACTGGATCTGTCTTATGCCAGCTCTTTCTCGCACATATCCAGTGCAGATGCGATAACTGCATCCATGTCGTAATATTTGTATTCACCAAGACGACCGCCAAAGATCACCTTCAGTTCCTTCTCTGCCAGCTCTTTGTACTGCGCATAAAGCTGTCCGTTCTTCTCATCATTAACCGGATAATACGGCTCATCGCCCGGTTTCCACTCAGAACTGTATTCACGGCTGATCACCGTCTTAGGAAGATCATTGCCTTCCTCATCTTTACCGAACTCAAACCATTTATGCTCAATGATACGTGTCCAAGGTGTCTCCACATCTGTATAGTTCACAGCTGCATTACCCTGGAAATTCGGCTTATCAAGAGTCTCGTTCTCAAATCTTACAGAACGGTACTCCAGCGTACCCAGCTTGTAACCAAAGTATGCATCAATAGCACCTGTGTAGATAACCTTGTCTGCCATTGCATCATACTCTGCTTTTTTTGCAAGGTAATCCTCATTCAGGCGTACTTCAATGCCATCCAGAAGATTGGCAACCATCCTGGTATAACCGCCGACCGGAATTCCCTGATAAAGAGCATTGAAATAATTGTTATCAAAAGTAAGACGAACCGGAAGTCTCTTAATGATAAAGGACGGAAGCTCTGTGCACGGACGTCCCCACTGCTTCTCTGTATATCCTTTGATAAGTTTCTCATAGATATCTGTACCAACAAGACTGATCGCCTGCTCTTCCAGATTCTTCGGTTCTGTGATACCAGCAGCCTTACGCTGCTCTTCAATCTTCGCAGCAGCCTCTTCCGGTGTTACTACACCCCACATCTTATTAAATGTGTACATGTTAAACGGAAGGCTGTACAGCTCTCCATGATAGTTGGCTACCGGGCTGTTCGTAAACCGGTTGAACTCAGCAAACTGTGTGATGTAATTCCATACCTTCTTGTTATTTGTATGGAAAATATGTGCACCATATTTATGTACGTTGATTCCCTCAACCTTTTCTGTGTACACATTTCCGGCAATGTTCGGACGTTTGTCGATTACGAGAACAGATTTGCCTGCCTTCTTCGCCTCATGAGCAAAGACTGCGCCGTATAGACCGGCACCTATGATAAGATAATCGTACATCTGTTTTTTCTCCTTATTACTTGATGGCATTATTCTAACACCTCTGCTATGAGATTAGCAAGGTTAAATGTAGTTGAGTTTCCGCGGTTTTATACACAAAACAATTATCTCATTGTAAAACGGTAGAACGATTCTTTCCACGCTTAGTTAAACTTAACAGGAACATGAAAAAGTTCTCCAAATAACGCCAATCGAATCATTTAAGATTATTCCCAAAAACGCCTTACATAAATGAAACAATTCAAGGTCAAATATTTTATCAATAAAATCAGAAATACTGGTGCAACTGACGGCATAATCAATACTTTTTTCATTGTTGAACTATCAGTCATAAATTCACCTTCTTTCCATTTTCTCACATCTTCTTCAACCATAAAATCGTTGCCTGCTGATCACCACGGAGAGGTGTGTGATTATCAGAGCAGCGTAGGGAGACTACCGCTCCCAGTATATCACAAGTCCGCAAGTAAATCAGACTTGCAGCTACGATTTTTTACTCTACTGTAACACTTTTTGCAAGATTTCTCGGCTTATCCACATCCAAGCCTTTCGCCACAGATACATAGTATCCCAGCAGCTGCAACGGAATCACTGCCAAACTGCCGATAAAATGCTCGTCTACCTTCGGAACATACACCGTGAAGTTCACCTGATCTTCAATCTCATACTTGCCATAAGTAGTCACTCCCATCAGGTAGGCTCCACGGCTCTTGCACTCCAGCATATTGCTTACAGTTTTCTCGTACAACTCATTCTGAGTCAATACGCCAATAACCAGTGTTCCCTGCTCAATCAGACTGATGGTTCCGTGCTTCAGTTCACCGGCCGCATATGCCTCGGAATGAATGTAACTGATTTCTTTCAGTTTCAAGCTACCTTCCAAGCAAACAGCATAATCAATGCCACGACCTACAAAGAATGCATCATGTACATTGGCATACTTTGCAGCGAACCACTGGATACGCTCCTTGTCTTCCAGAATCTTCTGCATCTTTTTCGGGATGGTCTGCAATTCAACAATATAATAGCTGTACTGCTCATCCGTAATCTTTCCTCTGACTTTTGCAAACTCAACAGCTAGACAGTACATGGCTACAAGCTGTGCACTGTATGCCTTGGTCGTTGCAACAGAAATTTCCGGACCGGCAAGCGTATAGAACACCTTGTCTGCTTCACGAGCAATGCTGCTTCCCACCACATTGACGATTGCCATCGTGGTGATTCCCTTTTCTTTTGCAAGACGCAGTGCTGCCAATGTATCTGCCGTCTCACCGGACTGGCTGATAACGATCACCAGTGCCTTTTGATTGAGTGGCATCTTACGATAGCGGAACTCAGATGCAAGCTCCACACGCACCGGGATATCTGCCCTATCTTCCAACACATACTGAGCTGCCATGCCCACATGCCATGCAGAACCACATGCAACGATATAAATCTGCTCAAAGCTCTTGATCTCGTCCTCGTCAATCTCTACGCTGGACAGGTCGATCACATCATTCTTAATCACAGAGTTCAACGTATCCTGAACAGCTTTCGGCTGCTCATGGATTTCTTTCATCATAAAATGCTCAAAGCCACCCTTTTCCGCTGCCTCTGCATCCCACTTGATTTTTGTAGTCTGCTTCTCGATTTCGTCACCATTCAAGTCATAGAAATGAGCCTCCCCCGGAGTCAGCTTTGCAAACTCAAGGTTACCAATGTAACACACATCGCGAGTGTATCTCAGAATTGCCGGGACATCCGAAGCCACATAAGTCTCACCATCTGCAATACCAATGATCATCGGGCTGTCCTTACGAGCCACCCAGATTTCACCCGGGCGGTCACGGAACATTAGTTCTAAAGCATAGGAGCCACGGATACGAACCATCGTCTTTGCAATAGCATCGATAGGACCAAGATTATATTTTTTATAATAGTAATCAACCAGTTTAACGACCACTTCCGTATCGGTCTGGCTGTAGAAAGTATATCCATGCTTCAGCAGCTTTTCCTTCAATTCGGTATAATTCTCGATAATACCGTTATGTACGCCAACAACCTCAGACTCCACTGCACCAGAACCTGATTTACCACAGTTACCGGAAACATGCGGATGTGCATTGGTCTGGCTCGGTTCACCATGCGTAGCCCAGCGAGTATGTCCAATACCACAATTTCCTTTCAAAGCGTTTCCGTTATCCGTTTTCTCAATCAAGTTAGACAGGCGACCTTTTGCTTTTACGACCTGTGCCAGATTTTCTCCATCGCGGACAGCCAGTCCAGCAGAGTCGTATCCTCTATACTCCAGTTTAGACAGACCATCCAGCAGGATCGGTGCTGCCTGCTGATTTCCTGTAAAACCAACGATTCCACACATAGGTTTATCCCTCCCGTTATTTACTTCTCTCGTCTATTATACTTTCCCTCTATTATGCAAAACGGCTCTGGATGGATGCCCAGAGCGCTATTCTTAACTCAAAGCTCACTTCTGGTCGAATGGTTAGTTCCTTTCCTTGGAAGGGTTTCCACCTGCATTATTTCAAGTCCTTTCAAGGAGCACTGCCTGACCCCTTGTTTTTTTATTTGAAACAACTTAGCTTTTTCTTCATCTTTCTCAAAACAAATTCATACATCATTCGTATAAAAACATTTAAGCGATAATTATAAAATGATTTTCGAAACTGCACTCTAAAATCATTACTACAAGATCTATGGTGCGAATTTACAATATTCCAATAATCTGCATCAGAATATTTTCCTTGTAACGCTTCCTCAAGCTCTTTTTGTCTATCATAAAACCATCTCTCAGCACTTGGTTCAGGAATATAATTATCATTAATGTAATACGGAAGCATTTCAAAGTCAATATTTCGTTTATTATTCTCGATTGAAATAGTTATCTTTACAACACCTGTTTCTCTACACATCTCAGGAACCATATCAGACACAAAATTTCCTTGCCCATAGACGATTAATGCATCCTTGTATTTCTCAATTCCCTGAAAAACATGAGAATGATGTCCAAGAATTATTGATGCACCACTATCAACGCACTGATGCGCAAGTTTAATCTGTGCATTAGTCGGAAACGTTGCAAACTCATCTCCCCAATGTACTGCAAGTACAATCAGCGTATCAGGTTCTGATTTATGAAGATTTTCTATCTTATTCAAAACACGATTCACATCATCCTCATACTGTATATCATTTGGCTGATACCATTCTGTATGTATACATATGGAAAAAAAAGCAAAGCGCTGTCCTTTTACATCCTTTACATATGGTTTTTCATCCCTAACGCCTATCGCTCCAATTCCTGCATCTTCACAAGTACTTTTTGTATAGAAAAAAGCCTCTGTGCCATGCTGTAAGCAATGATTGTTAGCAAGATTCAAAACATTAAATCCTGCTTTTTTTACTATATCAATTGTTTCTTCTGAACAGGACATCTGCAATTCTGCCAAATTCTTATGTTTAGGCTGATAAACAACCGCTTCTAAATTACCAACAGATATATCTGCATTATTAAATAAATCTGAACAATGTTCAAATATGGAATCTTTAATAACCGGAAAGGCCGTTCCTACACCTACCCCTACAAAAAGAGGAGAATCTGCAAGCATCAAGTCTCCAATAGAACACAAGATTATCTCTTTCTTATTTTGCATTTTTAATACCTCTTTAAACTTATTTTGGCTTTTAGATTCTATGTCTTACTTATCTCTTCGAATAAATTTATATAATAATTCCTTTTCCTTAAAACATAAAAAGCCACCGCCTATAATCAGATAAATTATTACTCCCAGCATAACCTGTATAAACAATGTCAATATACTCGTTACATGAGTATTTCCATATAAATATACCGGAACAAACATAATTAACCCAGCAATAAAGAAAAACATATTAGATAGAGTATATCTTACTACCGGAATCTCTTTTCGACAGATAAATATCTGATAAAGAGCAACAAAAGATTCTGCCAGCAAAGTTGCACATGCTGCACCAACAGCTCCCCAGAACGGAATGAAAATAGAATTAAAAATCAGGTTAATAACAACACCAATCATAATTGACACAATATAATCCCTATCTCTCTTCTGCGGCAGCAAATATTGGTTTCTAACTACATTTGCACATCCTCTGAAAATTATATGAGGAGCAATCACCATAATCAAAACACCACTTGCTGAAAATTCTGCTCCAAAAAAAATCGGTGCAAATACTTTTCCAACAGCCATCATACCAAATGCCATACCACAGGCCATGAACATATTAATTCTCATCGATTTATCTATGTAATATTTTGTTTTTTCTATTTCCCCTTTCTGCGCAAAAATAGTCATCTTAGGTAGTGTCACAACGCCTAATGAAGCCAGTATCATATATGGAACTTCAACAATTTTGTCAGCATTAGAATAAATAGCAACTTCTGACATTCCTACTATATTACCAAGCATAATCTTATCCATTGTTCTGTAAATATTGATAACAAGAACTGGGAAAAACAGTACGAGAGACCCTTTACCATAATCATATATCTCCCTCAATGTAGCCTTCACATACTTAATTTGTCTAAATGCTCCAACCCATAAAATAACCGAACCCAATAACAATGTTCCAGCACAGCAAACTGAATACAGTATAAGATCATCTTTCGTTTTTACAAAAATAAAAATTCCTGCAAATGAAACTAATCTCGCAATAATATTAACCACTGATGTGATTTTAAATTTTTCGAGACCAAAATAGAGCCAACTAATATCAAAAAACTCTGCAATAATATACAAAGACTGAACCCATGCAATCTCAATATTTTCTTTACAAAAAAGTGTGACATAAATCACATATGCCAGCAACGCTATCACACAAAAAAACAACTGAAAATAATAAGCCGCTGAAAATGCCTTGTTCATTTTCTCTTTATCTTTTCTATTTTCAGCAATCAATCTACTTCCATAATTTTCAAAACCAAGAAACGCAAACATCTGGAAATAAATGACGATAGAATATGTGTAATCATAGATTCCCAGTTTCTCTGCTCCTAATACTCTGGTCACATAAGGAATTGTCACTAGAGGTAATATAATTCTCAAAACCTTATAAAAAGTGGTATATAAAAAATTTTTAGCTATCGTTTTTGATGTATTCATTCATATCCCCCTATTCCTTTTGCATTATACTTTTGCATTATGTCAATTGAATTCAATCGGCTTAATAATAAAAACAAAATCAAATAATGATATCTATAAAATGCAAAATATATTGAACTAAAAATAATGAAAAAGAAGATCATTATTTTTAGATACTCGCTTATAATATTTCCTTTGGTTGTCTTAGAGTCTTTAGCAAGACTAATATATGTCACACATAATATTATCAAACCAATAATACCGCCTCGATACAACACCTCCAGAAAGAGATTATGTGTATGATTGATAGAAATTCTTAAATAAGATACCGCTACTGGTTCAAATCCATATCCTGTTAAAAATGCATTCCTAATTGCTAAATAGCTTTTCTGCCAAATCAATACTCTACCTGATAGGGTAATACTCTTATGAAATACGTTTTGAATAACTGGCGCCATATATGTAAGAGGCAAGCCAATCGATAATAGAAAATTAAACAGTAGTCCTGTTATCCACATAAAATTAAACGATAAACCTCTTTTATTATATTTTAATTTCGTAGACTTCTTAAAACGTTTCAAATCTCCTGAAAAAAGAAACAATACAATAGGAACAGCTATACTCGCCAAAAAGGATAAGACCGACCATACATACATATAACTCGTTAAAAGAAGAACTGTATACCCCCAACATATAACTTTCATATATTTACGTCGATTATACACATAATAATATAACCATGCGATAACCAAAACAGGCCACGACCAAAAATATGATGCATTATCTTCTCCCAAAAAATAATAGTTTCTCGACATCAGTCTACCATATTGATTTACAACCATTTTAATCATTCCACCAGAATTTTTCAGTAGTAGAATAGAAATAGCATTTATACTGCACATAATAATGCCAACTATTAATATAGCCTCTAACGTCTTTTTGGGTGAATACCAAATTCCAATATCACAAATGATAACATATGCTATTGCTGTAGTAATTCCAACAATAGTTGAAGAGACATCTATTTTATTGCCCATCATTATATTTACCAATGACGAACCCAAAATACACCAAAAATATAACATAATTATACTTAAGGTCGTTCTTTTCATTTTGTATCCAAATCGACTAAAAAAAAATATGCTCCAAATTGAAAAAAAACACAAACCAACAAATGAATAGTTAAGCCATCTAGTCAATGTTTCTCCAAGTACATAATTTGCAGGCATAAAGAAAAAGAACATAAGTACTATCCAAATTATTCTAAATTGTTTTATTCTCACCCGTCTATAACATATATTTGTCATTAGTCACCTCAATTTTTTATTATCCATAATAAGATATTAAAAGATCTAATACTTTTCATACATATCCATTAATGTTCTATATACTGCCTGTGCACTAAAATTATCTTTTGCATATTTTGATATTGCATCAGCATCATATCGATCATAGTTTTGGTACATATCCATCATTGCGGCTTTTAATTTTTCCGGTTCATCAAATGGTACAACTTTTCCCAAATTTTCATTAACGCAATAGGCTATTCCCGATTTATTAGAAATAAGAATTGGCTTTCCGCAGGCCCACGCTTCTGTAACTGGAACACAAAATGTCTCATATTTACTATATGAAACCAACGCATCTGCTTCAGAAATCTCCCTTGCAACTGCTTTCAGTTTTAATGCTCCTGTAAAACTAATTTGTGGACAGTCTCCTGCCAACTTTTCAAGCGAAGCTTTTGCCTCTCCAGCGCCTATCACTTTCAATCTTACATTATCCTTACCCGAAAAAGCACTTATAAACTGTTTTATTACAATATCAAATTGTTTTATTGGAACAAGACGTCCAACAACTATAAATACAAAGTCCTGTTTAGATTTTCTTTCTTTTTGGGGTTCAAATACCGGAGAAATCAAGTTAGGAATAATCACCTTCGGTACACTAATATCTGTCAAATCAGACGCCGCATCCATAAGTAACTGACTCACACTCGCAAAACAATTTGCGTGTGTACCATAATACTTCAATCTGTCAAATTCATGCTTCTTCAAATTATTAATCAACACTCTGGACCAATGTTCCGTGACAAATATTTTAACATTTTTATTTCGATATTTTTCTATTTCACGAATACTACTTATCATTGAAGGATAATGTACGTGTATCACATCAGGAAGCCCTGAAACCTCCTGAGCTTTACCTAAAATCTTTGCCCAACACTTATCTTCAAATTTTTCCCAATATATGCCAAATTTTCCTGGAAAATAAAAGTGAGAGTATGCATGAACATTTACATTATCTTCAATAAAATTTCTATATCCTCTGGGATCTTTTCTATCAAAAAAACTCAAAGTTAATGAAATATAAGAAACATCATGACCATTCCTAGCCAACAACTTTGCCTGTTCGAATTCAAATGACCCCCACATCTTATTAGACGTTGTAGGATATCCCCTGCCAATTACCCAAATCTTCATATTTTCTTTGTCTCCGTCTTTTACATTTTACTAAGAATAATATCATCTATTGTTTTAGATAACGGAATTTCTGCGTTCCACTTAAAATTCTCCATGAACTTGCGGCCATTGATTGATGAATTTCGATTATCTGTTCCTTCAGCAATACTATATTTTGCATTTACTCCATGCAATTTTAGCTGTTCTATAATAAGTTCAACTACCTCTATCAAATTGTAGTTCTCCATTCTTCCTAGATTATATGTTTCTTCCCATTTTGATGAATCACTAACACTCATTTTTAATATTCCAACGGCAGCATCACGAACATCCAAAAAACCATATCGCTGCATTCCACCAATAATATTCAATTCACGTCCAAGTAATGCTTGGGCAACCATCCTATTTACAATTCTTTGATCATAACCGACACCTAGCAGACTGGCTAATCTGATATTTGAATGTGGAATCTCTTTTAATACCTGGTTGCAAAACATTTCGCTACTATACTTACCAACTGCATAGGCATTCTCCAAACATAATTCATCATCTTCCTTCGCAGCTTGTTCTCTCCTGGAAGCGTACACACTTTGTGAAGAAATATTAATAAATGCTTTCACACCATAATCTTTTGCAGCAGAAATTATTTTATATACCTTTTCAAGACCATTTGCCATTTTATATCCATCAGCATTTGTCGGAAAAAGACAATTAATCATGATATCATGTTCCGTGAAATCAAACCCTTTATTAATAAATTCATCTGTTGAAATCACGCTGCAATTTCTATAATTTTGTGTCGCAAATTTCGAAAAATTTGAAGAAATAGCTACAACATTTATATCTGGATACTCCTGTGCCACTTGGATAATTGCAGTTCCCAAAAAGCCGCCTGCGCCACTAATGACTAACCTTTTCATTATTTTACCTCGCTGTTAATCTCATACAAATCTTCTCTCTTATCACTATCTTTCTCCCACTCCTTATATGTATTCAGCCCAATAGCAATACCCTTTTTTGTATAACCGACAAAATAGCTTATGCCTTTACCAGAAGCCTGCTTTCCACGCTTATTCATGGAAAATACCATCTTAAAAAGTAGAAATACCATTTTTATATCCAGTAAGAAACTGCAATTTTCTACATACCAGACATCGTTTTCAAACGTTTGCTGAAATTTACATATTTCTTCACCTGGTACATGAATTACTCTTGGACATTCCAACCCCGGTCTCACTGCCACCCGCATTTTATGCCGCTCACACATCCGTTCATATATAAATACTGGCTGAGGTCTCGGTCCAATAATTGACATATCCCCTTTCAGAACTGACCAAAAATTCAACAATTCGTCCAGAGATAATTTTCGAACAATTTTCCCAAATTTTGTAACTCTCTGCGATGGTGGAAGCAGTTTTCCATCTTTGTCAACATTATTATTCATATTGCGGAATTTAATTAATACAAATTTCCTTCCATCTTTCCCAACTCGTGTCTGTTTATAGAATATAGGACTTCCAACATCAAAAAAAGTGAGAATTCCTAAGATCATATTAACTGGAAGAAGAATCAGAAATAGCGGTAAAGCAATTAAAATATCACAAACTCTCTTTCCATATTTTGTATAAAAAGTACGCTTTGGACACACTTTCTCAGATATTTCATTTTTATGCTGCAAATTCTTGATTCGCAGTAATTCTGCTGCATATTCTTCTTCGTTCGCTACCAGATTTTCATTGCCAACCATCTTTTCCATTTCATCACCTTTTCCATTTCATCACCTTTTCCATTTCATCACATGAATAAAATTACAATTCATAGTCCAAGCCTTTAAGAACCTCATTTGTGTCATGCGGTTTAAGAATAATGTTCTTTCCATTCGGATCAATTAATTTATATAATTCATTCACCTTATCAATTCTTTGCATCAATTCTTCTTTTGTATCAGCAACAACATGAATTCTTGTTGTATCCTGTACAAGTGTTCCTGCAGAATCTGCCGGAATTGTGTCACCCTCTTTGTAACGTTTTGCAATATGGATCATCCATGGATATGTCTCAAGCTCTTTTTCACCCTCATATCTGGCTATGGTAGCTCCTGGCTCGCCCAACACATTAAGTGTTGCATACCATCTCTTGAATTTAGGATTAAATTCAACCTTCTTACCCATACTTCCTGTTAATGCAAACTCCATAAGATGCTCAAAAGTATTGTAGTTATTCTCATATTCAAGAATCTGATATGTCTTGCATCCATTTAAGCGGATTCCTGCTTCATAACAGTACAGCTGATTGTCTTTGATTACAGCCTGAATAAAGAGAGAACCATTTTTGATTCCAATGGAACGAAGCATATTTAAAATGTTCTCGTTATATTTCTCCAGAATAAGATCTGTATAACGAGATGGGTAAATGTACAGATCTGGTGCTTTTGTTGCACTTTTCTGTGTTGTGTTAAAATATCTGTCATGGATCGCTGCAAGCTGGATATCTCCATCCTGTGCAATATATGTAAGGTTGATCTCATCATATGGCAGATACTGCTCTACAATAACATCTCCTGATTTGGAAGCACTCTTTGCTTTTTCAAATCCTTTCTCAAGTTCTTCTGGATTGAAACATGGTGTAACACCTACGGAACTTGCACTGTCTACCGGCTTGATGATTACCGGATAGTCAATCTCTGTTTTACGGATATCTTCAATATCTTTGATCTCATATTCCTTTGGGACAGGAACTCCGTACTCAATACAGGTGTGTTTAAAATATTTCTTATTAGTGCTCATTTTCATCTGCTCTACAGTAAATGGAAACGGCAGTCCCACTCTGTCACCAAGCATTCTTACAACGCTTCCAAGGCGCTCATTAAATGCAGTGATAATACCGTCAATATGCTCGTCTTTACACAGAGCTGCCATAGCATCCTCATCATATGCATTTACATCATATGCATAATCTGCAATCTGTTTTAAATATGTGTTTTTATTGTAATCGGCAACACCGATCTTTACTCCATTGCGATGTGCCAGATCTACCAGATCTGCTGTGGTATGTAAGCCACCTACTAATAATAACTTTTTTCCTTTAATGTCCTTACTAAGCATTTTTTCCCTCCATAAAAATATCAATTCATCCGGTATGCTTCATACCTCTCTGCAAAA
>UMKX01064843.1_pt1 | contig 18860 bp, 13 predicted proteins | sample 1966471 | NCBI WGS metagenome assembly UMKX01 (sample SAMEA4836188, study PRJEB28245) | human gut metagenome | biome: gut microbiome; material: fecal sample | place: Denmark | collected 2008
GATTTAAAAATGCGGGTGCAAAGTTAGACATTTTATTTTGAACAACAAACATTTAATCTTTTTTTATACCCGGAAAATAGGATTTATCGAAGAAGCATCCTACCTTTGCAAAGTTGTTGAAACAATAATTTCATGATAGAACAGTTTAACTTTGACATCCGACTTATTTTTGCCATTTTGAATGGCAAAGTCTCTGCTGCTATTAACCGAAAGCTGTACCGTAACTTCCGCCAAGGTGGTTTGGAAATCAGTCCAGAACAATGGACCGTACTCATTTTTCTTTGGGAAAAAGACGGTGTGACCCAGCAAGAGTTGTGTAATGCAACTTTTAAAGATAAGCCAAGCATGACCCGGCTAATAGACAATATGGAACGTCAGCATCTTGTAGTTCGTATCTCAGACAAGAAAGACCGCCGTACCAACCTCATCCACTTAACAAAAACCGGTAAGGAACTGGAAGAAAAGGCACGTCTTATAGCCAACCGGACTCTCATGGAAGCCTTACAAGGTATTACCGTTGAAGAGCTAAGCGTCAGCCAGGAAGTTCTGAGAAAAATATTCTTTAATACCAAAGATTAGATGTTTATAAATATGCAAAAACTGACTATTTACACTGAATAATAGTTTTTTTGCATAAATAATTTCGCCCGTTAAAGAATTATGCTTTAATTTGTGGCTAAGAATAAAATAATCTATAAAAATACACACACATGAAAGGCTTATTAAAGAATTTAGGATTAATATTGATCTTGGCTGGAGTAATCATCTTGATTGCTTGTTCTTTTACTGGCAATGTAAACAACAATGCCATCTTAGGAACTTCTGTAGTCTTGGTAGTTTTAGGTCTTATCTCTTATATTGTAATCAACAAGAGAATCGCAGATTGATATTAATGGAAATAAAAAAGTCCGGGAATATTCATTCCCGGACTTTTTTATTTTATCCTCCGTTTAGTTTTCAACTTCAGGAGTAATCAGTTTGTACCCTTTTCCGTGAATATTGATAATCTCGATAGAGTCATCTTCTTTCAAATGTTTACGCAATTTAGTGATGTATACATCCATACTGCGAGCATTGAAATAGTTATCATCAATCCAGATAGTCTTTAAAGCGAAATCACGTTGCAAGATTTCATTTGCATGTGCACAAAGCAAACCAAGTAATTCCGATTCTTTTGTAGTCAGTTTCGTTTGCTTCCCTTCCGAGGCAAGAATTTGTTTCTGTGTATCGAAAGTAAACTTACCGATTTTATAGATATTACTTTCTTTGTTCTTCTTTCCACGCACACGTCTCAAGATAGCCTCGATTCTGAAAGTCAGTTCTTCCATACTGAAAGGTTTGGTTATGTAGTCATCCGCACCAATCTTAAAACCTTCCAAAATATCTTCTTTCAGTGTTTTTGCTGTCAGAAAAATAATAGGAATTTCCGCATTTGCAGCACGTACATCCTGCGCCAATGTAAATCCGTCTTTCTTAGGCATCATTACATCAAACACACACAAATCATACTTATTCTTCAAGAAAGCCTTATAACCAGCTTCTCCATCCGGATACAACTCAGCAGAATAACCTTTTGCCTGTAAATATTCTCTTAAAAGCATGCCAAGATTTTCGTCATCTTCGCATAATAAAATACGCAGTTTCTCGTCCATATCATTAATTTTTTAATAAAGGTAATGCAATAATAAATTTTGTTCCCACATTCAATTCACTCTCGGCACGGATAGTTCCCTTATGATCCTGAATAATCTTCTTCACATAGGCTAACCCTAATCCGAATCCTTTTACATCGTGCAGATTACCTGTATGCACGCGATAGAACTTATCAAATACCTTTTTAAGGTTTTCTTTTTTTATACCGATACCGTTATCCTGTATAGAAATCATCAACTTTCCCGGTTCATTCCAAGTTCTGACATTTAGCAACAGGTCCTCTTCCGGCTTCTTATACTTCACCGCATTGTCCATCAAATTGAAGATCACATTGGTGATATGCATTTCATCTGCAAATATAACAGGATCAGTGGCCTCAAGGTTCGATGTTATCTTACCATTATATCGTTCCACCTTTAAAGTGAAAGTATTTATCACCCCTGTTATCAACTCGTTCGCATCGATTTCCTTCATCTTAAGCGTTGCTTTCTGCCGGTCGAACATTGACATCTGAAGCACTTTTTCCACTTGGAAACGCAGTCGCTTCGTCTCATCATTGATCACTCCCGATATATGCTGGAACATCTGTGGAGACTTGCCCACCGCAGGATCTTTCAGCATTTGTGCTGCCAGCGAGATAGTCGATATCGGCGTCTTAAACTCATGTGTCATATTGTTGATAAAATCGTTCTTCATTTCTGTCAGTTTCTTCTGACGGAAAACAATATACAACGTGAAAATAAACGTTATCAACAACACGAAAGTAAATATCATAGATGGAATCATAAAACTCACCGAATCAAAAATATAATCTTTTTTTCCGGGGAAATGCACTTTTACGATACTCATCTTGGCCGGCGGATCGTTCTGAAAAAGAGGTTGGGTATAAGAGTCCTCGCTTCCTTTCATTTCAAAATCCGCACAACGGTATACTTCTCGTCCATCTTTATCGATTACTGTAAAGTGGTAAGGCAATTCTATACCATTATTAAGTAGGGCCGACTTCAAGTAATCATCCAAATCCTTAAATCTTACGCGTTCGCCTATCGACTTGTCACTGGCACGATAAACCATTTGCAGTGCTACTTCGTCAAGCAAAACCCGTTGATACATATAACGATTCTTAACCGCATCGAGCAATGACTTCGATGTTTTCGGAATCGTATTTCCACCATGCCTGCGTGAAATCATCATTTTGGGTAACTCCGACGGTTTGTTCGTCATCACTTTCAATTCAAAGTCCGTCATTATTCTTCCATCCGGTGATTTCACCGTAAAACGTTGCGTCTGCTGAACCAAATCCTCTCCTTGTATAGTAGAAGAAGCTGTCAGTGCTTTCCGTTCGGCTTCAGAAATATCCTCTCTCAGCCAACGGTCCGTCTCCGCAAATTCCACATCTTTTGATACCTGATACAGACTATTCCGCACAGAATTATCAAATTGTTCTTTGCGCATCTTTACCATTGCCTCTATATAACTCACTTGCAAGTAAAGTAATCCGAGGAAGGAAAGACCCATTACAATACCTAATATCCAGATTGTTGACTTTTTCATAGCAACAAAATTAACACTCCCTAATTAACACGCCTAACACATTAACCTGTTTTAACCATACATTCTCGTAAATTAACCGAAAGGCGATATTTAGCTCATGTTCTGACGACTATAACAAAACATTCTACCCTTTGGTTTGCAAATTTAATAAAAAATTAAATCTTTCTCTTGAATAATTCCACTTTTCTTAATCATTGTTAAGTAAAAAAGCCGCTTCTCTTTCAAAAGAAAGAAAAGCGGCTAAAGCATTATAAACGAATAATAATTACTCCTCTACCTGTTTGGCTTCGAAGTCCTTAATTAACTTATCCTGTACATCGGACGGTACCAGTTCGTAACTTGCGAATTTCATAATAAACGAAGCACGCCCACCAGTCAAAGAACTCAAGGCCGTAGAGTAAGAAGCCATCTCTTTGAGAGGCACTTTAGCTATGAGTTTCTCAAATCCCTTCTCACTGCTCATGCCCATAATCATAGCACGGCGTCCTTGCAAATCGCCCATTACATCACCCATCTTATCCGACGGAACAAATACTTCCACATCATAAATAGGTTCCAGAATTTTCGGACCGGCATTCTTAAAGGCTTCACTAAACGCGTTACGTCCCGCCAGCATAAAAGAAATTTCATTGGAATCTACCGGGTGCATTTTTCCATCATACACAATCACACGTACATCACGGGCATACGAACCGGTCAACGGCCCTTGCTCCATGCGTGCCATCACTCCCTTCAAGATAGCAGGTAAGAAACGGGCATCGATAGAACCTCCGACGATACTATTGACAAAAACCAATTTTCCTCCCCATTCCAATGGTACCTCTTCAGTACCTTTTACATTGATCTTAAATTCCTGCCCGTTAAATTTGTAAGTATCCGGCACAGGCATTCCTTCCTTGTATGGTTCAACAATAAGATGCACCTCACCAAACTGGCCTGCACCTCCGGATTGCTTTTTATGGCGATAATCGGCACGGGCAGCCTTGGTTATCGTTTCGCGATAAGGTATCTTCGGCTCTTCAAATTTCACCTGAAGTTTTTCATTATTTTCCAGGCGCCATTTCAAAGTACGCAGATGGAATTCTCCCTGTCCGTGTACAATCGTCTGCTTCAATTCCTTAGACTGCTCAACCACCCAAGTCGGATCTTCTTCACGCATACGGTTTAGAATACTCATCATCTTCTCCACATCAGCCTCATTGACAGGTTTGATGGCACGTGAATATTTCGAGTTGGGATATTTGATAAAATTAAATTTATAATCACAATCCTTACCATCCAGCGTATTACCGGTTTTAACATCTTTCAATTTTACAGTAGCTCCGATATCACCGGCTAAAAGTTCCTCCACTTTAATACGATTGGAACCAGCTACCACATAAAGCTGCGCCATACGCTCTTTTGATCCACGGTCGGCATTAACCAAATCGTCGCCTTCGTGCACTTTTCCACTCATTACTTTAAAATAAGACACCTCTCCGATATGAGGTTCGACACTGGTTTTAAAGAAATAGAGGGAAGTAGGCCCATTAGCATCGGGTGCCACCTCTTTGCCTTCGGTGTTCGTTACTTTAGGCATTTCAGAAACGAACGGAACAACATTACCCAAAAACTCCATTAAACGGCGTACACCCATATCCTTACCCGCACATACACAGAAGACAGGGAACATTCCACGAGCCGCAAGCCCTTTACGGATTCCTTCACGCATTTCATCTTCGGTCAATGAATCCTGTTCAAAGAATTTTTCCATCAGTCCCTCATCATTTTCGGCAGCTGCTTCTACAAGCGCCTTGTGCAATTCCATAGCCTTATCCATTTCTTCGGCCGGAACATCCTCAATGATAGGAGCACCTCCTTCGGGTTTCCATGAATACTTCTTCATCAACAGAACATCGATAAGGGCGTTAAAGCCGGGACCTGTAGCAATAGGATACTGGATAGGAACAACTTTTGAGCCATAAGCCTCTCTTAACTGTTCCAAGATATTATCATAGTCGCATTTATCATTATCAAGCTGGTTGACAAGGAAAATAACGGGTTTATTCAATTTTTCAGTGTAACGGAAATGATTCTGTGTACCGACTTCGATGCCATATTGGCCATTAAGAAGAAGAATTGCTGTATCGGTCACATTAAGTGCAGTAACTGTGCCTCCTACAAAGTCATCCGAACCCGGACAGTCTATCATATTCAGCTTTTTATTGTTCCATTCTACATGGAATACGGTAGAGAAAACGGAGTAGCCATACTCTTGTTCAACAGGGAAATAATCACTAACTGTATTTTTTGCGGCAATTGTTCCGCGACGTTTTATAACACCACTCTCGAAAAGCATTGCTTCCACGAGAGTGGTTTTCCCAGAGCCAGAACTTCCCAATAAGGCGATGTTCTTAATTTCGTTAGTCTGATATACCTTCATAATATATAAGATTTAAATGAATTACTCAGTATGTTCTCACATACCATTATTTTAGTGTGGCGCAAATTAGGAATTAATAAGGGGAAAAGCAACAAAGAGCACTGTGTTACTAAACAATGTTATGTAACACGTTATGGAAATAAACAAAACGGGAAGAAGCTGTTCGCAGAGTAAAAAAGGTTAAATGCCGAACGACCACTTTTTGTAGAGATGCATGGCATACAACCTCTACGAAGGATGTGAAATTTAAACAGGCATTCAATTATCCTATTTTGTCGCAATTTCAGTTTGTATTTCCTTAAGCCAGGGGGATGTGAATTTTACTTTTATTATTCCTTCTGCTCCGGAAGCCTGTATATATGCCAGCAACCGTCCATGAAACACACGCTGAACGTGATCTGTATAATCTCCCATATCAGAGTTATTACTCGCTTCCAACCCCAAAAGCCGTGCAGGGCCAACTATATGACACGTTATTTCATCATCTGAAATCATCACCGGAATACCCTCTTCATCTACCACCTCTAAACTTACCTGAGCCAGCCCCTTATCTTTGGATATAACATTATTCTGATGTACAATTTTCAATGCATAAGGCCGGCCTGAAAATTGTCCTCGCACACTCCAATCATGCGGCAAGTCAACTTTTAACCAATTCTGATTTGCGTCAGGAAGCTCCGGAGAATCATTTAAGATGAACTGCCAATCGTCCGTTATTAATTCTTTTTTTCCAAACATCGGATCGGCAAATAGATCATCAGATAGAAATATTGATAGAACTATCAATATCAATGCACTTAATTTTCTTTTCATACCTATTGTTTTTGTGTCTAAAGATGCAGTTTCTTTTTAAAACCGCATCTTTAAAATTATTTCTTCACGATCTTTTGTATTCTATAGCCTTCATCAGTTTCTATACTTGCGATATATATACCGGCGGAAAATCCCGGCAAAAACAACTTGCACATATTATCATTGATACCTGCCTGCTGATAAACTACTTTTCCATAAACATCATATACTGTGATATTTCGTATCGTATTTCTACTGTTGACAGTTGCTTCATCAACGATAGGATTAGGATAAATATGGATATTTATCTCCTCTGGTTCTTCTGTTATTGAAGAAAGAACGGTAGATTCCGAAACAAATGTTACTATAGAAAGAGGAGGCAAGATAAATGTTTCCCCTTCCTTGATTTTCGGATAAGCTCTCATATCATCATTATCAGAAGTAATATAAGGAGTAAATTCTAAACCGCTATTAGCAGATACAGGCAGATTTTCTACTGCCAACTCAATCCTGCTTTGAGTGATCTTTGAATTTGCTGCAACAATAATAACCTGATTGGTTTCTTCATCAATATATGCAGAATACATATCATTTCTCAGCGCTGCTATGACGCTTAAATTATCAGAACGATTTACCTCCACCCGTTTCATTCCCGGACGTACAAAGCGGGAGTACTGCCCAAGTGTATAAAGAAGTTTTGTATCGTTGTAAAAACCATCTGTCATATCTTTTGTTGTCATCGTCTCAAGCAATGCAAAGCGGCTTTCTCCCAAATGTTTTCCTTGGCTGAAAGCAGTCCACCAGTGCCATCCGGTAGCATTACCCACTGATAAATCGACATGCAACATACGGGCAAGGGCTATTGCACACTCTATCTCACGAAAGTTTCCTACTATGCCACCAGGATGTCCCCAAGTATAACCGCCGTCTAAAAGACTGTATTCGGTCTGAAAATACTCGAGCTTGTCATCTGTCGCCTCCATTACTTCCCGAAGATGTACACGGCTATTATACATATCTTCCGGATTACGGTCGCTCCAATAACTATGTCCGGATGCCACATAAGAAACATTCGGTAACCCACCTACTTTCATATCCGGTTCTTCGTTACCCCAGAATTTCGGTATTTGAGCTATTAAGCTGCCAATCGCACCGCCTTCTGCAATAGACACTTCCGTTGTGAGCTTTCTGGAAACAAATACCCTACTCATACTTTTCGTAACATCTGCAATTTGCTGGTCAGTAGCAGGCGATCCTTCCTGACCGGCCCATCCGTCACCTCCGGGTCCCCATTGATATTGCGGTTCGTTTATCGGGCTGATATAATCGAAATGAATACCTTCCTTATCAAAATGCTCTACGACATCGGCAGTAAACGATGCAAAATTATCGTATTTATCAGATGCAAGAATATAATCCCATCCGTTTTCCTGATTGAAAGCATATCCGTGTTTAGTAAAATATACGGGGGGAGAATTCATGAAACCGACAATATCTTCTACTTCATAATCCAGTACAGCTTTCTTGAGAAACCATTGTTGTCCTTTTTGTTTCTCTCAATTGTAAGTACCATCAGGATTCATGAAACATTCAGTACGTTTACTGGGTCCCGCTATTTTGCTTTCTTCGCCCTGCTCCGCAGACCCCGAACCGATATTAAACCTCCAGCAAGACAATCCGATCCCCTTAGGATTTCCTTCGTTATCAAATTCTTTGCTGAAAAGCAGTTCCGCGAGCCGATTCTTTTTTTCTTCGGGCCAGTACTTACCTAATACGTCGGCATCCCAAGCATCGGAAGCACCAAAATTACGTATAGTTTGATGTTTATTGGCAAAATCAACAGTTATACTTAAGGAAGTAAGATTACTTTTATAATATTCGTTTACCCCGTCCGGTCTCATTGCATAATTTTCCACTACGAATTCATCATAAAGCCCACCTGCACTTTTTGAAGCAGTGGTACTTCCCAAGCTCCACTGATTCAATCCCAAACTATAAGTTTCCACCCCTGCGTTTACAATGATTTGTTTGCCATTCTGATAAATTCGCATATTATTCTGGGCAGTCATGGAGTAGAAAATACTTATGGCATTCCATTCATCAGATTCAAGTTTTTCCTGGCTTACTGTTTCATTCTTTACACCATTCTTTATCGTTTCCAGTACAAGGTAAGCCGCATCACCATCGACTTTTATTTTAATACCATAGCTGTTGTCATCGTCTTTTGAAGACTGATAGATATATTTTCCATCATCGGTGGCACCAATCGATTCTTTTTTATACAAAAAGTTTATGGTTGACGAACCGTTAGATAAGATATTATCAGAGAAATTCAGTTGTCCCCCTGCATCTATTTTTACGGCCGGCCCTCTTTGACCGTCACGAACAAATGAATATTTAAAGCCATCAAGAGTTATACGCCTGCCTTCTTCATTCAAATTATTATCAAAATGAAAGGTAAGAGGCCCTTCTCCAAGTGGTTCCGTGATAGCTTCACCTGCATATATTTGGGAAACCTGACTCTGGCTCAACGGATAATGATAAATATTAATATCATCTATCGAACCAGTCGACGGATGTAGCTCACGGTTAGGATTCATTCCAAAAAACAGATGTGTCAGATTCATAAGAGATAAAGAGACAAAAATATTCTTTATTCCCACTTTCTCACCATCCAGATAATAACTCCAAGAGGTTTCGTGTACTACTAAGACAACATGATGCCACGCATCATTCACATCTATACACGGACCGTACAACGGTTCCCAAACACCCGAATTGAATGTTCTGGCATCGCAAACAACACCACTTAGCGAATCATCAAATCCATATACAGGCATAAAATAAATATTGCTACCGTCAACGGAATTATAGAATTCAAAGATCTGTTTCCAACTAACCTTAGAATCATCCCGTGAACTACGCTTATACCAAAAAGAAAGGGACATTGTGTCTCCCATAACAGGTGCGGGCACCATTACAGCATGTTGACGCTTATCGCCACTAAAATAAAGAACTTTTCCACGGACAGCGTCTTCCACAATCCTGGCACCATTTTTCAACTCCAAGCTTGTATTAGCCTGTCTGTCGATCACGCCTTGTTCAAAGTCATATGAAGCATATAGTTTATAATCAGCATAATTTTGTGCAGACAAACATAGCGGCAAAACCAAGGCGAGATATATGAGTATTTTTTTTAAGGTCATATTTGTATTAGATATTTATATTGTTTACTATTTTCACTGACATTATCATATTATCAATATTCTCAGTGTACATAATGCAAATGCCTGTATTCAGGTCAGCAACATCAATTCCCGATTCATTTTTTTTATTATACAGCTCAGTCTGTTCAATCACAACTCCTTCAATAGAGAAATCTCTATCGGATTTCGGTACAGGACAAATGTCTTTTACAGGAGAAATACCGGTCAGTCTCCCCAATAGTGCTAAACTCTTTTTCATACATATTAAAATTAAAGTGAAACAATTTATTCAAACAAAGCGTTGTCCAAAACAGTTTATCTTAAATCCAAGATCACCTAATCTCCCTCACCCTCTGTTCTATTATTGCAAATCTATGTATTTAACAGCAAAGCAATAGACCAAAAATCGTGCAACGATAAGCGCTAAATCGTGCATACAAAATGAATCGGTCTTTCAGAAATCAGATTCATCCCCATCGCGCCCCTGAAACATACCAAATCATTCAAATATAGACAGTGAATCGTGCAAAGAAGTTTTTATCATCAGCGAAATAGAAATTAAATAGTATATTTGACGGTCAATAATTGAAGAAGTTAAGTACTTATTTCCAAACACATATGCAAATGATGAAAAGCCTGTTGACAAGTCTCGTCCTTATTTTCTCCTCTTTTCTATATTCTCAAAATTATTATGTCAAACAATTGGGAATAGAACAAGGCTTATCGAATAACAGTGTTGTAAACATCACTCAGGATAAAGACGGTTTTCTGTGGTTTGCCACCGAAGAAGGGCTCAATAAATTTGACGGCAACCGTTTCATTAACTATTACAAACACACGAACCATATTAGTGGTAATGAACTTAACAGTATCTATGCCGATCCTACAGAACCGATTATCTGGATAGCAACTCAACGGGCGGGCATGAATGCATACAATTATGAAAAAGATGAATTAACCGTATTTACACATGACGACTCCAATCCTAATAGCCTCATCACAAACGACGTTACACATATCTCACCTGCAAGTGACGGCAATTTATGGCTCAGTACTTATCATAGGGGAATAGAATACTTCAATAAGAACACCGGAGAATTTACTCATTACAATACCACGACTTTGCCCAATTTACCATCCAACAATGTTTGGACGGTAGTAGAAGACGGTAATGGAAAAATATACATTGGCCACGTAGAACATGGAATGAGTATTGTTTCATTGAAAACCAAACGTGTAAAGAATTTCAAGTATAATCCCGACAATAAAAACGGTATACCCGGAAATCATGTTCACTGCATATACAAAGATAGTACCGACAATATATGGATAGGAACTGAAAGGGGAGCTGCTTTATTCGACACCCAAACAGAACAATTTTTCTCCATAAATCAAATAGCCAATATTCCCTCAACGTCTACAGTTTTCGATATCCGGCAAATGGATAATAAAAAAATCTGGATGGCCACCGAACTAAACGGTATCTTTATCGTAGATATCAAGCAACAATTATTCCTCCCGCAAAATCAGTTTAATCTGGAACATCTCACAGTGGGAAGCAATAATTATAGTTTATCCAATCCGACAGCGAGGTGTTTATTTCAAGATTCTTTCAAAAACATCTGGATAGGCACCTATGGGGGCGGTATTAATTTTATAGGCCACACTCCGCCTTTTTTCAAAAGCCACAGCTATTCTCCAATTAAAGATTATAAAAACAGTCTTAGTAATCGGGGCGTATTGAGTTTATGTACAGACAAAGACAATAAGTTATGGATCGGTACTGACGGAGGGGGAATCAATGTCTTTGAAAAAGACAATCGCACGGTCATCTATAACGAAGAAAATGGGAAACTGAGCCATAATTCTATTATAAGCGAATATTGCGATTCTCAAAACAATATATGGATAGGAACCTTCATGGGTGGTATAGATATCTACGATCATAATAAAAAAAACTTTTCCCATGCCAGCCTTAAAGAGATCTCTTCCTGTGACGCCCGTTGTTTTTATGAAGACAACAAAAACAATATGTGGATAGGAACCAGTTCGGGAATATTTATTGTTAACACTCAAACTTATGAAAACATAATGCATTATACCACTGAGAATTCTTCTCTTCCAGAAAATACCATACGCAGCCTCATTCAAGATACAAAAGGAAGAATCTGGATAGGTACCTTCGGACAAGGATTATCCATCCTCACCAACGAAATGAAATCCATCTGTCATTTCAATGAATACAACGGCTTCTGTTCCAATAGCATAAATTATATTTTCAGAGACTCTGAGAGTAGAATCTGGATAGCGACAGGCGATGGATTAGTCTGTTTCCCAGCCAATAAAATTCACGAATACAAAGTTTATAACCGGCAAGACGGCATTTACAACTCCTATATTCGCGCCATTACCGAAGATGGTGAGGGTAACATCTGGTTTAGCACCAATGCAGGTATCAGTTGCTATATCACGGCAACCGGACAATTCATAAACTACAACTATTTCGACAAAACGCCAATAGGCAATTTCTCCAGCGCAGCCGTAACAAAAGATGAAAATGGTATCATTTATTTCGGCTCAATAAATGGTGCCCGCTATTTTGATCCGGTTACCGTATTAAGTAACCGTGAGGTATCTCCTGTCATCATCACCGAGATGAAAATATTCGAAGAACAATCCGCACATAAAGATAATAACACTATAAACTTTTATGGCCAAAACAATGAAACCATACAACTAACTTACAAACAAAACACTTTTAATCTGGCATATAGCGTTCTTGATTATTCTCAAGCTAATTGGATAGATTACGCATACCGTTTGAAAGGTTTTGATGACTCATGGTACACCGTCAACGAAAATACGGTAATGTTCCACAACATTCCACCGGGAGAGTATGAATTTCAAGTGAAAACACGGATACATAATCAGAAATGGTCTGGCGAGATCAATATTCTTCCTATTCACATTACTCCCCCCATCTGGCTATCATGGTGGGCAAAAGTGCTTTATTTTATTCTCGCAGGATATATCATTTTCTATCTTCTTAATCTTTATAAGAAAAAAGTAGATATGCAAAGTTTTTATGAACTGGAAAAGAAGAATCATGAACATGAACAGGAACTTAACAACGAACGTTTACGCTTTTATACCAATATCACTCATGAATTACGCACCCCGTTAACCCTAATTCTGGGACCACTGGAAGATTTTCAGGAAGACAAAGAACTGCTTCCACATCAACGTAAGAAAATATCTATCATTCACAACAGTGCTATTCGGCTTTTAAACCTGATTAATCAGATACTTGAATTCCGTAAAACAGAGACGCAAAATAAAAAACTTTGTGTGAGTAAAGACAATCTTGCAGCACTGGTTACAGAGGTCAGTCTGAGATATAAAGAACTGAACTTGAATAAAGAAGTTGAATTTAACATAACAATTGAGCCTGAACCGCTTTCGCTCTATTTCGACAGAGAAATAGTAACTATGATACTTGATAACCTAATTTCCAATGCCGCCAAATATACTGAAAAAGGTTATATCAATATCTCACTCTATACTACCCGAAAAAATGATACGGACTATGTAGAAATCAAAGTTTCTGATACGGGACAAGGTATATCCGCAGATGAGTTACCACATATTTTCGAAAGATATTATCAGGCCAGAAGTGACCGCCAGGCATCGGGTACCGGTATCGGCTTAGCATTAGTTAAAAACCTTGCCAAACTACATCAAGGAGAAATATATGCGGAAAGCGTTCCGGGCGAAGGGAGCAGCTTCTACTTTTCTCTTATTATGCATAACATATACCCCAATGCCCTACATACAGATTCTGGTGAAAAGGCCCCGAAAGGCAATACGGAAATAGAATCGGCAGAGGTAGTGCCCACTGATGATATTCCTTGCGAAAAACCAATCTTGCTGGTGGTAGAAGACAATTCTGATATATGCGAATATATATCAGAATCATTCTCCGACTCATTTGATGTAGTAACCGCAAGCGAAGGAGAAGCCGGTTGCCGTGCCGCCATCGCACATATCCCCGACATTATAGTAACGGATATCATGATGACCGGAATGAACGGTATCACTTTCTGTAAAATCATAAAAGAAGATGTACGTACAAGTCATATCCCAGTCATAATGCTTACCGCAAAAGACTCTTTGCAGAATAAAGAGGAAGGTTATCAGGCAGGTGCCGACTCTTATCTGACAAAACCATTTAGTGCAAGTTTATTGAGAAGCCGTATCTACAACTTATTGGAATCCCGCAGAAAATTAGCCAATCAGTTTAACTCCAACTTAAATATAAATTCTGATAAATGTATAATGCTCCATGAGTCTCTGAACCGACTGGATGACGAGTTCATACAAAAGATAACGCAAATCATTGAAGATAATCTGCAATCGGAAAAAATAGACGTAGCCTATCTATCAGACAAACTATGCATGAGCAAATCTACTCTCTACCGAAAAGTGAAAGCCTTGACCGGAATTTCAACAAATGAATATGTACGGAAAATAAAAATGAAGAATGCAGAAAAATTGATACTGGAAGGTAGATATACCATTTCTGAAATAGCTTTCAAGGTGGGAGTAAACAGTCCGGTCTATTTCAGGCAATGTTTTAAAGAGGAATTCGGAATATCGCCATCGGAATACTTAAAAGGATTGAAAGGAGAAGAAACAGTTTAGAGCCTGAACAATTCATAACCAACAGTAAATAAATGGTTATTAAGTAGTTAAGTAGTAAGTAGTTAAGTAGTTAAGTAGTAAGCAAGTAGGAAAGAATAAAAGCTTTCTACCTACCAACAGGAAGTTTATACCGAATGATAAGAGATTTTTCTTCCAATACCTTATCCACAATAAATGTACTAAATTACAGCGTTCACATAAATAAGCAGAAGCGATAACCGGTTTCTGAACCTAAAGTCTTACATTTGCAAAAGTAAACAACATAACCGGATTATGGCAGGTATCTACATTCATATCCCTTTTTGTAAAACCCGTTGTATTTATTGTGATTTCTATTCCACTACCCTCAGTGAATTCAAAGGACGATATATCCAAACCCTTTGCCGGGAATTGGAAATACGCCGGGACTATCTGCAAGGTGCCCCCATCGAGACAATTTATTTAGGAGGAGGTACTCCATCGCAACTAACACAAGAAGACTTCTTACAGATTTTCGAAACAATCGAAAGAGTTTATGGTATGAAGCAGGTACGCGAGATTACCCTTGAAGCCAATCCCGACGACCTTACTCCGGAGTATACACGGATGCTTGCCACCCTGCCTTTCAACCGTATCAGCATGGGGATACAGACTTTCAATGAGAAAACTTTGCAATTGCTTAAGCGACGTCACACCGCCCCGCAAGCCATCGCAGCCGTAGAGCATTGCAGGAAAGCAGGGTTCCAAAATATAAGTATCGACCTCATCTACGGACTCCCCGGAGAAACAGCAGAAAGTTGGAAATACGATCTGAAGCAGGCTATCGCCTTGAATGTGGAACATATATCGGCCTATCATCTGATATATGAGGAAGGTACCCCCATGTATAATATGTTACAGCAGCATCGTATCAGCGAAGTAGACGAAGAAAGCAGTGTCGGGTTCTTTTCCGAACTTATTGACCAATTAACGACCGCCGGATATGAGCATTACGAAATATCCAATTTCAGCCGCCCCGGATATCACTCGCAGCATAATACGGCATATTGGAAAAACATTCCTTATTTAGGCTGCGGACCGTCAGCGCACTCTTTCAACCGCCAGGAACGAGAATGGAACATAGCTTCACTGAATGATTATATAAACGGCATAGAAAACGGGAAACGAATTTACGAGACGGAAGATCTGAACACAGTGACACGATACAATGAGTTTATCATTACCTCATTACGCACTTGTTGGGGCATTCCTCTCGCGAAACTAAAAGAAGAATTCGGTACCGAATTGTGGCAATATTGCCTCGACTCGGCTGCCTTATCCCTTAAAAACGGGAAGTTAATCGAGAAAGACAATGCCTTGCGCCTTACGCGGGAAGGGATATTCATATCCGACAGTATCATGAGCGACCTGCTCAAAATAGAGGAGTAGAAAGAGCCATGACCGAATCCGAAGTACGAAAGCTATTGCGACAAATGAAGGAATGGGACTCTCAGACCGCATTCCGCAGATTCTACGATTTAACCTACGACCGCCTGTTTCGTATTGCCTACTATTACGTAAAACGGGAGGAATGGTCACAGGAAATCGTACTCGATATTTTCCTAAAACTTTGGGAGCAACGCAACACATTGCCCGAAGTCAGAAATATTGAAGACTATTGCTTTGTTATCACCAAGAATGCTTCCCTCAACTATCTGGAGAAGGAAATGCGCCGAAGTGCTTATACCGACAACGAACTTCCCGAATCGCCGGAAAGCGACTATAATCCCGAAGACGAACTTATCAGCGAAGAGTTGTTCGCCCGCTATGTAAAAGCATTGGACCGTCTGCCTGAGCGTTGCCGGGAGGTATTTATCCGCATACGGGAAGAAAAACAGAGCTATGCACAAGTGGCCGAAGAATTAGGTATCAGTACTAAAACAGTAGATGCCCAATTGCAGAAAGCCACCGGTCGATTGAAAGAGATGATTATGTCTGTCGAAATAGATTAACATTTATTTAGAGATAAAGGATAGGGAATTATCATCGTCCCACTGTCTTTATCAATGAACAATGTTTATTATTTATTAGACTAACGTATGAAACGATTCTATTTTCAAACAACCGTAGTGTTGTTAGTAAGCCTCTTATTATTGGCATGTGATGACAAAAACAAGAACTACCCTACCGACTATGTAGGCTTCGAGCATTCTATGCAATCTCACTTCTACAGCAAAAGTGACAAAGAAGAAACAATAGAAGTAAAAGTGATTGCCGTTGATAAAAAGAAAGAGGATAGAGAAGTTAAATTAAGTATCAACCGGTCTGCTATACCGGGAATAGGCGTGGTGTGCAAGCTAAATAATGACCGGTTAATAATAAAAGCCGGAAAGAAAGAAGCCAAAGCCACTATCACACTTTTTCCGGGAAAGGCCATTAAAGGGGAAATCATCCAGATAGTCTGTACGCCTTTATGGGAAGGCGGACAAACATCAAAAATGTCTATCGAGCTGATACCCAAATAGAAAACAATGAAATATACAGCAACAGAAGCAGAAAAAATACTGGAAAAGCTCATCGCCTCCACCCGTTCGCCCAGAGGACGCTTTTCGGCAGAAAAAAGTTACGCATTGCTAAAAAAACGGCTTCCGCAAAAAGAACAACGCATGTTGAGCATGCGTAAAGTGCGCGTTTTCGCAATAGCTGCCACCGTGGCATTATTCTGTACAATGGGATGGGTCGTCTATGAATACATGCTCCCGGTCGGCCTGTATACGATCTCCACTCTGACCGAATGCAAAAACGTAAAACTGCCGGATGGAACAGAAGTGACTTTAAACCATTTTTCTTCACTCACTTATCCGGAACGTTTTCGCGGCAAACATCGTAAAGTGACGCTAAAAGGTGAAGGCTATTTCGAAGTGAGCAAAAGCAAAGAGCACCCGTTCATTGTGCAGGCCGAAGCTGTCAAAGTACGGGTATTGGGCACACACTTCAATATTGAAGCCTACCCCGGTGATCCGGAAGTAAAGACAACTCTTTTCGAAGGATCCGTTGCCGTAAGCACCGCCAGTCATCCGGAAGGCATCGTACTACGTCCCAACGAGAGCGCCATATATAATAAGAAGAAAGAAAGTCTGACCCGTGAAACAGAGAAGAATGTTTCTGAAGAAATCGCATGGCAAAACGGTATATTCATTTTCAATCATCTCCCTCTGCAGGAAATCGTACGGGAGTTGAGCAACTCATTCGGAGTAAAAATAAAGATAGAAAATAAGAAGCTGCGCAACTACCGGCTTACTGCCAAATTTACCGATGGAGAAAGCCTGGAAGACATTCTGTATCTGTTGCAACAAGGAAGGGATTTCAAATATAAACAAACCGATAAAGGAATAACAATCAATTGATGTGCCACCGGATCATGGTAATATCACACCAGACATCCCGACCGGCACATGAATGCACGGACTTATAAAACAAGCCACTCACAAGAAAATATGAACAAATCTCATATACCCCTGTATGTCGAGAATCTGATTCTGACATGCGGAATACTTTTTTTCTCATTACAAATGCAAGCGCAAAAAAACGATACCCAATTATCATTCAGCATTCGTAATGCCAGCCTTGAAGAATTTATCAAATACTTGGAAAATTCTACCGGCTTCTCATTCATCTACGGTGAAGAGGTGAAAATCAACCGCCGCATCACACTCGAAGTAAAACAAAAGACGATACGGGAAATTCTCGACCAAGCTTTTAAGAATGAACCGATAGGTTATCAGATTGCCGGACAGCACATTCTTCTGCAAAAGAAAAAACAAAAGCCGGTAAGCCGCAAGTTCACAATCAGCGGATATGTGACAGACGGGACGTCCGCCGAGACGTTGATTGGCGCTAACATCCTTGAGAGTCGTCACAAACAAGGCACTACTACCAATCCTTACGGCTTTTACAGCATCACCCTGCCCATGGGAGAAACAGAACTCAGTTTCTCTTATTTGGGATACGAAACCCAGTATCACACGCTGGCACTGAATAAAGACACAGTACTCAACGTCCTCATGCAAGACAATAACCAATTGGAAGAAGTAGTGATTGTATCCGACAAGACAGAAGCAGGGATTACTGCCACACAAATGGGAGCCATAGAAATCCCGATGGCACAAATAAAGAATACACCCGGTGCTTTGGGAGAAGCGGATGTAATGAAAACCATCCAGTTGATGCCGGGAGTACAAGCTGGAGTCGAGGGTTCGGCCGGATTGTACGTACGTGGCGGCGGTCCGGATCAAAATCTGATTCTTCTGGATGGAATACCCATATACAATGTAGATCACCTATTCGGTTTCTTCTCGGTTTTTACACCGGAAGCCGTAAAAAAAGTAACATTTTTCAAAAGTTCCTTTCCTGCACGTTTTGGCGGCCGCCTTTCATCAGTAGTAGACGTACGTAGCAACGACGGAGACATGAAGAAATTTCATGGTACGCTCAGCGTAGGACTGCTCGCAAGCAAACTACAATTGGAAGGTCCTATCATCAAAGACAAAACGTCCTTCAATCTTTCGGCACGA
>UMKX01086649.1_pt1 | contig 18623 bp, 21 predicted proteins | sample 1966471 | NCBI WGS metagenome assembly UMKX01 (sample SAMEA4836188, study PRJEB28245) | human gut metagenome | biome: gut microbiome; material: fecal sample | place: Denmark | collected 2008
TAATATAGGAACACCTATTTGAATAATTGGAATTATACCAAATTTAATAAGTCTAATTAATGGTGCTAAATCACTACACGTATCTAAAAATAACATAATTTTCCTCCCTCAATACATACATATTATATAATACTTTTTATATAATGTCAATTTATTTAATTATTATTTACATTTTTAACATTATATTTCTTGTATAACATTTATAATCATAGGTTTATTACCAGCTTGTTCAAATAAAAATTTTGATAATTCATCTCTAATAGTATTCTTTATTTTTGTATAATCAACATAACCATTATGAGTATTATCCAAAATAATACTAGAGCAAATATTTTTCATATCATCTATAAGTTGAACAGAATCTTTTACATAAATAAATCCCCTAGTAAGTATTTCTGGTCCTGCTATTATTTGTTTACTTTTCTTATCAATCGTTGCAGACACTATAACTATACCATTATTAGATAACAATTCTCTATCTTTAAGTACCAATTCCCCAATATCATTAGAAGAATCTCCATCAATAGATATATTACCTACCCTTACCTCTTTAAATTCATCCATTAATTTACCATCAACAATAGTAGCAACACTTCCATTTTCTTTCAAAATAATATTATCCTTATCTACCCCAACCATACAAGCCAAATCTCCATTAGCAACTTGTTCTGAATATTCACCTTTAATTGGAAAATAATACTTAGGATTCATAAGTTCTATCATCATCATAAGATCCTCTTTAGAAGCATGATATGATAAATATTTCTTCGGAGATAAAACAACCGCTTCACACCCTATCTTAGCAATCTTATCTAATAACTTATAAAAAGTCTTTTCTCTACCCTCATACACAGGTGTAGCTAAAAATACCGTATCACTACTTGTTAAAGTAACATATTTATCATAACCATCTACTATTTTCAAAATATTATAATAAGGTTTATATCTCTCATTAGAATTTAATATAACAACATTTTCATCATTAATATTAGATAAATCTCCAATATATTTACTATCAATATGTAAATAATCTTCTTTAATAGCATTATCTATTATATTTTGTAGTCTTTTTCCCATAACAACTATTTTTCTATCTGTCTTTTCTACTTCATTAAATAATTCTTGTATTCTATATAAATGAGAATTTAAGACATTAAATATAATTCTTCCATTACTTTTTACTAAAGTTTCCCTAATTAATGATTGTATCCTATGATTTGGAGCCGTATATCCTTCTTTATTAGCATACAAAGACTCAGACATTAAACACAATACCCCTTGCTTACCAATATATGCTAACTTACCTAAATCTGTTTTATATGCTCCCCTCATCGTTGAATCAAATACAAAATCAGAAGCATAAAATATTATTCCATCAGGAGTATAAATAGCATACCCAAAATTATCTGGAATAGAATGTGATAAAGAAACAGGATAAACCTTTAAATTACCAACATCTACTGGTTTATTAGCCTCGATTTTTACCAAAGAAGAAATACTCTTATCATATTCTAATAATTCCTGTTTAACAATATTATATGTAAATGGAGAAGCATATATAGGTATATTAGGTAAATAATCTATAATATCTGTAATTGCTCCCACATTCTCATCATGACCATGTGTTAAAAATATTCCTCTAATTCTTTCTTTGTTCTGTTTCAAATAATCAATATTAGGAATCATATAATCTATTCCCAATGTCTGTTCATCAGCATACTGAAGTCCAGCTTCAAGAACAAGTATATCATCATCAACACAGACAACATACATGTTTTTTCCATTTTCATTTAGTCCACCTAAACTAAATATATTAATTTTACTCATTTTTCTCCTTTCCAAATAAAGTATAAAAGACTAAAAAATTATAACAAAAAAAATTACTATTGTCAAACGTCATCAAAAGATAACAGTTGATTTTACTTTTTAATTATGATATAATTTGTAACGTGTTAATCTTTAAAATTTATATTATTTATTTTATATCGGTCAAAATTTTACAAGAAAGTGAGGATTATGAATAAAGAAAAAACAACCCAAGTATTTGCCCTAGGAGGCCTTGGAGAAGTAGGAAAAAATATGTATTGTGTTAAACACAATAATGAAATTATTATCGTTGATGCAGGAGTAATGTTTCCAGAAGACGATTTATTAGGTATTGACTATGTTATACCAGACTTTAGTTATTTAAAAGAACATGAAAATATGATAAAAGGACTATTTATAACACATGGTCATGAAGACCACATTGGAGGAATACCATTTTTACTTAACCAAATAAATATTCCAAAAATATATGCTCCAGTTCAAGCTAAAGAACTTATCTTAAAAAAATTAGAAGAAAGAAATATAAAATATAAAAATATTAAAATTTATGATGAAAATACAACCGTTAAAACAAAATACTTTAATATTGAATTTTTTAGAACAACACACTCTATACCAGACTCTCATGGTCTAGCTATTACTTCTCCTAATGGAGTTATAGTAATGACTGGAGATTTTAAATTTGATTTTACACCAATAGGACCAATGGCTAATTTACATAAAATGGCAGAAATTGGTAAAAAGGGAGTAAAATTATTAATGAGTGATTCTACTAATGCATTAGTAAGTGGCATTTCTGTTAGTGAATCCAAAGTAGATGAAAATCTTGGAGAAATATTTTCTAACTACCAAAATAACAGAATAATCTTAGCAACATTTGCTTCAAATATATATAGACTTAAACACATTGTAGAAACTTGTAAAATTAATAAAAGAAAAATAGCTCTATTTGGTAGAAGTATGGAAACATCTATCGAAATAGCTATAAAATGTGGATATATAAAAGATAAAAGTATATTTATATCAGCAGAAGAAGCTAACCAATTAAATCCTAGCAAAGTATGCCTATTATGTACAGGTAGTCAAGGTGAACCACTTGCCGCTTTATCAAGAATTGCCAATGGAACTCATAAACACATTAAACTTATACCTAATGATATTGTTATTTTCTCATCTTCACCAATACCAGGTAACTCCTCTTCCGTATCAAAAACAATCAATAAATTATACCTAAAAGGAGTAAAAGTATTTACCAATAGCATTAATCAAGAAATACATTCATCAGGACATGCTAATCAGGAAGAATTAAAATTAATGATAAGACTATTTAATCCCGAATATTTTGCACCATATCATGGAGAATACAGAATGTTAAAAGAACATGCCGACTTAGCTATTGACTGTGGTATACCAAAGAAAAACACCTTTATATTAGAAAATGGAGACATTTTAAATATTTCCAATACCTCAATTGTAAAAAAAGGACATATTCAAGCAACTTCAGTATATGTAGATGGTTCAAGAGTTGGAGATGTTAGTAACGTTGTTATAAAAGATAGAGTATTAATGTCAAATAACGGTATCTTATCAATAATTATAAATATAGACTCTAAAAACAAACAATTATTAAGTCCACCATTAATTACTACCCGCGGATATATATTAGTAAATGACAATTTAGATTTAATCAAAGAATTACAAAAAATTAGTGAAAAAATAATTAATAAAATGTTAAAAAATAAAACCATTAATTTTTCTGAAATCAAACAAGAATTAATTAATGAACTTGTTCCTATCCTAAACGAAAAAATTGGTAGAGTTCCAATTATATTACCAGTAATTATGGATATAAAGGGATTTTATGAAAATAGAAAAACTGAGATTACCAATAAGTAATCTTTTTTTCTATACCCCATTATCTAATAACAATATATTAATATGTAAAGATAAATTAAATAATTAAAAAATATTGTCTAAAAATAACATAGATGATATAATAAGAAACGAGGTAAAAGTATGAAAAAGAAGTGTAAAATTAAAAGAAAAATAAGTATCCAAAAAATATTCTGTATTATTAGTATATTATTTATTATAGGATGTTTTATTTTTTATGGAAAAAGATTAATAAAATATTATAAAATATATAATTCAAAAATAGATGGAGAATCAACAGTTTATATGGCAACAGATATTCTAGCAAATACTTCATTAGTATATGAAGGAAATGGTGCATATAGAATAAATGGTAATACCATATATAAAGGTGAAAATGTAGATAACTATGTTAGTTTCTCTAATATGTTATGGCGTATTATTAAGATTAAAAGTGATAATACTATTGTTATGATGCTAGATGACTATATAAATATCTTACCATGGAATGAAGAATATACCGCATTTACAAAATCAGATATTTTTAATTATCTAAATGACATTTTTATAAAATCTTTTAATACCGAAAAATTAGCCAAAACAACTATTTGTGAAGACGATATCAACAGTATGACAACTATTTCATGTAGCAAAATGAATCTAGATAATTATATATCTCTACTAGATATTTCTGACTATGTAAACAGTATTGTTGATGATAAAACATTCTTATCTAAAGAAGATGAAAAAATATGGCTAGCAAATTCAAGTAGTGCTGCAAATAAAGCTTGGCACACCTCAAGTAATACCATAACATTATCAAAACCTAATATTAACTATTTAGTTAAACCTGTCGTAACTTTAGCCAACAATAATGTTTTATTAAGTGGAACAGGCACAAAAGAAAATCCATATATTGTAAAAGAGGATATAAAAGATGTAAGAGTTAGTTCTTATGTAAAACTAGATAACGACTTATATCAAGTATATGACATAGAAAAAGATGTTATAAAACTAGAATCAACAAAGTTAGTTACTACAAGTAGATATTTTAGTAACAATTCAAATATATATGATGAAAATGATACTTACTCTCTTGCATATTATCTAAATAATACTTACTATGAAGAATTACCATACAAAGATAAACTAGTTAAAGGAAAATATTATATTGGCAAATATGAAAATAGTTATAAAGACGTTTTAAGTAAATATACTGAATGTTACATAGGATTACTTAATATTAGTGATTTAAAATTTAATAGCGACTTAGCAAACTATTACTTAACAACACCAATTGATGATGGAGTATATATTTATAATTCAATTCTTGCAAAATCAAGAATTGGCGTAAAAAGACATATAAGACCAACCATCAGTATCAGTAAAGAAAACAAATTTAAAGGAAATGGTACTTTAAATGATCCATTTATATTGGAGGATTAAATATGAAAAAAGTTAACAAAAAAAAGAAAAGAAAATTAAATTGGTTTACCATTGTTATGATCATTATTGATATCTTTGTAGCTGGTTGTTTCTTTCTATTCTATGGACCATATACAGATTTCAAAAATATGATAATATCTACAGCAATGGTTACTAAAACACATCAGTATATTGCTTATACCTTCTATAGTGAAGAAGAAGTAAGTAAAGTTGTAGCACTTAACTCATATATAGTTCCATCTGAAGAAATAAATCTTGATGACATAATTATTGATACTAGTGATAAAAAAATATATAAAGATGAATATGATAAAGCTATATTAGTAAGAAATGAAGGAAATGAAGACTATAAACTAATTAATATTAAAATTTCTAAGTATGATGCATACCTAGTAGCTATATACGACCCATCAAAAGTAACTGCCATAACATCTAAATCATTTAATACAGGTAATGGACAAGAATCTGTTCTAAAGATGTGCAAAAGATATAATGGACTTGTATGCATAAATGGTGGTGGATTTGTTGACTATGGAATGGGCTCTGATATACCTATTGGATATATAATCAAAGATGGTGAAGTTATATGGTCTGATAGTGAAAAACGCGGTAACATAATAGGAATTACATACGAAAATAAACTATCACTAATTAATGCAACAGGTGAAGAAGCAGTAGCATCAGGAATACGTGATGGATTAGAATTTGGACCTTTCTTAATTGTAAATGGACAAAAAATCACTAACAGTTCTGGAGCAGGCGGATATGATAGAGCAGCTCGTGTAGCCATTGCTCAAAGAAAAGATGGCATAATACTATTCTTAGTTACAGATGGTGTTCACAGTAGAGGACCTACCCTAATAGAAATAGCTGATACACTAGAAAAATATGGCGCTTACAACGCAGCAAATTTAGATGGTGGAACATCTTCACAACTAGTTATTAATAATAAATTAATAAATAACCCACTTAATGTCTTTGGAGAAAGAGTTATTGGTGGAAGAAGCGTAGTATCAGGATTTGGACTATTACCATAAAATAAAAAAGAATACACAATATTCTTTTTTATTTTTATAATATTTCTAATAATTTTTTTAATATATTATCTACAATAAATTCCTTAACTTTTTTCCTACTATCTGAAGGAACAACTAACTCCATATCAATAAAATTATTATCCTTAGCACAATAAATCGAAACATATACTATATTATTAGCACCAACTAAGTTATTAGGATCAACCTCATTTATTTTACCAGTAATCCCTACTCCATAACTACTCTTAGAAAATTCACTAATGCACTTAGCCATTTCCCCAGCCACTTCACTACTATAGACAGAATACATATCTATTGTAGTTCTATTAACACCCATCTTAATTTTGTATTCATTAGAATAAGTAACAGCTGAAAATTCAAGAACCTTAGATGAACCACTCACACAAGTAATAGTACTTGCAAAATAACCACCTGTACATGATTCCATAGAAGAAATAGTTTCCCCTCTTTGTATTAATTTTTCTACAACTAACTTTTCATTCATATTTATACTCCACCCTTTTTTAAATAAAAACTTGAACATAATATCCAAGTATATTCTATATCAGTACGAACATAATAGATATTCCTAAACTTAAATTAAATCAGATAATAACTTAATTCTATTTATATATTAACATATACTTTTAAAATAATCTACAATAACTTTTTTTAATAAAAAAACTAGATATTCTATATCTAGTAAATAACATAATTGGTAGCGAGAGGGGGATTCGAACCCTCGACCCTACGGGTATGAACCGTATGCTCTAGCCAACTGAGCTATCTCGCCATAAATCAAGTGCAATATAAATATAACACATTTATTTATCTTTGACAATACCAAATTATATTATTTTTTATTTTTATTGACAAAAAAAATTATGATTGATATCATTTAATTAAAAGGAGTAAAAGTATGAAAAGATTTAATATGATAGATGAAGAATTTATATGTGAAAATTGCCACCAAAAAGTAAATAAATTAAACTATACAGCAAGAGATCATTGTCCATATTGCTTATACTCAAAACACGTTGATATTTTACCAGGAGATAGAAAAAATACATGTAAAGGATTACTAGAACCCATAGGAATAGAAAAATTTAAAAACACTTATAAAATAATTTATAAGTGTACATCTTGTAATAAAATACATAAAAATATTATAGCAAATGATGACAACTACGATTTAATAGTAAAACTATCTGTAATTAATGATTAAATAACTTACTAAATAAATCATAAATAGATGGCAAAAACATTATAGCAACAAATAATATTACAATAATTACCATAAAAACTTTCATTTCTGAAGATATCCTAACTGTCTTCTTTTTATTTGTAACAGGTTTATTATACACTGTACTATCATTTATAATATTAGTTCCATTATCAGAATACACATTAGTAGTAACATTTGTATTTTGAGAAGTATTATTATCTTGAACACTAAAGTTTTGATTGTTGTATGTACCATTATTAGTATTCATACCGTTAAATTGATTATTATTTGCCGATTCATTCATTTTATACACCACCATTATTATTTTGTTGTGGACTATAGACAAAACCACCACTATTCATAGTAGGATTTACCATATCTTGATTAACAGCATTAGGAACACCAATATTTTGATTATTTGGCTGCGTAATTGACTGAGCATCTAAAGAACTATTATTATTTACAGTTTGATAAGAAAAATTAGGTACTGGATTTACTTGCTGCATAGGTTGTTCAAAATTTGGAACTTGATTCACTATAGGAGTTACATTACCTAAATTAGAAACTGGTTCCTGAACGCCAGATTGGTTTACCTGATTAAAATTAGGTACTGGATTTATTTGCTGCATAGGTTGTTCAAAATTTGGAACCTGATTCATTATAGGAGTTACACTACTTAAATTTGGTACTGGCTCCTGAACTACGGATTGGTTTACTTGACCAAAATTTGGAATTGGATTTACCTGTTGTACTGGTTGCTCAAAATTTGGAACTTGATTCATTATAGGAGTTACACTACCTAAATTAGAAACTGGTTCTTGAACTACAGCCTGTCCAAAATTTGGTATAGGACTTACTGATTGATTTGTCGATCCAAAGTTTGGTATTGAACTTACCGGTTGATTTATATTTTCAAAATTAGGTATCGGATTAACCGCTTTATCTAATTGATTAAAATTTGTACTTACATTAACATTATTAGATGTAGAATTATCATAATTAGGCATAGTCATATTATTAACCATAGGCTCTTGGTTAGAAACCATAGTATTAATTGGTTGAACATTTAAAGGTTGTGGCACAGTATTTCCTTGTAAATTAGAATTACTTGGAATATTATTAATTTCTAAATTACTAGGAGGAGCCATAGTATTTAAAGAATTATTAATATTATTAGGTTGAACTTGCATAGAAAGATTTCCTTTGTTAACAGGATTATTACTCTCTTCTTTTATATTTTTTCCTTTTTTCTTACCATTATTTTTATCAGCTAAAAAACCAATTACAGTAATAATTGCAATAAGTATTATTACCAAAAACCATATATAATTATCTTTTATAAATTCAACTATATTCATCTTTTTAATCACCCTCATATTCTAATAAAATAATATCATAAAACTATCACTTTGTAAATAAACATTCTAATTAATTTCAAATCTATCTTTAATAGAAGTATCAATTTCAGATAAAGTACTAACTAATATATCCAAAGATTTTTTATATTGTCCCCTATTAAATAAATCAGTAGCTTCATCAAGATTAACATCAACTTCTTGATAACTACTTCTATACCTATTACCATATACTATTAATCTTTCACACAACATAACTGTTTTTACCATATCATTAGTCTTATTATATATTTTAAAAACCAAATCTCTTGCTGTATCTACCCTAATATTTAATATTTTAATAACAATAGGTTTCTTATTAATTTCTTTAACTATCTCCCTAATAGCTTCATCTGCTTCCTTAAATTCAATAAAATAACTATTAGGAATAATTGGAATCTTATATTCTTTTAATTTAGCCTTAGCCTGCAACAACAATTTCTGTATCATAACATACTGTTCTTTAGCCCTATACTCATCATCTTTCATACTAGTAATTGACTTAAGCCTATAATCCAAATCATCTTGTAATCTATTTAACTTATTAGTAAGTCCTTCTAACTCAACAACAAGTTTAGAATAAGCAAAAGTTCTACCCTTACCATGTTCATACAAAGTTTTATAATCCTCACTTATCTTTTCTAAAGACTTATTAATAACACCAAATTTATTTATTTCATCATCAGATAAATCATAAGTATTCTTTATATCATCTATCTGAATGTAAATATCATATACTATCTTATTAATAGAATCTAATTTATATTTAAATTTCTTAATATTCTCTTTAAATAAATCCTTAGCTTCCCTTTCTTTATCAAAATTAGAAAACAAAGTATTAAAATAATCTAACATTGTCTTTAATTCAATATGAGCATCCCCTATTTCAAACTTAATTAAATTATCAACTATCTCAGATACCTTAGTTTTTATTTCTTTAATATTATACTCAATATTTAAATAATCCAAAGAATACCCATCCCTAGTCATTCTATAATACATAGTATTTAATTCCTCAATTTTACCAGGAATAAGAACCGTAGCCATAAGTACTAAATATGGTGTCTCATCAATATAAACTTTCATATTTTTTACTTCAGTTTCTAAAGATATAACCACTTCTTCAACACCAATATAATCATTCCTATCCATAAATGTTTCAAACTTTCTAAACAATTTATCAATATAAGAAAGTTTTTCCTTAATATTATCTTGTAAAGGGCCATAATCTTTAATATTTCTCTCAAACTTATTTTCTATTTCCCTATATGAAACTTTAAGCTTAGTAACAATATTTCTATTTCTTTCTTCAGACTTGGTTATAACCCTAATTTCTTCAATAAGTTCATTAGTTTGACTTCTAATAATCTCTATATTCATCTCAATCAAAGCAATATTTTTTAATGCTTTATCATACTCTTTTCTATCAATCAAAAAATCAGTTTCTGTAATAAAATCTGTTAAACCATCTATTTTATTTTCTTTAATTTCCTTAAAAGTATTATCCCATTCTTTTAATTTTTCTTTTAAAATATCTGTCTTAACCAATTCACGAACCTTAGATAATTCAGTCAATATAGGTACACCAACCAACTGATTTTTCTCATACTCTAATTTCTCTATAATAGATTTATACTTCTCTTTTTTCTTCTTTTTATATATAGCAAAAGAAATAATAAGCACGATAAAAAGCAACAAAGAAATAACAATAAAAATCATTTTTTTATCCATACTATCACTTCCTTCTTATTACCTATTCTTTATATAGTGTATCATATTTTTCTATTTTTTTATAGTATTTTTTTTAAATTCTTCTAATTTGATAAACTTCTTTTAATTAACTTAGCATGTATTACCGTTCTCTCCTTATCAGAATAACACGTACTTAACGTAAGAATCCTATCATCTTTAGTCAAATTAGTATTAAAATCAAATACACTTCTTTTCTTTATTACATCAAGAAAATCTTCAAATGCACTATCATTTAAAAAATCAGTTGTAATATAATAACTTTCAACAGGTATTTTGTAAACTGAAAATATTTGCCATAAAGTATTTTCTTTTTCTGTAGATATTTTAATAATATGATTATCTTTATTACTATACCAACTATATTTTAATGTATCATTAAGTGAACCAAACATAGTTTTATCAAGTCTACTATGAGCATAAATAATATTATTCTTATCAGATAAATCATTATCATTACGATAATCTAAAAATACCCATCCAGCCTTATTTACACTATTATCAAATGAATGATTTAAATAATAATAATTATCATTAGCCTGTACAAAAGGATAATTAATATTAGTATTATTAACATTTATCCAACCAACAGTATCTTTATTTTTAACCTTTAAATTTCCTATGTCAACATTAATTAAAGGAAAAGTAATATAATACCAATAATCACTTAACTCATCTTCCTCTTCATTAACTAGTTCAGTATTCTCATCATCAATAACCTCTTCTACTTCTATATTTTCAGAAATTTCTTTAATTACAGAAGACATATCCATATTATCTTTAAACCAAAATAATATCTTTAAAAGAGAATAAACCAAAACAACAATAAACACCAAAGTTAAAAATATCAAAACCCATTTTTCCCATTTTTTCTTCTTTTTTGCAACGTTTTTCAAAGAAAGATTATTTCCATTCGTTTCATAAAAAATATCCATTTCTATACTATCAGTCTTATTATATACAATATTCTTATTCATATAATTCACCTTACTATATAATTTTACCATTTATACAAAAAGAAGTAAATTAATGAAATAATTTTTTTATAATAATTATAATAAAAAAAGCTAAAAATTAATTTAGCTCTTTAAACAACTACTTACCAACAGGTAAAACACTTATTGACTTGGCTACTTCTAAAATTTCAGAAGAATCCATTGTATCACTAACCACATAATATTCTATACCATTACTAAACCAATTAGCTGAATTATCATTTATAACTGCAAGTGAAGCACCAATAAGTTCAACTTCTCCATATGTTGGTATTATTTCAGGACTATTAGTTATAGAAACCGTTTCCTCTACCAAAACGAAAGAACTATCACCAGCAAATGTCAATATAAGTCTCTCTCCATTATCTACCTTTACTTTTTCCTGATTAGCCAAATAAGTATTCGTAGGTAAATACATTGGATAAATTATATCATCGATTGTAGCTGTCTCTTTTGTTTCAGTTTCTGTATTTTGTTGTTCTTCATTCTTCTCTTCTTTAACTTCCGTATCTAAAATTGAACTTAAATCAAAATATGTATCATTAAAATCTGCTTTTAAATCTATTTTATTAAATACCATCTTAATTTCCACATTACCATCTTTGTCTAAAACTTCTACCCTAGTAGGCAAATTATTTGCATTAAAATATATTTTTTGTTTTTCTAATTTTGGACTATTTGGATAATTAACCCTAGTAGTAAAGACATATTCATTATCTTTAGTTTCAAAAACTCTTTCTTCATCATTATTAATATCATCTAACAAGCTAGATAACAAATATACCTGTGAATTATTATAAGGCCAATCACTTTGAAACTTAAAACTTTTATTTAATGACGGAGTAACAACATAAACTATCAAAGGTTTAATTTTTTTCTATTTTTAATAACCATTTTCAAATGGCTTAAACTTATAATATATATCTACATTTTTATTTTCATCTATAACTATCTTATCTATGATACTAGATAATAATTGTACACTAGGCTTTTTCATAGATAAATATTCTTTTATAACACTATCATACTTCTTATTATTATCAGTTATATTATTCTTTATATTATATATTTTAGTCTTTATTTCCCTTATCTCGTTTTGTTTAGTGATTGTCTCTTCAGTTATTCTATTTGTCATTCTTTTATACATATCTAAATCAATAATGCCCTCTAATTTATCGTTGTATAAATCTTCTTTCTTTTTACTACTAAATTCAACTTCTGCCTCTAACTTCTTTAATCTTATTTCTAACTCATTTAATATCTTTTTAGTTTTATCACTATTTGATAGTACTTTTTTTAAATCATTAGCCTTTAAATACTTTTTACACATCTTCTTAACTTCATTTAAAACTAATTCTTCTAACTCATAGTATTTAGTATTGTGTGGAGTACATACATCATATCTTTTATGTTTAGCCCAATAATTACAATTACCATAACATCTTATGACTTCACCTTTCTTTTTAGTATTCACTTTTTGAAGTCTAAAACCTATTGTATGACCACACTCTTTACAATATACAAAACCTTTTAACAATATATCTTGTGTATTCTTACCTTGATTTTTATTCCTATTATATATATCTTGGGCTAGGTTAAATGTCTCTCTATCAATTATAGCTGGACACTTATTTTCGCATATTATCCAGTCTTCACGTTTAACCCTTACTCTTTTTTTAGATTTATAACTAGGCTTTTTTGACCTACCTTGTGTTAAATCTCCAGCATAAGTAGGCAAAGTCAACATATCACTTATAGTTCTATTATTCCATACACCATAAGCCGTTGACATATGACCAGATTTAAGCCCTTTATGTTCAGTTGGAATGGGTACTTTTTCATCAGTTAGTATTCTTGAAATTTCACATATACCTTTGCCACTAACAAATAAATTAAATATTCTTTTAACGACTTGTGAAGCCTCTTCATCAATAATTAACTTATATTTATTATTAGGGTCTTTCTTATAACCAAATGGAGCAGTCTTGCCTAGAAAATTACCTTGACTTCTTTTATTATATACACTTGCTTTCATCTTTTTAGATGTATCTCTTACGTGCTTTTCATTAAAGAAACATTGTATCGGTATCATTTCATTAGATGTATTGTACTCATCAAAAGTATCAACATTATCTAGTATAGCAACATATCTTATATTTTTTTCACAAAAATAGTCTAAATATCTTAATTGTTGCCCCTCATTTCTTCCAAACCTTGAGAGGTCTTTTGTAATAACCATATTAATACGTTTAGCCTCTATATCTTCAATAAGCTTATTAAAGCCCTCACGTTCAAAGGTTGTTCCACTCACTCCATCATCTACATACTCATCTATATATAGTAGGTTATTTTCCCTTATATATTTATGTATAATGTCTCTTTGATTAGAAATACTACCACTTTCGCCCTTTTGTTCATCTTCACGAGATAATCTTAAATAAATACCTACTTTGTATGTTTCGCTACCTATCATAATTACCTCCTTTTTTAGTGGTAGCAAAACCATTTCAATACATTTATATTATACCATTTTTAGCCTTGTTTTACTAGAGTTTCATTGTAATATAGGACTAGAAATTGTTCTATAATTTCTTGAAATGATTTGCCTTTTTCATCAAAATAACTTGTCACTTTCATATAACAGTCACCCACTAAAAGATATGAATTAAGATTTAATTTCTTGATTACTATTTTTGTCGTTTTTACTCATAAGTATTTCTCTTATTTTTTTACTATCATCAATATTATTTATTACTATATCTTCAATGACTAAATATCTTTTTTTCTTACTCTTTTGTTCACTAATTAAGCCCATAGGTTCTAAAACTTTTATAACTTGATTCATTTCTCTACCATTTAATCCTATTGTATGCCCTATTTGATGAATAGTTAACTTTTCATTTTTATTATCCCAACTTCTAATAAAACCACTTTTATAATTAAATATTGCTAATATTTTTATTAGAGTAATAATAGGATATCTTTCACTTATATTTTCTTCATATTTTTTCATTATTCATTTTCCTCACTTTCTACATTGCAACTTTGCACTTTGTTGCCTAGTTGACTATTTAAACACCAATAATTTTTTCCACTCTTTTTAAATGGACATATTTTATTATTTTTATTTAAAATACTTCTAGCACCATTAAAAGTACGTTTACTAAAACCTCCTATTTTACATAAGTCTTGAAGTTCATTCGCAGATATTTCTTTTTTACTGGCTACACACCCTAATATAAAGTTTTTAGCATTTTCAAATTTTGTATTAGTATCTTGGTTTGCTAACTCATCTGCATTAACTTCTCCTTTATCCTCAAGCCATTCAAGTCCTTTCTCTGTTATTTTATAACTTAAACAATTACCCTCTTTTGCAACATTACTTGTTGTATGTATAAACAACCTTTCATCGTTTTCGGTATCTTTTACTACCATTAACATAGACCTTGCGAATCCTACAAAGTCTATAGAGCCAGCACCTTTATATATTGCTTTTGTTTCGTTTCCTTTTTTTAAGTGTTGGACAAGAACAATAGCAACATTATATTGTTCTGCAAGTGTTTTTAGAGGTGCTAGTGCATTTCTAACTTGTACCATTGAATTACTATCACCATCACCCATATAGGCTTGTATAGGGTCTATAACAACTAGTACTGGCTTTTGTTCTTCAATTAATTTTTTTAATTTTTCTAAATTATTGAAGTATAATTTTTCTTGTTTTTCATCTACACAAAATACTCTTGTAGTGTCTGCCTTTTGTTTTTCAAAACGTTCTTTTAATGAATATTCTATAGGGTCGTCGCTATTTTGAAATACGACGTTGCCTACATCAAATTTTTCATCACTTAAAGGTTTATAATCTCCCGTTGTTATTCTAGAAATTATATCTATTAACATAAATGTTTTCCCACATTTTGGGTCACCTTGGATAATAGACACCATTCCTTTTGGTAGATATGGAAACCATAACCAATCAATTTGTTTAGTTTCCACATCTGAATACTTAATAAAGTATTTATTTTCATTTGTTTGTTTTTCTTGCATTTTATATTCCTCCTTTTTTAGAGGACTAGTCCTTTTCTTTGTCGACATAAACAATATATCACATGATTTTCATATAGTAGAATTTTTGAAAAAAAAGTCGATAATTATTAAAAGTTTTTTTTAAAAGCATTTAAAAAAAAGCACTTTTCGTGTAAAGTACTTTTAGTATAATTTAATATCTAGTGCTACTAATAGTAGTGCTTTGTGGTATTAATATTGTTGCTATTATGAAACATAGTATAATTACAATTACTCCACTAATCATACCAATAATAGCCCATTTTGACCCCTCTTTTGCTAGATAATCATTTTTTCCAATATTTACTGCATATATTATTAACCCAACAATAGGAAACAAAAATGATATTACTCTTAATAAAGTATAATTATTATCGCTAGAATTTAATGTATTTGTTTCTTTATTACTTTTTAACATTTTAACTAGTGCATAAATTAAACCTATTAAAATTATTAATATTAAAAATATTATATATCTCATCATATTATTATTTTTTTCCTTTCCAAACTTTAAATCTGATATCGTGTAATATTTGTATTATTTCTGCTAGTGCAAATATTCCTAGTGAAACACCACCATATGTTAGCCAAATTGTCATTAAAGAACTAAATTCTATTTCATCATATTCATTTTGTCCTAGTATAAAACCTAATATAAAGCCTAAAACAATAATTATCCAAGCAATAACTTTTAAAATACTAGAAATAGTGTTTTTTTCTTTCATAATATTTTCTAGCCTTACATTATAATTCTCTGTACTATATTCTTTTAAATTATTACAATAAGGGCAACCTTTCTTAGGGTTAGTTTGATAAAATTCTTTCCCACAATTGACACATTTTACTTTTTCATTTTCTTTGTAATCTTCTAAATTATCAAAAAAATTATCTTTCATTTTTTACCTCCATTTTTTCTAACTTATTAAGTGCATATAACCTAAAATATAATATTACTGGTACAAAATATAATGTTTCTATAATATATCTAATTGACACTTCAAATTTAGTTATGCCATAAGTTGATACATTAATAATAGACCCTATTAAACAGATAATATATACTAATAAACATATTATTGATATGAGGTTAGGTTTAATGATATTTTTGTTTCTAGAATAAAACATAACTCCTAAATAAATTACTACTACAATAAATAATGGTATATAGTTAGATAATAATAATGATAGACTAGTATAACGCAAATAAACAACATAACCACATCTAATTAATAAAACAACTACAAAATTTATAAAAACTATTGTATTCATGGCAGTTAAATTTATATGCTTTTTAGAAATAATTAAAATAAAGTACAAAAGCAACACTAAACAACCACTAGTAGTAAAATCAAGTAAACTTCCTATTATGAAATGCATATTAAATGTGCAAATAAATGATATAACAAGTAGTATTATAGAGATTATTACCAATAATCTTGGGTTATTAACTATTTTTTTCATTAGTAACATACTCCTTTTTATACATTTTCCATTAATGTTTTTAAATTTGACTCATTAAGAACTACAGACTTTTTAAAACCACTTTTATATATTAATAATACTGAATATTTTTTCTTAGCAGTTGTTCCTGCAAGCAAGCCTACTGGCCCAAATACCATTGCACCTAAGCCAGCCCTAGCAATCGCACTACTTCCAGATTTTTTACTATCAATCAGTTGATAGTCTTTAATTTCATCTGTCTTATAATAATTGTTTTTAACATCATAAAATATCATAATTTTACTCCTTTCTTATTATCTATTATACCACATATTCGAACTACTGGCGCATATAATTCTAACTGGTAGTTGTATAAAATATTATTAGGTGGTGTAAATGGATAATAAAAGCCACTTCCACGACGACTACTATTATTATGATATTGTTAGAAAAAACATTAAAAAATATAGAAAATTGGCTAATCTTACACAACAAGAACTAGCCGACAAAATAGAGGTGTCAATGCACTACATATCACAAATAGAAAGTGCAAAACCTAATAAATATTTTACTTTAGTAGTCATAGGAAGAATTGCTGACGCATTAAATATTGATATAAGACAACTATTTGATGATGTCGACACTACAAAATAGTATAATTGCAGTTATGCTATTTTTCTTTTATCTAAATAATCATAAATACTATATAGTACTATCAAATATATAAATGAGCCACCAAACATAATACAAACCCATACTGGCTTATCAAATGACATAACTGTCATTGCTGGTATTATCTCAAATGGGTCTTTTGGGACAACAAAAGATAATACACTAATAAATACTACTCCAACTATTGCTAATAGTCTAAATATAATTAGTCTCACTTTTCACCTCCTACTTAATTTTAACATAAAATCACCATAACTACATATATTAAATGTAGTACATTTATAAAATGTTCTTGGATAATTATATTAGGTGGTGAATATGGAAATAAAAAAAGATGACAATAAGTATATTTATGTTATTGTTGGGAAAAATATTAGAAGACTACGAAAAAAGCATAATTTAACACAAGTACAATTAGCCGACTTAATAGGATATAACGAGGGTACTATTGCCAATATTGAAAATAGTAGTTATCAAACTTTTAGTTTAGAATTCTTATATATTATATCTAAAAAATTAAATGAGCCTATGAGCGAGTTCTTTATTGAAGAGTAGTCTTACTCTTTTTTTATACCTCCATATATTTATAAGAGGAAAGTCAACTATTAATTGCTATATAGGTAATTACAATATAAAAATAAATAATAGTTGTAAAACACCCCCTAACTTAATATAACACTAAAAAATATTTATTTTTTAATAATAACTAAAATTATAATTTTAATATTTTAAAACTATAACACTTTACAAAGTGCAAAGTTGCAAACAACAAAAAAGTCTCTACATTATATATTTGTAGAAACCCTTGTATTAAAATGTTTTGCTCCACTTTTTCAAAAAAAGTTATACCTTTGTGTGTCTAGACATAGACACCTTCTGAATTTCTCAAAATAACTTGTTCATG